>Ga0316204_10002768_pt1 | contig 38166 bp, 31 predicted proteins | sample 6monrhotite_MG_2_FD_205661 | JGI IMG/M metagenome (GOLD analysis project Ga0316204, IMG submission 205661) | Microbial mat bacterial communities from mineral coupon in-situ incubated in ocean water Damariscotta River, Maine, United States -... | ecosystem: Environmental > Aquatic > Marine >... | reverse complement strand
ATTATATTCCTCAACAATCAGTTGACCTTATTATTGCTAATAGTACTGATCTTGGTTACAAAGCCATTATTGATCATAGTCATTGGGGTGTGCTGTATAAAAATGAAGTCTTTAAACGCATAAGTTTCGGGCAAAATATTAAAGGCTTTATTAAATATGTTCGAGCTGATGGAAAAATAGACTTAAGCTTACAAGGCGGCGAAGAAACTCGCACTAAAAATAAACATATTATTTTAGATCATTTAAAATTAAAAAATGGATATGCAATGTTGAACGACAGAACAGACCCCGAGGTTATTTCTGAGTTATTTGGTATGAGCAAAGCAGCCTTTAAAAAAGCGATTGGAAGTTTATACAAAGAACGAGTTATTGCGATTGAACCAGAAGGTATTCGTCTGAATGCGGTTAACAAAGATTTACAGTAATTTATTTTTTTGTTTCTAACTGTTATTACACTTTATATATTTTACTATTTGCAATATTTGTTTATTGAAATGTGTGCTTTTAATTTTATAGTGCAGTAGTTATGTTATTGCTTTATAAAGCTCTTTATTTAATTAATAATTCTTCTTAATATTATCGCGTTGCACCAAAGCCGTGTACAAGCTGTGTATAATTCGATGCGTATGCCCTTATGTGGTGCATTTATCCGTTTATATAAAACATTAAAGTAATTTAATATCTTCGATGACCGCTTAGTGTCGAGTTCGATAAAGCTAATAAAAATATTTAAGTTTATGTGGCATGTTACTTGCTGAATCACTTAGTTATAAAATAACAGGTGATTTAAGTGAAATATTTTTTAATAGTTTTATGTTTGTATCCTCAAATAGTATTTGCCAATAGTGAATTATTAAAAACAGAGTTAGATACAGTGTGGGTTGTGGTTGCGGCTTCTCTGGTGTTTTTTATGCAGGCAGGCTTCGCTTTATTAGAAAGCGGCATGTCACGGTCTAAAAATGCAGTTAATGTAGTAATGAAAAACTATATGGATGTTTGTATAGGTAGCATAATATTTTGGCTGGTCGGATACGGCATAATGTTTGGTGACAATATAACAGGATATTTCGGTACTACACATTTCTTCCCGCAAGATCACTCAAACATTGAATACAGTTTCCTATTTTTTCAAACTATGTTTGCTGCTACTGCGGTAACTATTGCTAGTGGCGCAATGGCAGAGCGAACACGTTATCATGCATATTTGCTGGGTGCGTTATTAGTGAGTGGATTTATTTATCCTGTATACGGTAGTTGGGTATGGGGTAGTTATTATAATGGTCAGGGTTGGTTGGCAGAGTTGGGTTTTATTGATTTTGCAGGATCAACAGTTGTGCATTCTATTGGTGGATGGGTAGCTTTGGCAGGCATAATTGTGCTTGGGCCAAGGCTTGGCAAGTTTTCGAATGCAGGAGTACCACGAGAGATACCTGGGCATAATCTGACTTTGGTTGCATTGGGCGGCCTTATATTATGGCTAGGCTGGTTTGGATTTAATGGTGGCAGCACGGTTTCGGCTGATACATCTATTGGCTTAATTGTATTAAATACACATTTATCAGCGGCTGCAGGTGCAACTGGAGCCATTATAATGTTATTGATAATACGTATGCCGGTACTTTTAACACAAAGTGTGAATGGCAGTATTGGTGGTTTAGTTGGCATTACAGCTGGTTGTGCAACTATGGATCCATTATATGCAATATTAACGGGTTTTATTGCGGGTATGGTTGTAGTCATTGGTTCACGCTTGCTTGAAATGCTTAAACTAGATGATGTCGTAGGTGCGGTTTCAGTACATGGCTTTGCAGGTGTATGGGGCACAATTGCTGCAGGTCTATTTCTTAAAGACAATATGTTTAATATGAGCCAAGTAGTGGTGCAACTTATCGGCGTAGCTGCTGGTTTTTTGTGGGCTTTTCCTGTTGCACTGATAATGTATTTTATTATTGATAAAGTAATAGGTTTACGTGCGAGTTCATTGGACGAACAACGTGGCTTAGATTTTTCTGAACACTATGAAATTGCTTACCCCGAATTTCAAACCGGCTTGGTACACAAGGGAAAAGAATAGATGAAACAAGGAGCCTTAACTGATGAAATATCTCGTAGAAGAAAGGCTATATATAATGGCATGAGTGCCTGCCTTCAACAAAATGATGCTATTAAGGCTACTGAAATTTGGTTGCAGGAGTTTTCTAATAAACCACTTTATGCCTTACAGCCATTTCTAAGCAGAATTATTGATGAGTTAAATATTAGCATTCCACGTAGTACTATTCAGCAGCAGATACTAAAATCTCTTCTCAATGAAAGTGATCAGCAAGTAGATGTACCTCAATCGATTAATCTTCCTGAATTTACACATGAGAACTCGATTGTACCGAAGACTGTAAATGCTTCACATAAAGTATTTACTCACTTTATGGATTATTTTCTTGCTGCATTATTTAAATATGATTCTGCTTCTGAATTATCAATTAAAGTGTATGTGTTTGATAATTCACATCGTATTGGTGTTAATGGTAATGATCTTGATAAAGTAAAACAGTGGTTAACTGACAATGGGCAGGTGACACTTATTAGACAAATGTCGCTTCAACAAATGCAGGGCTTGTTTCATTTATTTTATGTTTCGAGCTGCGAGTATGTCGGGCCTGTAAAAACCGATAAACTAATTGAAGAGAGCCTAAAAATAGTAGAGCAGTTACCTGAATCGGCCGAATTTTCTATGAAAAACATTTTTTAAGCGGCAATAGCAGTTAAATCTGTTTTACATGCTCAAAAATTGATCAATATTATCACTTCAATATAGTCTGCATATAAATATCGTATTTTGTTTATCATTTAATATACATTATCAATACTATAGACCTTCCTTAAGTGGTTAAGTTCGTACGTAAGACACACATGGTTTTCTTGCGATCATTATGATGACTTAGTACATAACCAGGTGTTTAATCGACCTCATTCCCTTTATATGATTTATATACGTATTTATTATGTATAGTTACAGAAACAATCTAAATTTCTTGTCTATAATTTCAATATCGAGATATCTCTTAAAATGAGGAATAGTTAGCTATGAGCGAAGAGAAGAGCCTTGAAAACGCTGTTAAAATAGATATAGCTAAACGAAAAAGTCTTACTAAAATGGCAGGTATAGGTTTGGCAGGTTGTACTGCTGTAAAAGCCCCATTTGTTTTTGCTCGAAATAAGACCAAAATTAGAGTACTGGGTACACACGTTACGCTTCAGGAAGAGCTACGTGAGAAAGCCATGTCCGACTTAGGCATAGAGCTAGAATTTGAGCCAAAAGGCAGTGCAGCAGTATTACAGAAGGCTTCCATCTCGCCTCAGTCGTTTGATCTTTACGAACAATGGTCGAACAGTATCAATATTCTGTGGAATTCTGGTTCAATTCAGGCAATAGATAAAAGCCGTATTACACATTGGGATGAAATTAATAATCTGACTAAAACAGGTCGACTGACGCCTCATGCTAAATTAGGAGCTGGAGATGCTCCTTATAAAATATTACATGTTCAGGATGATGGTGAGTTGGGGCTTAAGCATACTGATCGCGTTAGTTTTTTGCCTTATGTTCATAATGTTGACTCTTTTGGCTACAACTCAAACGTCATAGATAAAGGTATTGAGTATGAAACAGAAAGCTGGGGGTGGTTATTAGATGAAAAATACTCCGGCAAAGTAGGTGTAGTTAATGCACCGACTATTGGGCTGTTTGATCTGGCTTTAGCTGCTCAAGCAAGTGGCTTGATGACCTTCAACAATATTGGCTCGATGACTAAGATAGAATTAGATCGCTTGTTCGATATTTTGATCAAGAAGAAAAAAGCTGGACATTTTAGTGGTTTCTGGACATCGGTGCCTGAATCAATTGATTTTATGTCATCAGATAGAGTGGTGATTGAAAGTATGTTCTCACCTGCAGCCTCAGCATTACGAGGTAAAAAGATACCCGTAGTTTATGCTGCACCCAAGGAAGGATATCGAGGATGGCATGGTGTTATGTGCTTATCATCTGCTACACAGGGACGTCAAAAGGATGCAGCATACGATTATATGAACTGGTGGTTGTCTGGCTGGCCAGGTGCATTTATTGCTCGCCAGGGTTATTACATTTCAAACCCAGAGCGATCAAAACAACATCTTGATGCAGCGGAATGGGATTACTGGTATCAGGGTAAACCCGCATCAAAAGATCTCAAAGGAACAGATGGAAAAATATCTGTTCGTAAAGGTGATATACGCAGAGGTGGAAGTTATGAAAAACGATTTAGCAATGTTGCTGTGTGGAACTCTGTTATGCCAACTTATGAATATAGTTTACAAAAATGGTATGAATTCATAAGTGCTTAAAAACAAATGATAAGATCCTTAAAAAATCAAATATTTTTTGTCGTTGGAATTCTTGTATCTATTTTGGTAATTCAAATAGTATTGTCGCAAGCTATTCAATCTACACTGTTAAATAATCAGAATATCATTAATCAATCTCACTTAAATGTAGAGCTGGTTGGTGAATTAGAGCGTGATATTATAGATTTGCAGCGTAATTTGCTTATCTATAAAGAAACAGCAAGTGAAGTTTCTATTTCCCGTTTTTATGAATTGATGGCGAATGTAGAGCAGCGTTTAAAAAAATATGAAGAAACAGCATTAAAAATATCGAAAGACGAGGATAGTGAAACTATCAAACGTATGCGTGCACATCTGGCAGATTATAAAGAAAATTTTACAGATGTTATTGACGGTAGAAATTTTAGGAAACAAGTAATAGAAAATAATATAAGACCTGCATACTTGAATTTGTACCAATTAGCTTCAAATTTAACTATAAAGAATACGGGCAAGCATAAATCAACAAAAATATCTGATATTCGGCATTACTTAACTTTATCTGAAAAATATATTTATCAATATCTTAATTCTCCAGAGCAAGAATATTTAAATCTTTATAAAAAAGAATTATCTAAAATCAAACAATCCTTTGACGAAAGATTGAAAAATAATAAATCTTTTTATGACCTCCTTAACGACACTAAAAAAGACTTTAATAAACTAACTCAAATCACAAGAGGCTATGTGTTTTTAGTTAATGTTGTCATGACAGGGTCTGCTAATGAGTTTTTGTACCTAGCTAAAAAATTATCAGAAAGCGCTTCGAAGACACAGATATTAATGAGCGAGAGTGCAAAATCTCAATCACTAAATGCTCAGGCGAATACTAATATAGTATCAATTATTTCTATTTTTATATCGCTATTAACCGCCTGGTTTTTGATAAATAGAATCATATATCCAATAAGGCATATTACATCAGTTTTTAAAAAGCTTTCGAAAGATGAAAGTATTGAGGAAATTTATGAAGTTAATCGTTATGATGAAATAGGTGATCTAGCTAAAGCCGCTACTGTTTTTCAGGATAAAAATAGACAAACATCAATTCTGCTTTTAGATGCGCAGGAGATGAATCAGCAGCAGGAAGAGCTTAATATTGAATTGGCTAAAGAGAAAAACAATGCCGAACAGGCAGCTAAAAGTAAAAGTATGTTTCTTGCAAATATGAGCCATGAAATACGAACTCCAATGAATGGTATTATAGGGCTTATTAACTTAACTTTAAAAACAAAACTAGATGAAGAGCAAAAAAACTATTTAGATAAAGCAGCGTTCTCTGGTTCTATCATGATGAATGTTATCAATGATATTCTGGATTTTTCTAAAATTGAAGCAGGTAAAATGGATGTTGAATGTATTGAATTCAATGTAAATTCAATAATAGAAAATATTATTTCTGCCATGTCCATGGTGATGAATGAAAAGTCGTTAATATTTCGCGTTATTACATCATCATCCGTTCCGAAGAAAATGTTTGGTGATCCATTGCGAATAAGTCAGGTTTTATTAAATATTTGTAGTAATGCCTCTAAATTTACAGATGCGGGATCAGTTCAGATATACTTTGATTATATTACAATGAACAATGATAGTTGTTTTGAAATCACTGTTAAAGACACAGGTATAGGTCTTGGTAAGGAAAAAGTTAATCATATTTTTAAATCGTTTACACAAGCAGATGGAACCACTAGTAGAAAGTATGGGGGCACAGGTTTAGGCTTGGCTATAGTTAAACAATTGGTAGAGTTAATGCATGGAAATGTTTCTGTATCATCAGAAGAAGGGCAGGGGAGTGTCTTTAAAATAAGTCTAAAATTACTATCTGAAGTCGAAGAAAAAGCCATAAAAAAATTAGAGCCCAATGAGTACGAGTGGTACTATCTAGCAGTTAAATCGGAGTCACTTTTAAGTGATGACTTGTTTGCTGCACTTGATCTTCATTGTAAAAGGATTGATTGGTCCGATCTAATAAGTCATAAAAATATCCATAATGATAAGCAAATGATCATAGTGGATGCACCTGAAATAGATATTCTAAAAGCTAACAAGGATATTATTACGCTTTTGATTAAAGATGGTATTCGATTCATATTCTTATCAGATTTAAAGCAGTACGATATACCTGATTATATAAATATTAATTTTTCTTCACCTACTCTCAGTCACCCATTTTCACCTCATCAACTTAATGAGTTCTTCTCACACGTTTTAAGTGATGAATTGGATAACATAGTAGAAGATGTAAATTCTGAACATGAAAATAAAATTGTTTTTCAAGGTCATGTTTTGTTAGTAGAAGATAATCATGTTAATCAATTGGTGGCAGGGCAAATGCTAAAGAATTTCGGTCTAAGTTGTGATATGGCTGAAAATGGTCAGCAAGCGGTAGATAAAATAGAAAGTAATAATGATTATGATATCGTTTTTATGGATATTCAAATGCCGATTATGGATGGTTATAAGGCAACTCTTGAGATTAGAGATAAAGGCTATACAGATTTGATAATATGTGGGCTATCTGCAAATGCGATGAAAAATGATTTCGATCAGGCAAGCTCTGTAGGTATGAATGACTACCTTACTAAACCGATTGATCCTGATGCATTACAAGAGATATTACAAAAGTATCTTAAAAAAATTGAAAGTTAACTTATGAATCAGTTTTTTGTTTATCTTATTTGGCTTTATAGCAGACCTGCTAATTATATTTCTGCGTTAAATAAATCCATCTTGAGTATTTTATTAATAAAACGTTAATGATGTATGCCATTATAGTAAGATAATGTGTTTTCGTAGAGAGTGCTATTATGCTTATAATACTTACTAGTTATAACTAAACTTAGGTATATGTATAACTAACATGCCGTCATAGTATTATTGATTTATTTGGTGTTTAATATATTGATTAAACTTATTTCATCTCTTAATCGATAATTATTGTTATTTAGAGTTATTTTCTGATAACCACTCAATCAGTTTTTCAATTGGTTGAGGGCGACATATACCATATCCTTGAGCTATATCGCATTCTATATTTTCGAGTAACTGAAGGGTTTCATTATTTTCTACTCCTTCAGCAATTACTTTTAGATTAAGACTGTGAGCCAGAGCAATTGTGGATTGAATAATTGCTTTATCCTGTGAGTTCTTAGTCATTTCCATAACAAAAGTTCGATCAATCTTTAAAGCAGCAACGGGTAAACGACGTAAATACGCTAAAGATGAATAGCCCGTTCCAAAATCATCAATCGAAATGTCTATGCCTTTTTCTTTGAACTTGTTGAGATTTTCAATAGCTCTTTCAGGGTCGTGCATCACAGCTGATTCAGTTAGCTCTAATTCAATTTCAGAATGAGAAAGTTGGTAATTACTTAAGGCTGATTCGAGAGCGTTAAAACAGTTGTCATCAAATAAGTTTCGAGCAGACAAGTTTATTGCTACGGGCTGAGGGTAACCGAGTTTATGTAGCTTTTTCTTATCAGAAACGGCAAGCTCAATAACAGCTTGTGTAAATGGATGAATAATTTCACTCATTTCTACTAGTCCGATAAATGCATCAGGATAAAGCAATCCTTGCGTTGGATGTTTCCATCTAACTAATGCTTCTAATCCAATGGTCTTACCGGTATCGATTGCAATTTTTGGCTGATAATGCAAAATAAGTTGTTTTTCTTCAACTGCATGTTTTAATTCATTTGCAAATCCCAGGCGTTGAGTACTGTATTCATCATACTCATTATCATAGAGTATTGCGCCCATAGACAATTTTTTTGCTTGATACATCGCAACATCAGCTGCGCGTAGTAATTCATGACTATCATCACCATGTTGTGGGTAACAGGCAATGCCAATACTAGCACCGATACTTACGTTGATGCCATGTATTGTAAATGGTTCTTGTAATGCTTTTACACAACTATTTGCTACGTTAGTAATTTCATCTAAAGATTGAGGCATATTTGCTAATATGGCGAACTCATCGCCACCTAGTCTTGCAACTATGGCATTGTTTGCAATACAAATTTGATTCAAGCGAGGACCAATCAGTTTTAATACTTCGTCACCAATATGGTGTCCTAGTGTGTCGTTGATTTCTTTAAATCGATCTAAGTCAAGCAACATGAGTACGGTATATTCGTTTTCGTAATTTAAGTTTTCTACATTTTCGTAAAATGACTCATGCAAGCACACTCTATTCGCTAAACCTGTCAGACTATCGTGACGGGATTGAAATAATAGTTTGTCTTCAAACTGTTTGCGTTCAGTGATGTCACGTACTGTAGCCAGCAAGTGCGGTTGGTTTGAAATTTCTACAATGTTCAAACTCACTTCGGCATCAAAAAGTGTGCCGTCGAGCTTTTGATGGCGCCATTCAAAAACTGGATGATCTCCATTAAGCGCTGCATTAATTTTTTCTAATGCCTTCTCACTTGAAGGTCGGCCATCAGCTTGAAATTCTGGTGAAAATCGTTGTGGTGTACAACCAATAATTTCATCACGACTACATTCAAATATTTTCAATGTTGCAGGGTTACAATCAACAAATATACCATCGTGCATCAGAAATATTGCATCAGAAGCGCTTTCGAAAAGTGCTGCATAACGTGTTTCACTTGCATAGAGGTTGGCTTGTATTTCGTTCTTTTCGGATAAATCTGCTGCAATCCCCAAAAAGCCAATGATCTCTTGCTGAGTGCCATATAGTGGTGTTATCGAAAGTATTACAAGACATTTCGAACCATCCTTGCGCACATACGTCCACTCATGCTCATCTACTTCGCCATGTAGGGCCTTAATAGAAAGTGCCTCAAAGCCCGGTTCAATGGATCTTCCATATTCTTCGCTAAGTTCAAGTGCACGTTGCCTAACTTCATTTTTATCATGAATGATTGCAGGCGTAACCTTGCCAATGACTTCATCTGCGGTGTAGCCGAGCATGTGCTCAGCTGCACTATTGAAACTGACAATAGTACCCTTAGGGTCAGTTGAAATAATTGCGTAATTAGCACTATTAAATACAGCTTCTTGCCAAGCAGTTAGCTGGCTTATTTCATCATCGGTTTTATTCTGGCGCTGGTTTGCTCGTAGAAAAGCCCAGGTACCTCCTAAAAGAAATATCGCAAATAATAAAGTGGGTATAATCAATCGTTGCAGCCAACTATAAATAACGGCTTGTTGCGATATTAATACACCCGTATGTAGTGCATATTCAGGTATGTAATTATAAGAGAGATATAGCTCGGACTCTTTGTTACGTGGGACACTTATTTTTCTAAAACTTTTTTGTTTGTTCAGTTGTAAAACCTGTTGCATAACAATGGGCTCAACCGGTGTACCATATGTTTTCTCATATTGCTCGCCAATTTTACTTTTATATAACGGTTGACGAAAAATAAGGTGACCATCATCACGCATCAAAGCTAGTACTGTACCTGATGGTAATTCTGAATTAGTCCAAGCCACACTACCACGTTCCATTTTGTATGCAGCAGCAGCAACAGCCAGAACCTTGCCTGTTTTATCATAGATAGGAGTGCGGATTGGCAGCACCCAAGTACCTAGGGGTTTAAAATAATAGGGTCGTCCCGTCCTTAATTGTTTAGCTTCAAGTGCTTCTTTAAAACTATCCCGTGAATCTGGGTTAGTAGCTAGATTCGGAAGGGGTTGTCCTGGCTTGATAGTACTAACCAGTATTAATTGCCCATCTGGTCGTGCTATCCCAAAGCCGGCCATACCGGGATCAATCCTCTTCATATTTTCGATAAAGTGTCGGCCGTTTTCTGGATCATCCAGTATATCGTGTGCAATTAGCTGTTCACCAAAACCGCGTAGTATAAGTTCATGCCCTTTGAGAGTAGTGCGAACCCCCTGAGTTAACATAGAGTTGATATGATTTAAATTTGATTTGGTATTACTGAGGTTTATTTGCCATAAATAGATTACAGAAGCCGCATAGGCTATTGCTACCAGCAGAAATATGTTCCTATATAAGGTGTGTAAGGGGGGCTTTTTATTCAATCTATTCTTAATTATCAATAATTTATCAAACGTAATTATAGTGTACTAATGAAATTTATCTTTCGAAATAACGCTGTAAGTATCGTTTGTACGAATAAAACACGCTATTTTGTGAAGTTCTAATTTAACTATAATCACGGCTTATTAGCGTGTTTATACCTACGCCAGATAGCTAATTTAGACTGTATATCAATCAGTTATACTTATTTTCATGTACTACGAAACTTACTCTTGAATTCATAGCTAGGGATACCTTCGTGTTTTATTGGGACTGTAGATGCTATTTACTTGTTTTTTGAGAAAAACTCACTAATATTTAAATAACAAAACGCTCAAATCGCTCAAAAGCCTTAAAACGTTCAAGTGTTCTAAAAACGTTACTTTAAGTGAGTTCATAAATGGGGGGGCTATGAATGACATAATCCAATCTTTATTAAATAAACCTTATTTAACGACTAAAGATGTCGCGTTATATTTAATGGTTTCTGTCGCTGCCGTACGTCGCTGGGCAGTAAGTGGCCAATTAAAAGCACACACTACGCCTGGAGGGCATCGTCGTTTTTTGTCAGATGATGTAATAGCATTTGCGCAACAAAAAGGCGTTACTCATCCTTCAGTTGTTACTCAGAATAAAAAGCTGAAGGTGTTGATCGTAGAGGATGATATCCAATTTGCAGTATATCTATCAGAACTGCTTTCCTGTTATTCAGATAATGTTGAAACGTGCTTAGCTTCAACAGGATTTGAGGCAGGCTCTAAAATACATGAATTCAAACCCAATATAATTTTATTAGATTTAAAACTACCCGGCTTAAATGGCTTTCAAGTTTGTGCAGATTTAAAAAGTCGCCCAGAATGTGATGATTTACGCATTATTTCGATGACTGGTTATGCGACAGAAGACAATATCAAAAGAATTATACAAGCAGGTGCAGAAGCATGCTTGGAAAAGCCAATCAATACAAACGACTTATTTGCCCTGCTTAATATAGAAAGAGAATTTGAATATTAATAGCGATGAATGATTCAATGGAAGATAGATATGGTAAATATAATTCATGTTTTAGACAGATCAGAAATTATGTATATATAAGCTACAACAAGGTGTTTAAAAATCAAATGCAATATTCAATCAAAATTAGTAATTAATATTCAAGATAAGGATTTCATATCATCATGTTATTTAATTATTTGATAAATAGAATGAAGAAGCCAAATGGGACGGTATCAATCAATATTGTTATTAGAGTTTTGGCATTGTTTTCCGCAGTTGGAGCAATTTATGCTCAGTTAGTGATGGCCAATCAATATATCGTCATATCTCTTTTTTTACTTTCTATGATTTTTTGGATTTTTAATGATTATTTAATGTATAAAATTATACGATTGAATAATCTTATTCAGTCAGTAGAAGATAAAGAAGTTGATGACGTTTCTAAGGAGTGTGAAAAATTACTAGAAGACGCAGATAAAGAGCAGATAATTCAATGTTCACAAATTGATGATGAGCTTAGTCAAGTTAAATCATTACAAGGTGATGCTATACAAGGAATTATACAAAGTTTTAAAAATCTAGAAACTCAATCTAAATTGCAACTTGAACTAGTAGATAAAATAATTCGCCTGTTAACGACAGAGTCATCATCTAATGGGGAGTCTAAATCATTTAGAGACGAAACTGCAGAATTAATGGATTTATTTACATCTAGCATTCGAGATATGAGCGAAGGAAGCATGATGATGGTAGATGCTCTCAATGATATGAGAGGCTACATTAATAATATAGAAAAATTATTACAAGAAATAGATGGTATAAGCTCACAAACCAACTTATTAGCATTAAATGCTTCAATAGAAGCAGCAAGGGCGGGCGAGGCAGGGAGAGGTTTTGCTGTAGTTGCAGATGAAGTCCGTCATTTATCTCAACGTAGTCATCAGTTTAGCGCTGAAGTTAGAAAAAATTATATGGAAATTGAGAAAACAATGAATAAAGCACAAGTGACTATAGGGAAATTAGCTGCAAGCGATTTAACATTAACCATGAACTCTAAGAATAGAATGGATGATGTTATGTCTGAAATCGAAAGAGCAAATGAAGTTATTGGAATTGAGTTAAAAGTTGTGTCTGGTATATCTTCTGAAATAACAGGATCTGTTGAGTTAGCATTACAATCAATACAATTTGAAGATATGACAAATCAATTACTAATGTATGTTGGTAAAAGAATGCTGACATTAAAAAATTTATCTGATGCTTCAACACTTATGAGAAATGACTTCACTTTGGTTAATAAAGAATCGGCTTCTTTAAATGTAACAGCTCATATCGATGCTTATAGAGAAATTATGAAAGAGGCTTATCAGCTATCTGACAAAAAACTTAATAATCCAGTTCAACAAGATAGTATGGACAACGGTGAAATAGAGTTGTTTTAAAGGAATAGGGGATTTATATGGCACGAATATTAATAGTGGATGATGAGACAGAAATCAGAGAAATGTTGAAAAATGTATTCGATGATGATTATGATATTGTTGAAGCTACTAATGGATTAGAAGCAAAAGAACTGTGCGATTCGACAGATGTAGATTTAATGATTACAGACATAGTTATGCCTGAAATGCATGGCGTAGATTTGGTCTTAGAAATGCGTAGAGATCATCCAGATATGCCGATCATAGCAGTTTCTGGTGGTGGTGGTGTTACGGGGCGTTTCGATTATTTGAAAATAGTTTCACTAATGGGCGTTAATGAGATAATGCAGAAACCATTCGATATGATTGCCTTACGCAATAAAGTGAAGGAACTAGTGGAATATAAGAAAGAAAAAGTATCTTGATGGTTAAACTTAGTGCTTACTATTGTTTTTATAAATATAACCGGGATTCATGTCTCGCAGATATTGGTATTGTTATAGAGTTAGGATAAAAACTATTATGCAATGTAATAGTTTTTTACATTTAGTTTCTTGTGTTACCTGTTTGTAGGTAAAAAGCACTGTGCTTACTTATCGATCATTTTAGTGCGAACCCTCTTAATACAATTACTTTATTGCTTAATTTTAGTGCAAGTAAAGATTAAATAATTGATGTATATCCCCAAGTTATTGAATTTATTATGTTAATTCATTTGGCACGGTCCATGCTTTAACGTATATAAGCAGTATTTTATTGTCTTCAAAACATTTTTTCATTTTTAAGTAATTGGCAATGGCGCCTCATCTATGTGTGACAGACATCAGTCGTCAAATGCAGATAGTTGAGGTGCTTTTTTTTGGGTTTTTTTATGGTTGCAGATGCGGTCAATATTAATGATAGTCTCGCACGTCAATTCTACGATGTTATCGTAATTGGTACGGGGCCTGTTGGTATACGCGCTGTACAAGAATTGGTGAAAGTACATCCAGATATATCTATTGCTATTTTTGGCGATGAACCTTGGCATCCATATAACAGAGTAAAGCTCTCTTCACTAATTTCGGGTGAAATTAAAGAGGAATCATTATATTCATCTTACGATATAGCTGAAAATAAAAATGTGAGTTGTTTTTATAACAATAAAATTTCTGAAATCGATCGTTATGCAAAAGAAGTTATTGATTCTAATGATAAACGCTATAGCTACAAACGTTTAATTATTGCAACCGGTTCACGCGCGAACATACCGTTAATTAATGGTATAAATTTACAAAATGTATTCACTTTTAGAGATCTAACAGACGCTCAAAATCTCATGAGCCGAAGTGTGTGTACACGAAAAACAATTGTTATAGGTGGTGGTTTACTTGGGCTTGAAACAGCTCGTGCTATGCAACGCTTTAATACTGAAGTTCATGTTATTGAGCATAGTATGTGGCTTATGTTCAATCAACTTGATGAGAGAGCAGGTAATTATCTTAAATATCATGTCGAGACATTAGGTATTCAGATTCATTTAAATCAACGTGTATTACAGATTAATGGTAATGACGATGGACGCGTCACTAGTATTACCTTAAGTGATGATGAAGTAATAGAATGCGATACAGTTATTATAGCTGCAGGTATTAAAACTAATAGTTCTTTAGCCTCAGATGCGGGTTTACACGTAGCGAAAGGTATTCGTGTTGACGACCATCTTCAAACTGTAGACAAGAATATTTTTGCTGTAGGTGAGTGCGCAGAGCACAATGATAAAATCTATGGCTTAGTAGCACCGGGTCTTGAACAAGCTGCTGTTGTTGCTCATTATCTTGCTGGTGAAAATACGAAATACTCAGGTTCCATATCAGCGACTAATCTTAAGGTAATGGATTATTCGGTTTTTAGTGTTGGTAATACTGGAGTGATGGAACCATCACGTAACTCATATATTTATCAAGATCATGAAAACGAAATATATCGAAAAATTGTTGTTATAAATGGTCGTATTCGTGGTGCAGTAGGTATAGGTAAATGGCCTGGTGTGAATCGCTTTCAAGAAGCGGTAGAACAACAACGTCGTATCTGGCCCTGGCAAATAAAGCGTTTTATAAATGATGGTAAGTTATGGAACGATATAGAGTCAGAAAATGTTATTGATTGGCCAGCATCATCTATTGTATGTAATTGTACTGGCGTAACTCGCGGGCAACTTGATGCCGCAATGAAACATGGTGCTACAACGGTCGAAAAAATATCCCATGAAACAGGTGCATCTAGTGTATGCGGGTCATGTAAAAATCTGCTGTGTGATTTTGTAGGTGGTAACGCTACGCCAGAGGCATCTATAGGATATAAAACATTAATAGTAGGTTCATTACTTACGATTATTGCAGCAATATTTATTTTCTTTCTACCTTCTATAGCTTATAGCAACAGTGTGCAGGTCGAATTCGATATTGATGAATTATGGCGCAATGAGTTATTCAAACAAATCAGTGGGTTTAGTCTTTTAGCACTATCACTTTTGCTTTCCATCGTATCTCTTCGTAAGCGTTCTACAAATATTATTAAGTTATGGGATTTTGCTTACTGGCGCTTAGCACATGTGGTAATTGGAGTAGTAACACTAGCTGTATTGCTCACACACACTGGCTTTCGCCTTGGTGATAATCTTAATTATTATTTAATGCTGACGTTCAGTAGCCTTTTATTTGTTGGTGCAGTAGCAGGTGTGGTAATCGGTTTTGAGCATAGATTGCCCAGGAGACTTGCAAAGCAGATTCGCTCGTATGCAATTTGGTCGCATATTCTATTGTTATGGCCACTTCCCGTATTACTTAGTTTTCACATTATTAAGACATACTATTTTTAATTATGAGCAATATGAAAAATAAAAATATTTGGCTTACTTGGCTTGGATTAATGGCTATCTTGATAGGTTACTTTGCTTACACATTGACAGTGAGTGACGATAAAACAATTTTTATGCCTGGTGATCTTACAGGCGGGCATCATCAAATAGGTGTCTCATGTGTATCTTGTCATGGAGAATCATTCAGTGATGAAGATTCATTGCAAAATTCATGTATTGAATGCCATGGTGAGCAACGTGAAAAACCATTCGATTCACACCCACGTGAAAAATTTACTGATCCACGTAATGCTGATAGGTTGGAAAATATTAATGCCTTATATTGCGTCACTTGTCATGTTGAGCACCAGCCAGAAATAGCAGATGAAACTGGCTTAACTCAAGCCAAAGATTTTTGCGTACATTGTCATGAGAATATTGCTGATGATAGACCTAGTCATGAGGGTATGGAGTTTGATACATGCGCGAGTTCAGGCTGTCATAATTATCACAATAATCGATCACTATATACCGATTTTCTTGTTAAGCACATGGATGAAGAAGATATCCTTAAAAAAGCGCTACTGCCTGAAAAAGAACTAGCTAGTGTATTAGATGAAATAGCTACTTATCCACATGATCGATACCCAGTAACGGCATTAACACTTAAAGATATAGATGCTCCAGCGAAAGTGCTTGTTAAAACATCACAAGATATTAGGCATGATTGGTTGACTACAGCTCATGCCAATATAGGTGCTAATTGTAGTTCATGTCATTTGGATGAGACTAAAGAGAGAGAGAGTAATAGTTGGATAGAAAAACCCGATCATAAGTCGTGTGTGAAATGTCATGATACTGAAGTAAGTCATTTTATGCAGGGTAAACATGGTATGCGTTTAAAGCAAAATCTTCCTGCAATGACACCATTCGATGCTCGTTTACCTATGAAAGATGATGCGTCGCACAAAATACTTGAATGCAACAGCTGCCATCAAGCTCATCAATATGAGCTTGACACTGCATCTGTGGAAAGTTGCCTATCTTGTCATGATGATAAACATAGCTTGGCATATAAAGAATCATCACATTACTCGCTATGGAAGAAAGAGCAATCAGGTGAATTACCAAAAGGTAGTGGGGTGTCATGTGCTAGTTGTCATATGCCACGTGTAGCAGTGGATGTTAGTGACTGGTTGCGTCGTACAGTGGTTCAACATAATCAAAATGTCAATCTAGTACCTAATGACAAGATGATTCGATCTACTTGTTTGAATTGTCATGGGCTTGAATTTTCAATTGACTCACTTGCTGACGAATCATTGATAAGTAATAACTTTAATGGAAAACCAACTGTTCATATTGAAAGTATAGACATGGCAAGAAAAGAGAATGAGCGCCATTTAAAAAATGTGAAAGATGATTAATACCTGTTTTTTAATTTTATCGTTAAACACTTTTATTAACCCTGGAGATACAACATGAAACTTTCTAAACTTGTTATCAGCATTTGTGCAGTAGCTACAATTTCTACTGCTTCTTCAAATGTATTTGCTGCTGGTGAAACAGTACCTGTTAAAGCCATGGCAGATGCATTACATTTGGTGATGGATTCAGATCGAACTATCTATACGAGAAAAATAGTTAATCGGTTGGTCAAAAAAGAAAAAGTCATTAAAGCTAGCGAGCACTTTGATGATGATAAAGCCTTAGTTCTTCCTGCTCAAATGTTTCGTTTTGGAGCTGAGCTTGTGCAGAAACGAGCTAAAAAATTGCCTGATGTAAACTTTAGCTACTCATTGCAATCGCTTTGGCCTATTAATAAGCAAAATGCACCGAAGACTAAAGCTGAGAAAGATGGTCTCAAATATGTTGCTGATAATAAAGGCAAGAACTATTACACAGAAGAAACTCTAGGCGGTCAGAAATACTTTACAGCGGTTTATGCTGATACCGGTGTCGCGCCTGTATGTGTTTCGTGTCATAACAAACACAAAGATACACCTAAAGATGATTTCAAAATTGGTGATGTTATGGGTGGTGTAGTTATCCGTATACCAATAGGTGGGTAATATAAATTATGCATTTGTATGGTCTTATATCATATGCGTCTCTGATAATTATGAGCTGTTTAGTTACAACGACTGCTAATGCGCTAGATGATAGTGCATTCATACAATTCGAGTCAGACAAACTAATGCTTGGTCGTAATATATGGATGAATAATTGTAAAGGATGTCATGCATATGGTACTGCAGGTGCACCAATACCAATGATAGCCAATGAATGGGAACATCGAGTTTTGAAAAATAAACTGGTGTTATACGATCATGCTATCAATGGTTTCTTTGGTCCAGATGACACAATGATGCCTGAACGTGGTGGCAATGAAAATTTATCTGATGAACAGGTTAGATACGCAGTTGATTATATGGTGAGTCTTGCAAATTATTACATTAATAATAGAAATTAATATTGAGGAAAAATTATGACAAACGAAGAAATATTACTCGTAAAAAATTCATGGGCAAAAGTGGTTCCTATTTCTGAAACAGCAGCAGAATTATTTTATGGGAAATTATTTGAACTTGATCCTACGCTAAAGCCGATGTTTAAAGGTGATATGAAAGAACAGGGGCGTAAATTAATGGCTATTTTAAATACAGCTGTTACAGCGTTAGATAAGCTTGATACAATTGTTCCAGCGATTCAGGATATGGGTAAGCGTCATGTTGCTTATGGTGTTAAAGATGAACACTATGATACAGTAGGTGAGGCATTGATCTGGACACTTGGCGCTGGCTTAAAAGACGATTTTACTGAAGATACTAAAGCAGCGTGGATTGGAGTGTATACATTAGTTGCCACGACAATGAAAGAAGCTGCAACATAAGTGGTTTATTCAATTTATCTTGAATATTCAGTTGGATTCACCTGCTGAATATTCTTTTAAATTCTTGTATGATTTATGTGTTTCTAAATTATTATTGCCCTTTCACTACATTATCCAGCGCCAAAGTATTGGTAAAAAGATAGTTGTTGCAAGTCCGTTAAGTCCCATAGCTAATCCAGAAAAGGCAGCGGCTACATCACCCATGTAGATAGCTCGGCCAGTTCCAATGCCATGTGAAGAAACACCCATCGCTAAACCTTTTGCCATTTGATTGGTTATGTTTAGTCTATCAAGTAGCCATGGCCCCATTGAAGCTCCGACAATACCGGTAAGTATAACCATAACAGCAGTGAGAGATGGTAAACCACCAAGTGTTTCAGAAATACCCATTGCCACAGGTGTGGTAACGGACTTAGGTGCGATTGAGATTAATGCCTGATTACTTACACCGCCAATTTTAGCAATTACAATTGCTGATATTGCTGCAGTTAACGAGCCGATAAGTAATGAAACTGTTAGTGCAACGGGGTGTCTTTTAAGGCTTGACCATTGTCGGTAAAGCGGTATGGCCAATGCAACTGTAGCTGGGCCAAGCATGAAATGTACGAATTTTGCACCTTCAAAATAATCATCGTAAGGTGTGTCGGTTATAACCAGTATTGATACTAATGCTAGTACTGTTAATAAAACTGGATTCATCCATGATCGTTTACCACATTTACGATACAACCAACGTGCGAGTACAAAAAGACATACGGTTAGGGTGAGATGCAGCAATGGTGACGCACTGAGATAAACCCAGAGTATAGCGACACGATCATCCATTGCTGTTTTCCTTACCTGTAAGATATTGCATAATTATCGCAGTTACTGCAATTGTGAGTAATGTGCTAATAACTAATGATGCAGTTAGAGGCAGCCACTGCTCACCTAGTAGGGTTAGATGAGTCATTACACCGACACCGGCAGGTACAAACAATAATGATAGCTGCTCTAGAAAGCCGTTTGCGGTGTCTGATAATTTTTTTGGTATTTCGCCGAATATGACCAGCCCAATAAATAACAAGATCATACCGATGACAGGGCCGGGAACAGGAATATTTAAGAAAATAACAATTAGTTCACCGATTAATTGACATAATAATAATATCGCGATTGATTCAAGCATATGAAGTTCTCAAATGGTTGTGTTCTATTTAACTCCAATGAATTATAGAAAATAGTTAATATAAATACGTCTAATAGTGAATAAAAATTTGAAAAGACACATTATGATTATTTCCTACTAAATCTTTAGTGTTCATATTATGTTTTTTTATTACTAATCCAGACAAATTCATAGGGCTCTAAAATGATACTTTCTCTTGGATCATCATAGTTATGTCCACTGATTAGATCATACCAATCATCAAGTTCTATAAGGTTTACATCTTTAAGAGCTATTGTTTGAATTTTATCAGTTACATTATATATACAGAATATACTCTGAGACCTATCCTGACTTTGGCGCCAAAAAGCAAACAAAGAAGTATCAAAGTGAAGGGTAAACTGTGTTGCATTCGGATGGAAGGCAGCCTGATTTTTTCTTATAGCTAATATTTCCTTTACTTTAAAAAATATCTGCTTATGAGTACTTGCATCATTAGACAAGTGGGAGATAAGTTCGTCATAGTTCCAATTGTGTCTATTTATAGCTCGCTTGTTGGATGTTGATTCCATCTTTTGGTGATCATTAGATGTGCCAAACAGGCTGTGAATATATATACCCGGCACACCTTCCAAAGCAATCATAATGGCATGTGCACATATAAAACGCTCGACCTGGTATTGATCCTCTCCTTTAAATGTGCCTTTCAATGCATCAATCAGGCTTATATTTAATTCATAGGGTCTATGCTGTCCATCTGGCATGGTACGCCAGGAAACATCTCCACCAAAATCCTGCATAAGCTCAGCTAGTTGATCGACCGTGCTGTCATCAAGTATACCTTCTACCGGGCGCATTCCGATGCCATCATGGGAAGCAATGAAATTGAAATAGGAGGTGCCATTTTGTGCAGGTGGCATGCTCATCATCCATTGCTTAAGCAAACTAGATTCACCTGATAGTAATGTGTATAAAATTAGTGGCGGTAAAGTGAAGTTGTATATTAAATGTGCTTCATTGGCATTTCCAAAATAAGACAAATTTTCCTTATTGGGTATATTGGTTTCTGTGATAACAATAGCATTTGGATTCGCATGTTCGATTAGTAAACGTAAGAGGCGTATAACTTCATGTGTTTCCATTAAGTTAATACTTGGCGTGCCAATTTTTTTCCATAAAAAAGCAACTGCATCAAGTCTGAAGAGGCTTACACCTTTGTCTAGATAGAGTTTAATTATTTTTACAAATTCTAGTAGAACCTTGGGATTCTCAAAATTTAAATCTATTTGGTCGTGACTAAATGTACACCAAATGTGTTTCTTGCCATCTAATGTATCTGTTTCACGCAGTAATGGTGATGTTCTCGGCCTAACAACTTCGCTCAAGTCATCATCAGGGTTTGCTTCAATAAAATAATCAGCGCCCGGGTGTTTTCCCTGTTTATAATTGTCGAACCACAGGCTTCTACTAGAGCAATGATTAATTACCAGATCTGCCATTAGATTAAAATCAGTTGCTAAATCTGTAATTTGATCCCATCCGCCCAAAGATTGGTTTACTTCTGAATAGTTTATGACAGAGAAACCATCATCAGAACTATAAGGATAGAATGGAAGTATGTGAATAGTACTGATGACTTCTTTAAGGTTATCACTAAAAAATTTATGCAATGTGTCTAAAGGAAAAACATTATCTTGTTTTATACTATCCCCGTAAGTGATGGTGACAATATCATTTTCTGACCATAAGTTTGTATGTTGTTTGGCCTGGTAAAAACTATTTTCGTAGTTCATTAGGCGCACAATTTTTTCACATATGGAAATATGATCTTCTTCAGGATATATCTTTGAAATATGATCAGTAATTCTTGATCTTAATTCTTGTAGATTCTGTTTTTCTGTGTTTAAGCTCATGAAAGTTCTTTCCGGTCCTTTTCAACTGCATCGAGTAATTGAGTGAAAATATTAGGAATGGCATTGGAAACACGATTCCAGCTAGGTATAAATGGTGCTTCATCAGTATCATCAAGAAAAATATTACCCGCATGCTTAATATTTTCGGCAAACATTTCTACCATCTTTTCTTCTTCATGCGTTTCATAGTCCAAGCCATTAAAAATAGCATCGTTCTGATAGCTATCTATTAGATCTAGTGCAATACGGTAGTATGTTGCCTTTGTTGTTCTTAGGCTTTCCTGGGTAAAGTTAATACCATCAGTGGCTAGTTTCTTAAAGATGGCTTTAGTTATCTCAATCGACATTTTAGACAAGCCTTTTTGTTTATCTTCAGAGGATAAGTTTTGATGCTTATGGTCATAGTTTTGTGCTATATCAACCTGACATAAATGGCTAGTTGCATAATTTTTTCGCATTTCCATAAGAATACCTACTTCAAGTCCCCAGTCGGTCGGCATTCTTAAACTCTCCATTGCATCGTGACGCATGGAAAACTCACCAGCAAGTGGATAGCGAAAACTATCAAGAAAATCCAGGTATTTATGACCACCAATTTGCTGGTTAAGGGCACGGACTAGAGGAGTGACAAGTAATCGAGAAGCTCGTCCATTCATTGAGTTATCTGCAATGCGTGGATAATAGCCTTTGCAGAATTGATATTTAAATTGTGGATTGGCTACAGGATAGAGGAGGTGCGCGAGCATATCGCGTTTATATGTAATGATGTCACAGTCGTGTAGGGCAACTGCTTGCGTATTACTCTTGGCTAGCATATAACCCATGCAATACCAAACATTACGTCCTTTACCTCGTTCAGTTGGGGCTAATCCTTTCTCACGCAGCTTTTCATCAATGGCCATTAGATTTGGTCCATCATTCCAGAGGATATCATGTTGTTGAGGTAGTTCAGAAAAAAACTGTATTGCGTGTTTGAATTCGTCACGCGATGCTTGATCGATACCAATAACTATTTGATTTAAATATTCAACTTTCTTTAGTTCATTAACAATAGTTGTTAATGCGGGTCTTTCTAGTTCTGAATAAAGTGAAGGTAGTATCAATCCCATTGGACGAATGTTTGAAAAGTATTTTAATTCTTTTTCCATTTCGTCTAGAGTTCTGGTTGATAAATTATGTAGTGTTGTTACACGACCATTTTGGAAAAAATCGCTCATTGTAGATCCTTTGCTTTTATTAGTGCATCATCAATTCCTTGAGACCAGCCATCAGGCGCCTCAAGTGTTGTTTGTATAGTAGGAGTTATTGTTTTTGTTAGATTGTAATTAGACGGAGATTTCACTATGATCGATATATCACCGACATTCAGCATAGCAGCATCGTTTTGACTGTCACCCAAAGTGATTGTTTTTATTTCAGTGCCAGCTGTAATTTTTTGATTAAGTAAAATACCTTTTAAAGTGTCCGTGGCTATGCCTTTGTCACAATTTCCGAGAACATGTAAAAATCGTCCGCCTTGTAAAGTATTTAAGTTTTTGTCTGTGAGTTGTTGTTTAAATAATTGTAGATGATCTTCATTAGACTTCCATATAAGTGGTTCGCTAAAATCTCTAGAGATAGCTTGCTTAGACTGTTCGATGGTTAACCCAGTTAAAATGCTTGCTTCTTCTGAATTACATTTTGAGAGTAATTTGTAATAAGAGGTAGGTGTATCAATTGTGTTTAAAGCATTGCTTATATCAGAATGGGATTTGCCTAGTATGATTTCCCAATATTGGTCACGTGAATGTATGTTAAAATCACTTTCTATTGTTGGATATTTATTTTTCGGTAAATAAATACAAGATCCATTTTCAACAATAAATGGATCTTTAATATCAAGTTTGTTTTGCAATGCCACGCTTTCATCAAATGTTTTACTGGTATTAAAGATGATTGGGATGTTCATCATCTGTAATTTCCTAATGGCAGGTAAAGCATTCTCCATTGCATAGTTATGATGATTTAGTAGCGTGCCATCTAGATCTGTTATTACCAACCATTGTGTAATTTTTTTATGCGTCATGTCGTCTAACAAATGTATTTATTGAATGGTCTGCTTCGATAGGGATTACGACATCAGCCGTTGAAGGTAAGTTCTGTAGAGTGTGTCTAGTTATTCTTTCATAGTGTTGTATAAAACGGTTAAGTTTATTCTGACTCATGATGTGAGTCTGTTCGCTCGGTTTTGAATTCTTCCTTAATTTTTCTTCTTGTAGGCTTCGCCATTCATATATTTTTTCAAAGTCGGGGGCTTTAAGTATAATGCTCATATCAGCATAATTAAAAATTTTCTTGTGATAATTCTTTAATTGTTCATTAGCGTAGTGTCTCCAAATACCTTCCAAATCTTCTGTAGCTTCCAATTGATTGACAGGTGTTAATAGTTCATCTTCACTTTGTGTGGGGCTGTGATTACACCAGCCTTCAAACAAAACAATATCTGTGTTTTTATTACATGATGTCCAGTGGTCTTCACTAAAACGATCATCTATTGCCTTATTAAAACGTGGTATCAAACATTCGCTACCGTGCAGAAGCTTAGAAATAGTATTTTCCATTAGTTGGATATCATGAGTACCAGGAACACCACGGGTTATTAAAAGAGGATGATATGAACTTGCCAGTTTTTCTCTTTCTGCGCGTGTTGAATAAAAGTCATCTAGAGATATGTTAGCAACAGTATATCCAGACTCGGCCTCAATTAGACGATGTAAAAAATGAGTAAGAGTAGATTTTCCAGTTCCCTGTGCCCCATTAATACTAATGAATAGTGGTTCATCAGTTTTTCTATCAAGGATATGGGCAGTTAGTGGGAGATATATAGAGTCAACAATCCGTATAAAGTCTGTAGGTAACTGCATCTCTTTAATTAAGGTCTGACTGATTGCTTGTGTTTTTTTGGAGCAACTCATACTGGAAGTCTAATTTAGTTATCTGCTTAGATATAACATTGCAATTATTGTGCTCATAATGAGATTTCTCACAAAATAAGTTCAAATACGTGCAAATTGCTATTCAGGGTAATCAATGGAGTTATTCTTTAGTCATTAAGTAGTGCATTAAGTGACTATAATTTCAATATCTGCACCATAGTGGTGCGGGTTGTTGTGTAGTTACAATTAACTAAGCAGGTCATGAATTGGCATAGGCTCTCCAAGGTGGTATCCCTGTAAGTAGTCAAAACCCATGTTCTTGACGTATTCAAGCACTTCTTCGCTATGAACAAATTCGGCTACGGTTAACATGTCTAAGGCAGAGGAGAAATTAAGTATGGTGGAGCAAATGATCTGTGAATTTACATTATGGTCTATATCTTTAATTAGCGAACCATCGACTTTTATATAATCTACTTTTAATTGCATCAGATATGAAAAATTAGAGTAGCCAGTACCAAAGTCATCGATTGCAATTTTACAACCTAGCGCTTTCATTCTAGTAATGAAATCATTTACTTCATTGAAACTATCTATACCTTCAGATTCTACGATTTCAAGTACGAGCCTATTTCCGATACCAAATTCAACAATCTTTCTTTCAAGAAACTCTACTGTTTCAATATGTAATATATCCTCAGCAGATAAGTTAATAGCAAACTCTTTGTCGGGTATCTTAGAAAAAACATCAAATGACAAGCTTATAACCTTATGTGTAATTAGGTGGTACAAATTTGTCTTTTTTGCCACATCAAGGAAGAAAAATGGTGAGATATATTTTCCATCTTCATCAATCAGACGTACCAGGCATTCATATTTTGTTATCTGCATGTTATTAACATCTACCAAAGGTTGCACGAATAATGTGATGCGATCTTCAGCAAGAGCTAGTTTTATCTTTCTAGTCCAGCTCATGTTGTTTTCAAATTGAGAAATTAAATTTTCCTGATCTTCATAAAATATAACTGATTTACGCATGGACTGAGCTTGCTGTAATGCCATGCCAGCGTAACTTAGATATTTATTTCTATTGCGAGTGCACCCAATAGATGCGTGCAGGTCAATTGAGTCGTCGTCAATATTAACTTGAAATTCTTCTATTTTATCGATTGTATATTTACAGATTTGTTTAAACCAATCGATATCAATATTTTTTGTCGGTAATAAACCAAACTCACCACTCGCTAATTTGTAAATTTGTATGTCTTTAGGAGTCAGTAAATCATTGAGCATGGTAGCTAACTGTTTAGTCGAGTTTAATGCGAACTCGTAACCATAATAATTTTTAATTACTTCATAGTTATCTAGTGACAATAAACCAAAAATAATGTCAGTTTCTAAATTAATGTCTTCTGATAGTTTTATTCTATTAGGTAATCCAGTGTTATCATCAGTCGTTTGTCGTAATATTTTTTCACGTTGTTGTATGGCTTCGGTTATGTCATGTTGAATGCTAATTAATTCTAATAACTCGTCGTTTTCATCCAATAGAGGAACAAGAGTTGATTTTACATAGTAGTCTTGCCCCGTTGCCGTTTTGTTTTTAAGTATACCTTTCCAAATTTTCTTGCTGTGTATGCACTTTAAAATTTCTTCATTTATATTATTATTCATTACCGGATCAATTAATAATGAAAAATCGGAGCCAAGTAATTTGTCACGTGAATAACCACATACTCGAATAAGCTCATTATTTACATAGTTGATAGTTCCGTCTGGCGTCATCTTACTAACAATAGAGCTCTCATCAACTGAAAGTTTATATTGTTCAAGTAGAGTGGTGTATTCTCTTACATTATCCACCATCAATAAAAACGCATTACTAATCGCTCTTGTCTCTGGTTCAAGACGTAAGTTTTCAAATTTCAGATCATCACCCAGATTATAGTTCTGTACTTTTTTTGCGATCTCTGTCAATGGGTATAGTAGGTATCGTAAAATTAGCATAAAGCTAAGAAATAAAAGACTCATTAATGCTAGATAATAAATGACTGTCTGGCGCATTTCATTGACAGATTTTTTGAATGAATCAGTTGAATATGAGACTTGAATTGTACCAATTTCGGACGATGTAATTGGGTCTTTTATAGGGTGTAGCACATCGATATGATCTAATGTCTCATCATATTCTTCTTTCCATATGGTCTCGTTACCTATTATTACAAATCCGCCTAGTACGTGCTTTCGTTGAATTATTTGTTGGGCGATGTTTTTGCTCTCATCGGATAGCCCTAGATAATTGTTCATCGCAATCATGGGTTCGATTGTTTCTGCTATCAAAATGACTTTTTCAGTTTCGGTTTTAAGCATGTAGCGCTCAAATAAATCAGAAAATGTAATATATAAAAATAATACGGTAACCAATGAAACAGTTGCAAATGCAAAAGTTATTTTAATAGATAGAGAAATGTTCTTCATTCAATTACTTTAACTATTTTGTAGAATAGGGGTAGAAAATTTATATCGTAATTATGTATGGCTGATTTATTTAAATAAATATAAGTTTTTTCTTTCATTAGCAAGCTAATAAGTGTGTTGCTTTTGAAATCTGTGTGGTCATAGCAGAAAACTAATCGCTTATTTGTCGACGCATGTGCGGTTATTTTGTTGTGTATATCGCTTGATCCCTTAAGTATAAAGTAGGCTGTAACAATGCTTTTAGTATTAAATGATTCAAAATCGTTTAATTGTATGATTAATGATTTATTACCTAATTTATCTTTATATTTATTCTCAATTAGTGACTTTATAGTTAAAGCAACTTTTCTCTCTTCATCAGAGTGTAATATTTCTATTACGATCTTATTTTTTTCTAATTTACTATCGAGATCCTTATCAAGTAATATTATTTTAGGAAAAATTGTAGCTTGTGCTCTCATTAACAATGGGTCGTAATCAATAGCGTGGGCATTGTTTGATAGCAGTGCTATATGGATTAATATGATCAGAGTTTTGTACATCTTAAAACTCCTTACTCAAACGTAGAAATAATACTCTTCCAGGTTGTTCAAAATCTCCTGGGTATGTTGCATTAGGTGATGGTAAGTAATATGTTTTATCAAAAACATTTTTTATCGCTAGGTTGAATTTTATTGAGCTAGGTGTATCTTGATATGTTGCGCTAAGATCTAAGAGAGTGTAATCATTAACGCTTTCTCTAGAATCTACTGTTGTACGATCTTTTGTACCAATGTATTTAACCAGTCCTGATAAACCCCATTGTTCAGTTGCTCTGTACAAATAGTAAGCATTCACTAGGTTTTGTGCTGAATTAACCATTTCGCCAGAAACATTGCTTCCATTTATGTAAGAATAGTTAACGTTAAAAAGATCTCTATTGAATAAGTTTCTCTCAAACTCAATCTCAAATCCATATAGATCATTGTTTTCAGTGTTAGTGAATGTTCTTGTTACATTTTGAGCATCAATTTGATCACTGTTTTTGAGTAAAAAGGTATTTAGTTTAAAAAAATCACGATGCGTTAATTTCTTTATGTATGAAAGTTCATAGGCATCTACTTTTTCAGTCTCAAGTGTCGAGTTTGGCAAGAAAAATGACGGTGCAGTTAAGTATTGCTCTCTCCAGGAAGGTTCACGATAGGCCTGGCTGAACATCATTTTAAAAATGTTTTCATCATTGTATCTATGAACGACGGCAAAGCGTATTGATGATTGATCATCTACATCATTATAATGGGTTAATTTTCCACCCAGCTGTATGGTCGTTTCGTTGTTTACATCGAACATATCTTCGATGTATAAGGTATTGATGTCTCGTTCACTATTAGAAAACAAGTTGAATTCATTGAATGTTAATAAGTTGTCATCTGATGTGGCTGCATCATTATTTGTAATTTCCGATTGTTGTAGATTGATACCTACATTTAACGTGTGAGATGAGGAGAAATCAATGTTCAGCTGTATGCGCTGACTTAATGTTTGCTCATTATAATCGACAAGAAAATATCGACCATTTGCTAACGTCGTCATCATCATCATTGCGCCATCAGGCATTACCTTGTTTTGTAATTCTCGTGTTTCATCAAAGTAATCAAGTGAGAATTCAACACCTATAAGATCGGACAATTGTTTTACATATGTTATCTGTATAGAATTATTTCCTACATCTAGATAATCGCTTTCATCATCAGTTAAGCTAAACGCTTGTCCATAACTAACGCCACTATCATTCTGCGAAAATCTGGATTTAATACTTAATCCACCGATTTCATAATTCAATCCTATTTGGTAATTCTTCAGGCTTTGGTCAGTATTACCCGAACTAGGGGGGAGTGGAATTCGATCATCACCAACAGGTAAATGCAGGTCATGCTGTTGATAATAAATATCTGAACTAAAGCGTCCAGCTGCTAAATCAAATGATTTTATTATTCCACCGCTAATAAGTTCATCTGAACCTGTTATTAAAAAGGAGCTGTCGCTTGTTTTCTGCCCATCATCTCTATTTGCTTTGGTTATGACATGTATAGAACCTGCGTAACCATTTACATGCTTAAGCATTGAGCCTGGGCCACGTACAACTTCGATACGGTGGATAATATCTATTGGCATGTCCAAATACTGGTTATAACCACCAAAGATTTGGTCATTTACCACCATGCCATCAATTACTAAACGAGATTGACCGAATGCATAGGGGTTGGAGCCTCTAAATATGGGGTTTTTCACGCCCGCCATACCAACATTCAGATCTACACCGGGTATCAGGCTGATTGCTTCTCGTAGGTTTAAAATGCCTAGCTCTTCAAGATCGGTGCTTTTCAGTACAGATATGACATAGGGCATATAATCTACATTGTGCTTGGTTTCTGTTGCAATATCTGAGTAGTGTTGCATGTCTTCTTGTAACGACATTAGTAAGTCTGTTTCGACAGTATCTGCAGCAAAACAGGCCTGACTTAACAGAGCGCAGGAAGCAAGATAGGCATATATATTTTTCATTACCATACCGATTTTTTGATTAATGACTACAATTTTAGTATTGATATAATAATTATAGGTAATAATTAATGTTGCCGTGCGGATTTATAAAATTAAATCTATCAAAGCGAATAAAAGACTTAACAGATTCTCGTTTTATGACTCATACGTTTCATCATTAATAAATCGTAGCTAAATCAATATTTAATCACACCGATTCCACAAGCTTTATCCGGCATTTCCTCTATTAACTTACGTTAAACTAGCAGTACAACTGTCTATATCGAGATTACCATTGAACAATTTTGCTTTTAAAAATCGATACCTGTCATTGGGTGAAGGCTTTTATGAAACCTGTAAACCCACACCTGTTGAGAAGCCGGCGCTGATTCAGCTTAACCATGAACTGGCAGCAAAATTGGCTTTGCAAGGTGACGAGCTAGATGAGTCATTCCTGGCGGATATCTTTTCGGGCAACATAATTCATTCAAGCTGTGAGCCATTAGCCATGGCCTATGCTGGGCATCAGTTTGGGGGTTTTAACCCTCAGCTAGGAGATGGTCGTGCATGCTATCTTGGTGAGCTTGATCTTATGGATGGAGGTTCACTAGATATACAGTTAAAAGGTTCTGGGCAAACGCCTTATTCTCGTAATGGAGATGGCCGTGCTGCATTGGGGCCTGTATTGCGTGAATATCTATTAAGTGAAGCGATGCATACGCTTAATGTACCAACGACTCGTGCTTTAGCTGCCGTAATGACGGGTGAGCCGGTGGCCCGGGAACGACTAATGCCGGGTGGCGTAATTACCCGCGCCGCTACCAGTTATATTCGTGTGGGTAGCTTTCAATATTTTTACATGAAGGAAGATAGCGCCTCGGTTAAGGCGCTTGCTGATTACGTGATGGAGCGCAATTACCCTGAGCTTACTAGCGCTGAATATCCTTATAGAGCTTTGTTTGAAGCAATTTTGCAACGTCAGGCCAAATTGATTGCTCGCTGGATGCATGTCGGGTTTATTCATGGAGTGATGAACACAGATAATATGTCTATTGCGGGTGAAACTATTGATTATGGCCCATGTGCATTTATGGACTTTTATAAGCATACGCAAGTGTATAGCTCTATAGATCGTGATGGGCGCTATGCCTATAGTAACCAGCCTTCAATTGGTCTTTGGAATTTATCTCGTCTGGCAGAATCATTTTTATCACTCTTTGCAGACGATACGGAAGCAGCGGTTGGTATTGCGAAGACAATTCTTCAAAAGTACATTACGGCTTATGATGCAGAGTGGTTGACGGGTATGCGAGCCAAATGTGGCTTAAGAGCAGGCAGAGAAATTAATGCCGACGAAGATAAGGCGCTTCTGGAATCGCTATTAAACGTAATGGCTGAAAATCAGGCTGATTTCACGCTGACGTTTTATCACCTGTCGCAACTAAGTTCAGTTGTTAGTGATAATGACGCAGATATTCGGGCTTTGTTTGCAAAACCAGAGACGATAGATGAATGGTTAGTTCGTTGGAGAGTGCGTTTAGAAAAACAAACATTAAGCGATAATGAGCGACAGGTGAGTATGCAATCGGTTAACCCGGTGTATATTCCTCGCAACCATCAGGTTGAAGCAGTAATTAGAGCAGCAGAAGATAATAATGATTTCGCGCCATTTTATGCCTTGTACGAAGTACTACAAAATCCTTTTGAATACCAGCAGGGAAGAGAAAGTTACATGTTGCCACCAGTGCCGGAAGAAGTGGTGCATAAAACATTTTGTGGTACTTAAATAATGTTAAATTTGTTAAGGCTTTTGGCTGAGTCTCTTAAATGCCTGAATCCCCAAATATCTCTTTTAAAATACCTATACGATTAAGTGCTGTGCTCGTTAAATTTTGTGCAGCTAGCATAATTTTTTCATCGCTTGTTTTATCAACAATTGCATCTTCATTTACTTTGTTACCTGAAAAACCAAAAAATATTGCCGCGATTTATGTGAATAATATGTCTAATACTGAATGGGATAACCCAGATGCAGAAAACTGGATACTGGCAAAAGAAGCATGGTACGTTCTTGGTAGTGGTAGATCAGGAGGTATGGGGGCACCAGAAGCAGTACCATTCTCAAGTAAAGAAAGTGCAACCAAGTTTGTTAATGAACAAGGCGGAAAAGTTTACGACTTTTCGTCCATTCCTAAACGTTATATTCTTGAAACTCAAGAATAATTAATCTGTTTGTGTATGTATATTATACGCAATTCTAGATTATCTATAGACCTTTACCCGCCATATTTATCGCACTAGATTCAAGATAAAAACAAATCATTACCATGAGTAAAGTCGGCATCACAGCTATCCGTATAAATACTGTTCTTAAGATATCTTGCATATTAGGATCAGGGCTTGTCATGGAGAGTAGTGCGCCAATGGCGATTAAAGCTGCAGTAACGCCGTATGCAATTAGTAAAAGTCGATAACGTTTGAGTGCCAGTGCCCAGTGTTTCTGTATATAGGGATGCTGCATGAAGGTGTCTTTTTTGCTGTTGATATAGGTGTAAGTCATTATTCCTAACGAAAATGATAATGGTATTAAGATGCCTGAAATACCTATTTCTAATGCAATTACAGCGGGCGTCATCATTAAATGTATTAATGCTAAATTAACCATAAAAATATTGTGTGGCAACTTCGCGGCTTTTTTGTCTGCTGCTATAATTTCTATACCAGTTGTATCAGGCTTTAGTACTTTGTCTATATTACTAATTGTATTCATGGTTTCTGATATCATATAAGAGTATATTTTAAAATCCATCTTATGATGTTAGGCCTTGTTACATTTTAATGTTTTGCTGTATGTCAAACATTTCGGGTGATTACGTTAGAACTTGAAAAATTCAACTAGAAAGACAGATAGAGGAGCTTTCTGTTATTAATCGCATGATAATAATCAATAGCTTTCATATTGTTTAACTATGAAATTGGTCTACACAAATGAAAATCGATTTTTAGTCTTTAATGCTCGAAATATACTAGAGCATGATAATGTCGACGTCATATTAAAAAATGAATTTATCGGTGCCGTTGCTGGCGATTTGTCACCATTTGATACCTGGCTTGAAATTTGGGTAGATGATGAATTCTATAACAAAGCAAAAAGGCTTTTGCTGCCCCTTACTGAGAGTAATGTTTCTACAGAGTGGACTTGTCCCATATGTGGTGAAGCCAATGGTGCATCATTTGAAATTTGCTGGAACTGCCTAAAAGAAAGGCTTTAACTATCTATTAAACTTCAGTTTAAAGATGTCTAGTGGGTATATTCCTCTAACACCTATTCATCTATATTTTCCAGTGTGCTAATAACAGTACGTTAATCTCTAAACTAACTAGGGTTATGGTCCTTATCTGATTGTGGGGACATCATTTTTAAGCTAATAGTAGCTTCCTAGCTTCTTTATATTTTACGCGTAATGAATTTTCTAATTTTACCTAGTCTCTCTCAGCATCTATATTTAGTGTGACTTAAAGTTGTTATATACATATTAAAACCAGCGGCATAGTTCTTGCTATAATTATTCTTAATAAATGTGTAGTAAATCGATGCTATACATATAAGTAATTTATAAGCACATATTTCTGTGCCAAATAGTTTATGATTTGCCTTTATGAATTGGTTGTATAACTGTGGTTGAATTTTGATCAAATATTCTTCTTTCAGTTTTAAATGATTTTAGCGTTCAATAATAAATTTGAATATGCGGTAACGGAACGGTAAGGGGCACCAATGAAAATTACCAGGGGTTTGGATATACCTATTTCGGGGGCGCCCGAGCAAAAGGTTCATGCGCCTAGCAACAAGGTTAATACAGTTGCTATCATTGGTCGTGATTTTAAGGGGCTAAAGCCCACCATGCGGGTAACTGAAGGGGACAGAGTTCGCATTGGGGAAGTGCTTTTTGAAGATAAGAAAAACCCCGGTGTTAAGTTTACCTCACCTGGTGCTGGCGTTGTTCGAGCCATTAATCGTGGTGCTCGCCGTGCCTTGCGCTCAGTAGTTATTGATATTGATGATGACGAAACGGCTATCGAATATACCTCTCATGGCGAAGAGGGACTCGATGGGTTATCTCGCGATCAGGTAAAAGAGCAGCTTATCGAATCTGGTGCCTGGACGGCACTTCGTACACGTCCCTATAGTAAGGTGCCTAAGGTAGATGCCATTCCGCATTCACTGTTTATTACCGCCATTGACACAAGACCCCTCGCTGCAGACCCAGCTGTTGTTATTGCTTTAGAACCTGAGTCCTTCACTAACGGCATTAGAGTGCTAAGGCATCTAAGTGGCGGTAAAGTATTTGTCTGCAAAGCGGCCGGTGCAGATATACCTGACGTTTCCTATGATAATGTTGAATATCACGAGTTCTCAGGGCCTCATCCAGCAGGTCTTGTGGGGACGCATATTCATTTTCTTGACCCCGTAAGTGTAAATAAAACGGTTTGGTATATCGGTTATCAGGACGTGATGGCCATCGGCCGACTTTTCGTTACGGGTAATCATCCGATGGATAGGGTTGTGTCTCTTGCTGGCCCCAAGTTGAAAGAGCCTCGTTTGCTACGTACCCGACAGGGCGTGTGTACTGATTGTCTAATCCATGAAGAACTTGTTCCAGGCCAGGCCAGAGTTATTTCCGGCTCTGTGCTGTCGGGATTTCGCTCAGCTGGTTGGAGTGCGTATCTTGGTCGCTTTAATACACAGGTTGTTGTCTTGCCAGAGACCAGTGATCGACTGTTCCTACACTGGTTGAATCCCTGGCTAAAGCAATTTTCTTTAATGAATGTTTTTGCACGTAAGTTTTCTGAATATGCGATTACAACTTCACAAAACGGCAGTCGAAGAGCCATGGTTCCACTGGGTAACTACGAGGAAGTGATGCCTCTGGATATTTTACCAACCCAGTTATTACGCTCATTATTAGTGCGAGATACTGATACTGCGCAACAACTCGGGGCGCTGGAATTGGACGAAGAGGATCTGGCTCTATGCACTTTTGTCTGCCACAGTAAATATGAATATGGCCCGGCGTTACGTGCCTGCCTTGATCAAATTGAGAAGGAAGGGTAATGGCACTTCGAAAATTACTAGATAGTGTTGAACCGTTGTTTACTCGAGGTGGCAAGCTTGAGAGATATTATTCTCTGTTTGAGATGGTCGATACGCTACTTTATAGTCCCCCTGATAAAACACCTCATGCACCTCATGCACGTGATGCGCTCGATTTAAAGCGTGTTATGGGCTATGTCTGGCTAGCCACTTTTCCTGTGATGTTTATGGCCTGTTTTAATACAGGCTTACAGGCCAATGAAGCAATGGCTGCAATGGGTCTTGAAACCATAGAAGGCTTTCGCGGCTGGCTGCTTGATTTTGTGGGATATGATCCTGATAGCATGTTTGCTAATTTTCTCCATGGATTAACCTTCTTTCTGCCTATTTACCTGACCACATTCATTATCGGTGGTATAGCTGAAGTTGTGTTTGCACTGACCCGTGGGCATGAAGTGAACGAGGGTTTTTTTGTTACTTCGATTTTATTCACATTAACTTTACCGCCAACGATTCCATTGTGGATGGTGGCACTGGGTATTACTTTTGGTGTGGTCGTTGGTAAAGAAGTATTTGGTGGTACGGGTAAAAACTTTCTCAATCCTGCACTAACTGGCAGAGCCTTTTTATTCTTCGCTTATCCTGCCTTTATGTCCGGTGATATGGTGTGGACGGCTGTAGATGGTTTCTCAGGTGCAACTGCACTTGGCATTGCAGCTAGTGGCGGTATTGATGCAGTGTTGCAATCTAATGTTACATGGTTCGATGCATTCTTGGGAACCATTCCTGGTTCAATTGGAGAGACCTCAACGCTTGCCTGTTTACTGGGTGGTTTGATGCTGGTGATCACTCGCATTGCAAACTGGCGAATTATCGTTGGCGTGATGCTAGGTATGGTTGCTACCTCGTATATGTTTAATTCGATTGGTAGCGAGACCAATCCGCTATTTGCTATGCCATGGTACTGGCATCTGGTACTAGGTGGTTTTGCATTCGGCATGATATTTATGGCAACCGATCCTGTAACAGCTGCAATGACCAATGAAGGCCGATGGTACTTTGGTATTTTGATTGGCATCATGGTGATTTTGATTCGTGTGGTGAATCCGGCTTTTCCAGAAGGCATGATGCTCGCTATTCTGTTTGCCAATATCTTTGCACCACTGATTGATCATTTTGTGATTAAAAAGAATATTCGTCGCAGGCTGAAGCGGCAGAACTCCGTACAGGAGTCTGAAACATGAATCCAATAAAAAAATATCTGGATATGCCAAACGACAGCCGAAGCAAAACAATTGTTGTGGCACTGACGCTATGCCTGGTTTGTTCAATTCTGGTTTCGACCGCTGCCGTGCTGCTTAAACCACGTCAGGATGCGAATAAAGCGCTGGATAAAAAACGAAACATTCTCACTATTGCCGGCATGATGCAGCCCGGTGTTTCAATTGAAGAGTCATTTTCGAAGATAGAGCCGAGAATTGTTGATATGGCAACCGGTCTGTTTGTCGATAAAATGGATCCTACAAAATATGATCAACGTAAGGCAGCTAAAGATGAGAATTTAAGTGTTGCTCTGACAAAAGATCAGGACATTGCTTCGATTCGCCGTCAGGCAAAGTATGCCACTGTCTATCTGGTGCGAAAGGAGAATAAACTCGATACCATCATTCTGCCGGTTCATGGTTATGGCCTATGGTCCACTATGTATGGATTTGTTGCCCTACAAGGTGATGGAAAAACGGTTAAGGGTCTGGGTTTTTATGAGCATGCTGAAACCCCCGGATTGGGAGGCGAGGTTGATAACCCTCTTTGGAAAGAAAAGTGGGTAGGTAAAGAAATTTACACTCCTCAGGGTGACGTTGCTATTAAGTTAATTAAAGGTGGAGTTGGGCCATCAACCTCAAATGCTCAATATAAAGTTGATGCATTAGCTGGAGCGACCTTGACTAGTCGAGGGGTGGAAAATCTGGTGCATTACTGGTTGGGTGATAATGGTTTTAAACCATTTCTTAAACATATTTCAAATGAGGGTTAAGCCATGAACGCAAGTGCAAAAAAAGTCGTTTATGACCCATTGATTGATAACAACCCGATCACCTGGCAGATATTGGGTATTTGCTCGGCATTGGCAGTGACGACATCAATGAATACTGCTTTACTCATGTCAGTTGCACTGACAGCGGTGGTCGCCCTGTCTAATATGTCCATCAGTATGGTTAGAAATCATGTGCCGGGCAGTATCCGAATTATTGTACAAATGATCATCATTGCCTCACTGGTAATTATCGTTGACCAGTTACTGAAAGCCTATGCTTACGATACGGCGAAAAAACTATCGGTGTTTGTCGGACTGATTATTACCAACTGTATCGTTATGGGTAGAGCAGAAGCTTATGCAATGTCGCATGATCCAAAGATGAGTTTTCTCGATGGCCTGGGTAACGGTTTGGGCTATAGTTTGGTCTTATTAACGGTAGCCTTTTTTCGTGAACTACTTGGCGCGGGAAGTCTGTTTGGTATAAAGATTTTACCGTTAACCAGTGACGGAGGGTGGTATCAATCCAATGGTCTTATGCTGCTTCCGCCAAGTGCCTTTTTTATTATTGGTTTTATGATTTGGGCTATTCGTGCCTGGAAACCAAAACAGGTAGAAAAACCAGATTACAGAATTCATGAAGAACAGAACCCGGATCTGATATAACTATGGAAGACTTACTTAGCTTATTAGTTAAAGCCATTTTCGTTGAGAATATGGCCCTGGCTTTTTTCCTCGGCATGTGCACGTTTATAGCCGTTTCGAAAAAAATTGAGACAGCACTGGGCTTGGGTATTGCAGTAATTGTGGTACAGGTAATTACCGTGCCGGCAAATAATCTCATTCTCAATTATCTGCTTAAGGAAGATGCCTTAAGTTGGTTAGGTATTACCGGAGTTGATTTAACCTTCCTCGGTTTGATTAGTTATATTGGTGTGATTGCAGCACTGGTACAGATTCTTGAAATGTTTCTCGATAAATATATGCCAGCACTTTATAACGCACTGGGTGTATTCCTACCACTGATTACAGTTAACTGTGCCATTCTTGGTGGTTCTCTGTTTATGGTTGAACGAGACTATAGTTTCGTAGAAAGCACCGTATATGGCATCGGTAGTGGTGTGGGTTGGGCACTGGCTATTACTGCACTTGCTGGTGTGCGTGAAAAACTTAAATACAGTGATGTGCCTGAAGGACTTCAGGGTTTGGGCATTACGTTTATTACAGTTGGCCTAATGTCTCTTGGCTTTATGGCATTTTCAGGTATCCAGCTGTAGTTAACTTTTAATAGATTAAGTGTAGATAGGTAATTGGTATGAATCATCAATCTGAAAATTTACCGAGGTATATCAGATGATAGAAATTGCACTAGGTGTCGGTTTATTTACCGCGATTGTGATTAGCCTGGTTGGCATTATCCTGCTAGCACGCTCAAAGCTGGTTGCTACTGGCAACGTTAGTATTATGGTT
>Ga0316204_10002767_pt1 | contig 38173 bp, 34 predicted proteins | sample 6monrhotite_MG_2_FD_205661 | JGI IMG/M metagenome (GOLD analysis project Ga0316204, IMG submission 205661) | Microbial mat bacterial communities from mineral coupon in-situ incubated in ocean water Damariscotta River, Maine, United States -... | ecosystem: Environmental > Aquatic > Marine >... | reverse complement strand
GAAAATTATCAGAATTTAAAGCAGATGGGCGAGATGTTTATTTGTCTATAAACTTATCAGCCAGAATTTTTGAAGCTGATGACTTGATAGAAAAAATTAAACGTTATATATCTCAGTATGATGTTGAGACTGATCATGTTGTATTTGAAATTACAGAACAAACAGCTGTGCGCCACATTGAAAAAGCCAGTGAAACAATTCAACAGTTATCAGCTTTAGGTTGTCAGTTTGCATTAGATGATTTTGGAGTGGGCTTTAGCTCGTTTAATTATTTGAAGCGACTCCCTGTTGATATTCTTAAAATTGACGGTGAATTTATTACCGATATGGCCAAAGATCCGGTAGATCAGGCGATGGTTCAGTCAATGATTCAGATTGCAAAAACTTTAAATAAAAAAACCACTGCCGAATATGTTCAGGATGCTGCCACATTGGAAATGTTGAAGCGTTTTGGTGCGGATTATGTGCAAGGTTATTATTTAGGTAAACCCATGCGAGACACCACGCGACAGCATTATGATGATGCATTAGGGCATGTTGACACAAATGTTATTACATTTTGATTTTATTGTAGGCTGAAGAGCATTTCAGTTGTTTGTTGGTGAGAATAAATCACAGTTAAGAGTGTAGATAAGTGACGCCCTTTCTGTGTGTCATAAAGCTATAGAAATACATATTAACGTTTACCGCCACCGCCGGCTTTAATCAGGAATTTATCCATCATTTCTGTGCTTAAAATGCGTTTTAGAAAACCCATGATATAAGTTGGTTTAGTGACGTAATATCTGGCCCTGGGCCGTTTAGCTTCCAGCGCATGAATGACTTTTTCAGTCACGGCATCTGGTCCTAATGTGAAGGGAGCAGCAGCGCCTTCTTTTTGCAAACGCTCGATCATCGATTTATATTGAGCCTTGTGGCAGCTGTTATCTGCATCAATATATTTTTTAAATGCTTTAAATGCATTTGTTCTGAACTCGCTAATTATAGGGCCCGGTTCAATCAGGCTGACATGTATATTGGTGCCGGCGAGTTCCTGTCTTAAAGTATCACTGATGCCTTCCAGAGCAAATTTGCTTGCGTTATATGCACCCCTGTATGGCATTGCAGCAAAACCTAAAACCGAGCTGTTTTGTATAATCCGGCCATATCCCTGTTTTCTCATAACAGGCAAAATAAGATTGGTTAACTCAATAGTTCCGAATAAATTAGTTTCAAATTGTTCCCTTAATGCTTCCCTGCTCAAGTCTTCAACAGCACCTGCTAAACCATATGCCCCATTGTTAAAAAGGCCGTGCAGTTCTCCGTTGGTTTGGTTAAGAATCTTAATTAATGCATTTTTGATAGAGACTGAATCATTGAGGTCTAATTGTACTGAATTTAAACCAAGTTGCTTTAAGCGCTGAACATCGTCAGGTTTTCTGGTGGTGGCAAAAACCTGATAACCGCGTTTTTGTAATTGTTGAGCCGTAAAAAAACCGATTCCTGTCGAGCAGCCGGTAATTAAAACTGATTTTATCGTGTTCAAATTGAGCCTTTTGTAATTATTATTGCCAAATCCATGAAATATTCGGCTTATCGCATTATAATACCGAGCCTTTCGCCTTGCTGCAGTACTAATTTTGTTTTGTGGTAATTGGCATTGATAATATTTTTACAAAGCTGGAATAAATTATGCGCAGTCATTACTGTGGTCAGGTTGATGAAAACCTGGTCGATCAGGAAGTAGAGTTATGTGGATGGGTAAACCGTCGTCGTGATCACGGAGGCGTGATTTTTGTAGACTTACGTGATCGTGAAGGACTGGTACAGGTGGTTTTCGACCCTGATAAGCCTGAAATGTTTGCGCTAGCTGAACGCGTTCGTAATGAGTATGTATTGAAAGTTAAAGGCCGCGTTCGCTTACGTGATGAAGCCGCTTTTAATGCTAATTTAAAGTCTGGCAAAATAGAGGTGCTGGGGCTTGAGTTAGAAGTACTTAATGCCGCTGAAACACCGCCATTCCAGTTGGATGACCAGGGTGTTCACGAAGATAATCGTCTTAAATATCGTTATATTGACCTGCGCCGTGATGAAATGCAGCAGCGTATGCGTATGCGCTCTCAGGTTACCGGGTTTATACGTCGTTATATGGAAGACAATGGCTTTCTGGACATTGAGACGCCCATGTTAACTAAAGCCACACCTGAAGGTGCTCGTGACTATTTAGTCCCTAGTCGTACCCATCAGGGTGAGTTTTTTGCTCTTCCTCAGTCACCGCAGATTTTTAAGCAATTACTAATGATGTCTGGTATGGACCGTTATTACCAAATCGTACGTTGTTTCCGTGATGAAGATTTACGTGCTGATCGTCAGCCTGAATTTACGCAGATTGATATAGAAACATCATTCATGTCTGAAGATCAGGTAATGGATGTAACTGAGAAAATGATTCGAGAGTTATTTGCTCACGTTCTGGAAGTGCCTCTACCAAGTCCGTTTCCTCGTATGACGTATGCTGAAGCAATGAGTCGTTTTGGTTCTGATAAGCCTGATCTGCGTATTGATATGGAACTGGTTGATATTGGCGACCTGATGGAAGACGTAGAATTTAAAGTTTTCTCAGGTCCAGCTAAAGACCCTAAAGGGCGTTTAATTGTTTTACGTGTGCCGCAGGGTGCAAGTCTTAGCCGTAAAGAAATTGACGGTTATACAGAATTTGTAGGGCGTTATGGTGCTAAGGGGCTGGCGTGGATAAAAGTTAACGATGTGGATGCAGGTCGAGAAGGCCTTCAGTCACCCATTGTTAAATTCTTACCCGATGAGGCATTAGATGAAATTATTAAACGTAGTGGCACACAAACCGGGGATTTACTCTTCTTTGGTGCGGGTAATGCTAATGTAGTCAATGAATCTATGGGGGCTTTACGCGTTCAGTTAGGTCATGATCTGGAGCTCGTTTCCCGTGAGTGGAAGCCTTTGTGGGTTGTAGACTTCCCAATGTTTGAGTGGAATGAGCGAGATGAACGTTGGAACGCCTTGCACCATCCGTTTACGGCACCATCTGGTAGCACAGAAGAGCTTGTGTCTAATCCGGGTGAATGTTTGTCCCGAGCATATGACATGGTCTTAAATGGCTGTGAGCTGGGTGGTGGGTCCGTGCGTATCCATGATACTGAGATGCAGCATAAAGTATTTGAAATACTGGGTATTAGTGATGAAGAGGCAGATGAAAAATTTGGTTTCTTATTAGAAGCCTTAAAATATGGATGTCCGCCACATGCGGGTTTAGCTTTTGGCCTGGATCGAATGATAATGTTAATGACCGGTGCGGGCTCTATTCGTGACGTAATGGCATTTCCTAAAACACAAACTGCAGCATGCCTGTTAACCGATGCGCCCTCAGGTGTTTCAGCAGAACAGTTGAAAGAGTTGAATATTCGCATCCGCAAGCCGGTAACAGAGGCGTAAAGGATGAGCAAAAGTCGTAAGTTTCATTAAAAGGGCTCGCCGATGAAGGCTCTTTATTGGCTTACGACTTTGGCTCTGTCTCTTAAGAGATAGTTGAAATCTAACCCTTAGCCCTGATAGTCTCTAATAATTAATAATTCTCAAAGAAGATAATAATGAGCGCAGTCGCAATTCAACCCTATGCTTTACTCGATGATGACGAGTGCGAGCAGCGTATTCAGCTAGCTAAAGAAAAGTTAGGGGATCGGCTGGTTATTCTGGGGCACCATTATCAGCGAGATGAGGTTTTTAAGCATGCTGATTTTTCCGGTGACTCGCTTAAGTTATCCCGGGCTGCAGCAGAATCTAAAGCCGAGTATATTGTTTTTTGCGGTGTTCACTTTATGGCGGAAGTCGCCGATATACTATCTCGCCCGGATCAAATATCTATTATCCCTGATATGGCTGCCGGCTGCTCTATGGCTGATATGGCAAACCTTGCAAAGGTAGAAAAAGCCTGGGCAGAGTTATCCAGTGTTATTGAGCCAGATGAGTGTGTGACGCCAGTAACATATATTAATTCAGCTGCTGATTTGAAGGGGTTCTGTGGGGCTCATGGTGGGATTGTTTGCACCTCAACCAATGCTCGCAATGTACTTGAATGGTCGTTTAAGCAGCGTGAGAAAATTTTATTTTTTCCAGATCAGCATTTGGGAAGAAATACCGCTGCAACCATGGGCATAGCCATGGATGAAATGGTGGTTTGGGATTATGATCAGGAAATGGGTGGACTGACAGTAGAGCAAATTAAAAAGGCTAAAATGATATTGTGGAAAGGTTTTTGCTCTGTACATCAGATGTTTACACCTGAACAAATTGATAACTTCAAAGAAAAGCATCCTGAAACTAAAATAATTTCTCATCCTGAAAGTTCATATGAAGTATGTCAAAAATCTGATTATGTGGGATCAACTGAATATATTATTAATACAATCCGTGATGCAGAACCCGATACCCGTTGGCTTGTAGCTACAGAGTTAAATCTTGTCAATCGTCTGAAAGATCAGTTTGCAGCAGAGGGTAAAAAGGTGCATTTTATGTCTCCTACAGTGTGTATGTGCTCTACTATGTTCCGCATAGACCCACAGCACCTTGCGTGGGCCCTGGAAAACCTCGTAGAGGGAAATGTTGTAAATCAAATTACAGTACCAGATGATGTAGCAAACAATGCCAGGCTGGCTCTTGATCGAATGCTTGAGGTTTCCCCTTAAAGCTCAGGTCTTTATCTATCTTTTTAAATTTCCATATCAGATCTACAGATGCATGACTTAGTGATTTCATATCGAATTTGCCTGACCCAGGGTTGAGAGCTTGTTCCTGATAGGGAAGAAAATAAACGTATTAGGTGATAGATACAGTTATCCACCTTTTAAATAATCCCTTAAAAAGCTTTAAACTTATGTTTCTTTTAGGTATTTTGTATCAATGAAAGAAGCGGTCGTACTTATACATGGTATATGGATGAATGGAGCAGAGATGTTTCGTTTACGTCAGCGATTAACCGATGCCGGTTATGAGTGTCATCTGTACCGGTATCCATCTTTAAAAAATACACCTGAGGAAAACGCTGAAGGACTTAATAAGTTTGTTCACTCGATTGATGCTCATGTTATTCATTTTGTGTGTCACTCTTTAGGCGGTCTGGTGTTGTTGCACCTGTTTGATAAGTATATTGTAGAAAAAAAGGGCAGAGTTGTCTTTATGGGTGTGCCAGTCAATGGTAGCCAGGTTGCTCGTAGACTTTCAAGTACCTGCATAACGCGGTGGGCTGTTGGTCAAAGTATAGTTCACGGTTTATTGGGAGATCGTCCGGTATGGAAAAAATGGCGTGATTTGGGCGTTATATCAGGTGATTTTCCAATAGGTGTTGGCTTAATGGTGGGTGGCCCTACTTTGCCACATGATGGTACCGTTTCAATTGAAGAAACATACCTTGGAGGCGCTACAGATTATATAACTATGTCAGCCACCCACTTTGGGTTGTTATATTCAGAATCAGTCGCTATACAAGTCATTACATTTTTGCGAGCAGGAAAATTTGGTGATGAGGTAAGTAATTTGTTATTTGATGCCGCAGGTTAGAATTTATGCGTTTAACAATTAAAACATTAATAATTTACATGTGTATCATTTTAAATGCGCAGGCAGAAACCAAGCTATTTCAATACAACGGTGACTTGCCTTTCGTTGAGATGATGTTAAGTATGATGACGGAAATGGGGATGATAGATAAAGTTCCGGAATACTTAGTAAACAATGGATATTATGATTATTCTAACCTTCCCACAGAGCGTGTAGTTAGACCGAGTTTTAATGCACCATATGTATATCAGGGGCAATACCCTGGCTCAATAGCTTATCCACAGCGGTCCTATCAATTTTCTCAGAAGTGTCATAATGAAAAATGTGAAAAAAATAATCTATCTAGATTAGATGGAGTATGGGTAACCCAGCATGGAGAGATTTTAGGTGTTAAAGATGGGCGCTTTCTATGGAGTGATGGTAGAACTAGATACCTTACGGGCACGCTCAAAAGAAAAATAAATGAATTTGCTTTAAAAGTAGATAAAAGCGAATATGTCATTGGGTATCAATATATGATTAATGGTAATCGAATGCAGACCAGGGATAAAAACGGTGTAGTTAGGCATTTTGTGAGAGCACCTTATAATCAGTAATAAAAAAATAGTTTAATTACGTACGGCCTTCGTTCATTAATATATTAAAAAACAATCGTTCTTAATCAATAAATAAAGCATCATAAGGCGAATACGCCTACTCAAAAAATAGTCAATTCCAGAGACCACGCTAATCAACAAGTGAAGCTGCTTTGCTAAATAAGAGTGACCTAATGTTTGTATGGGTGGCTGAATGTTAATGAGGAAAAAAACTTGGGGACGTAATGATTATACCAATGCTATTACTTATAGAAGGAGGTTATATTAACTATAGAAGAAATCAATAGCCATGTAAGTCATTGTATATAAAGAATTTTTAAAGGATGTAGTTAAATAACACCGTATCATAATATTTTCTTGAGCAGGTAGACATAAAATATAGGGAAAAAAGCCTATATAGTATTAATCCTGATAGATCTATAACATCAATCATGATCTTGGATTTCTATATTAAAGAGTCAGAGATTACTGCATTTATTTAAATGTTTTAAATGAGAATATTTGAGTATCGAAAAATAATGTAATGTTTGTAAGATAATTATTTGACATGGTGGTAGTAATAGATGGCTGACACAAGAGAGTTTAAAGTATTTCCTATTGGTATATCTGAAAATGATATACAAATGCTTAAAAGAGTCCTGAGAGTGTCAACTGGATCAGTTAGAAACTATGTATTAACTGACAACGAAGAAAAAGTTCCTAATAAATTATATCTTGTAAATTCCGATAATGATAAAGCCGTTTCATACTGGGTTAAACGATATCTTAGTTCAGATAAGTTGCCTACGGTTCCAACCGTTTTTGCCGGAAAAAGAAAAATTAATGGGGCAAGGCTTTATAATATTAAAATACCTTTTTTAGCATCTCAAGTTATTAGTACCTTCGATACAGTCACAGTAAAAGAAATGAATTTTATTCCAGAGTTAACAATTGGTGAGGTAATGGATGAAACAGCATTACCACATAGCTTTATTGAAAATATAGTAGACAATGATTCAGAAGAAAAAAACTTATTCAAAGCATTGGTTGTAGATGACAGTCAGCCAGTAAGAAAGCAACTAGAGATTGAACTTAAATTGTTAGGTGCAGAAGTAGAAGCGGCATTTGATGGTAGAAAAGCAATAGAGTTATGTAGGGATAATGAATACGATATTATATTTTTGGATGTAGTTATGCCCGGAATGGATGGCTATAAAGTTTGCAAAGTTTTGAAAAAAAACATTCAGACAAAACATACGCCTATAATTATGTTAACCGGAAAATCATCGCCATTTGACAAAGTAAAAGGCACTTTGTCAGGTTGTGATAGTTATTTAATAAAACCACTGGAAAGAGAACAGTTTGAAGACGTAGCAAGAAAATATATCCCTGATTTAAACGAAACTCAGAGAATGTGAAAAAAACCTATTTCATTAGACTGAATAGTGAATTAATTTATAACTGTAAGGGCGAAAAATAGTTCAACATTAAAGTTATAAAAATAAGGAGGAAGTATCATGGCAATTAATAAAGTATTACTAGTGGATGATTCACCAATGGACCTGGCTAACATCAGGTGCATAGTGGCAGATGCTGGTTATTCTGTAATTACAGCAACTACGGGAATTGAAGCAATTGAAGTAGCGAAGAATGAGTTACCGGATTTAATATTTATGGATATTGTTATGGAGGGTGCGGATGGCTATGATGCGTGCAGAGAGATAACTCAGAATGGAGATACAAAAACTATACCTGTAGTATTTGTTTCTAGTAAAAATCAGAAAGCAGATCGAGTATGGGCAGAGCTGCAAGGTGGTAAGGCTTTTATTACCAAACCTTATACGCCTGAGCAAATATTAGATCAGATAACGGCGCTTAATTAAGTTAAAGAATAAACCTGTATTTAAGAGTGATTATGACAAAACCTGAAACTGACTGGCTGGATCCTGAAAGTGCATTAAGCAGGTTTAAGAAACCTGAGAATATACTTAATAATGAGCAAATTGAGGGAGAGAAGTCAAAAATAAACAGGTATGGATTTGTCATCGAAAATATGGGTTTTTTGATTTCAGAAAGCACGCTTAGTGAAATTGTAAGAAATAAAAACATATGCCCTTTACCTAATACAAAAAAATGGATGAAGGGTTTGATTAATATACGCGGAAACCTGGTTCCAGTTTATGATTTGTCGTTACTCTTGGGTCTCACAACAGATGAAACGCATCACAATAATATACTGGTTTTAGGTAAGGGTAGTCAGTCAGTTGCAGTAGTGATCGAAGGGTTGCCCCGACCCTGTAATGTTAATGATTGGAATAAAATGTCAGATTTTCCATGTGACATAACTGGTTTGAAGGAACATATAATTGAAGTTTATATGTCGGAAGATGAAGTTTGGATGGATTTTAATCAGCATAGTTTCTTTGAGTCGGTAAAAAGAAAAGTGGTTATGTGAATAGTTACAGTAATAGTAATAGTTTTAAGTTAAAAAATTATGATGATAAAAATATGTATTTATACATAAAAGTCACCGTATGTTATTGAAGTATTATCTGGAGAAGTTTTTTATGAAATTTTCAAATATTAACAAATTTAGCAAACTAGCTAATATTAAGATCACGCAAAAATTAATAAGTGTTGTTGTTGGTCTTTTAATTGGTTTTGTTATTATTGGGTTGGCTTACCAGAAAGTGCTACAGGCAGAAAGTGAAGCTGTTGAAGTTTCAGAGAAAATGGTTGCATTTGAACGAGGTATTCATGAAGTGCAGCTGGATCTGCTGAATGCAAGACAAAGTGAAACTGAATTTTATCTTAAAAAATATCCTATCTATTTAGGTAAGTTTGATACTCGAATTATTGTGGCGAGTCAGAATTTGAAAAGTTTAACCACTATGGTTAAAGGTGAGAATAAATTAGATATCATCACAGAATTAGGTGAGGCATTTGAGAACTATAGAGATAATTTTATTCAGGCGGCTGAATCGCAGATAGAAATTGGTCTTGATGAAAATACCGGTTTAAATATGAGGCTGGGTCAGGCATCAAATGGTATAGAGCTTATTCTTAGAAAGCATGATGTTCCTGTTTTGGACAGGTCGTTACTTAAGATGAATCAGTATTTAAGTGCTTTTATTAATTTCGAAGAAGTGAAATATAGTGATGCTCTAATTAAAGAAATACGTTCTTTTAGAATCAGTACTAAAAGCTCTAAATTACCGGCGGATGTTAAGCTGGAGATACGTAAGGCGTTAGAAAAATATAAGAATATATTCCTGACAATGTCCGGGACTGTGTCAGTGTTAGCTGAACAGAAAAAGTCAGTAAAAAAAGCTGTTAAAAAGATAGAGCCTCTGTTTTCAAAAATGGTAAGTATAAGTAATGAAATAATTTCTACAACGAGAGAAAATGCGAGTAGTAAACGTAATCAGATAACGACGTTTTTTATATCTACACTTATATTTATTGCGATTGCAGCCTCAATAGGTCTGTTCTTTCTAGCGAGAAGTATTATTAAGCCAATGAAAGTGTTGCAGGATACTGTTTTAAAGGTAAATGAAGGTGATTTAAGTGCGAGAGCAATGCTTGACCGTAAAGATGAGCTAGGTGAACTGTCGAATGCACTTGATAAGCTGCTAGATGAAAAACTCGCATCTATGGCTAAATCAGAAAAAGAAAGTGATAAGTTAAATGAGTCTGTAATTTCATTAATTAGAGCTGTTAGTGAGCTTGCACAACAAAAAGATCTTGCTGTGAAAATCCCCGTTTCAGAAGACATTACGGGTGCGATCAGCGACTCGCTGAATCTATTAGCGAAAGAAACGGCAAAAATAATGAAAGAAGCGCAGGTGACCTCATCTCAGGTTGCTAATGTTTCGTCTTTAGTTAAACAACAATCAGACGCAGTAATCTCTGTGGCAAATACAGAAAGAAAGGAAGTTGAAAGCACTGCTTTGATGCTGGAAAGTTCAGTAAAGGCGATGAATGAAATTGCACTTGACTCTGATGAAGCTAACAAGAAAGCTGAAATTACAGGTGTCAATACACAACAGGCGCTTGATGCTGTACTGTCATCTGTTGATGGTATCAAATCTATACGTAATACTATAAGTGAAACAGAGAAACGTATTAAACGGCTGGGAGAGCGTTCGCAGGAAATATCAGGCATAGTAAGTTTGATTAACAGTATTGCAGAACGAACTCATATACTGGCATTGAATGCGAGTATGCATGCTGCCTCAGCTGGAGAAGCGGGTCGAGGTTTCGCCGTTGTTGCTGATGAGGTACAAAGACTGGCAGAAAATGCACGAGAGGCAACATCGGAAATATCAACAGTAGTGAATAATATAAGAATAGAAACCGCTGATACAGTGGCGATAATGAATACAGTTATAACCCAGGTGGCCGAAGGTACACAATTAGCAAATCAGGCGAGTCAAAGTATGAAGCATACGCAGGAGGCAACAAATGATCTCATTGGCTCTGTGAGGCATATAGCAAAAAGCTCTGAACAGCAGGTAGATATTAGTAAACAACTATTAATTCGTGCAAGAAAGATTAAAGAGAGTACCGAAGAAACTGGTAGAGAATTATTAGAGCAGACCAAGAGTGCGGATAAGTTGGTGCGTTATTCGGAAGATTTAGTGCAGATAGTAGGTATATTTAAGTTGCCGGGTGCAAATAAAGAACAGGATGATGTAATGTATAAAACAAGTGAAATAAAACAGGCAGTTTGAGATATTAATCTAAGACAGCATGACTTATTGGCTTGAATTATACAGGTATCAGAGATGATTGATTCTGACATTGAAGGTAGTGAATTGGGTATGGAGCAATTTGACGCGCTCTTTGAGGTGTCATCACGATTGTCTGTAGAGGGAGGTAAGGCGAGTCCCATTTTAAAAGAGTACGATGAATATTTTTCTTCAATATGCGTACTGTTGTTACCATATAATCATGCGGTCTTTAGTGATTTGACCACTATTCTTTCGGAAGGCCTTAATATCATAATTAATGAGAACAGGCCGTTAATTGAGAGTGAATGCCTGTTTCTAAAAAGAATACCTGAAATTTTATCTGAATATGCTTTTATACCTGAAAGTAAAATTCCTGATTTACACCTGCTGAATCATTTTAAAAATAAAGAATGGGTGCGACCCGTTAATGAGGATGAGGAAAAAGTATTACTGAGTCATTTGCTTGATAAAAGTAATGGTGTTGTTGAATCCGAGGTTCAGTTGGATGATGAATTTTCTGATACTGAAGACGGAATTAATCAGGAGTTTAATAACGACTGTAATATAGATATACCTACTTTAGGCGATCAGTATGAGGTTTCGATAAGTAGTACTGAAACTGCTATCGAGGATCTCAATGGTAATAGTAATTCTGAAAATTTCACACCTGATTACGAGATAGTTGATGAAAATGAGTTTAATGCTGAGGATGTAGTAGATATATCTCAGTTTTACGAAAACACTTCTGAATCAGAGACAAATGAAATTGAGTCTGATTTGTCAGTTGAGTTAGAGGCGCAGCTTGATGAGGTGAAATCTAAAAACTTGAATGATTCGTCTAATGAAGTTTCAAGCGTACCTGATGTATCAATTGATGACCTTGAAGTTGAAATTAGTAAATTTGATAATGATTTAAATTCAGAAGCTGGTTTTAGTGATGACGTAGTTGATATTGCCACGTTTTATGAAAAAAGTACTGAAGAAACGGATGGTTTTGAGTCTGCTGATTTTGAAACAGAATTATCACTAGATGCATTTGTCGATGGAGATATTAGTTCGGCGGAAACAAGCCTTAATGATGATGTTGAAGAGGTACAGGAGACAGACGGCCAGGCGACAATAATTGTTAATAAAGAACAAAAAGAACTTATTAATTTGATAGCAGAAGAATTAATTGAATTTAATCAGGATAAAGATTCAGCTCTTGAGCAGGCGGAGCAGGGTTCAGTAGAATTTAATGACAGTCTCCTGTCAATGGCAGATCAAATCGAGAATATTAGTAATGCTATCGATCTTATAGGTTTGGAAGGCTTATCTAATGTGGCTGATATTATATCAAAAAACATTCATATGTTAGCTACAGACGGAGCTCCCTTGACAGATAAGCAGTTGTCTATGCTGGGGCAGTGGGCCGATTATATCCTCTCATACTTAAACGATATTGGTAATAAATCGACGTGTGTTGAAATTGTTCAGTTTCTAAAGAAACCATTTTGGCCTAAGTTGATAAGCGATGATGTTTCTGAGGATCTTGAAGCGTTGTTGATTCAGCCTCAGTTAAAAGAAGAAGAAAAGAAAATAAGAAAAAATGTGGCTTCATCAGAAGATATGTCTCTGGTTTTGCCGGAAGATGTAAACCCGGAGTTGCTTGAAGGTCTTCTTCAGGACTTACCAATACAAACGGGTGAGTTTTCTGTCGCTATACAAAATTTATACGACCAACACAATATAGAGTATTTAGAAGTCGCCCAACGAATAGCGCACACGCTTAAAGGAGCGGGCAATGTAGTAGGTGTTAAAGGTATTGCAAACCTTACGCATAATTTAGAAGATATATTAGAAATTCAATTTAAAGCTAATAAATTACCGGCAGGTGAATTGTTAGAAGTGCTTATAGATGCTGCAGATTGTCTTGAAACAATGTCTGAAGCTCTTCTGGGTATAGATGAACCGCCTGATAATGCGCAATCAGTTTATCAATCGGTACTAGACTGGGCCAATAAACTGGATGTTGAAGGTGCTACAGACCTCGGTCCGGCTTTAGAAGAAAAAGGTAAAAATAATTCACTTGAATCACTACCGGAAAACAATGTTAAAGAAGTAACTGAAGCTGTTAAAGGTCCGGTAAATATTGAAAACATGTTAAGAGTACCGGCTAAGCTAGCTGATGATTTGTTAAGGCTGGCTGGTGAAAACTTAATATCCACATCTCAAATTCAGGAATATATAAAGATTATTCAGGTGAGATATAAAGGATTAAAACTACAGGATCAGAGTTTACAAAAATTTTCATATGACCTGGAACACATAGTAGATGTTCAGGGTATCTCAAACAGTGGCTCTATTAATAATGTGAGTAATGATGGTTTTGATTCGCTTGAACTTGATCAATACCATGAATTGCATTCAATGAGTCGAAGGCTGGTTGAGCTCGCGGCAGACTCGATCGAGCTGACTCAAATTCTGGAGAAAGATTTTCTAGAACTACAAAATTTAGTTGTTAATCAGGGGCAGCTACAAAAAGAAAATGAACAGTTAGTGTTAAGAACGCGAATGGTCCCAATCAGTACCATTGTACCAAGGTTAAAACGCGGGGTTAAACAAGCATCCAGACTAACAGGAAAATCCGTTGATTTAGTTGTCGAAGATAATGGCACATATATGGATAGTGAGGTTTTGAGTAGCTTAATTGAGCCTTTAATGCATATTCTTAGAAATTCAGTAAGCCATGGAATTGAAGAAAAGCAGGAAAGAAAAGCTGGTGGTAAGAGTATTAATGGCCGGATTAAACTTATATTTTTACAAAGAGGTGACCAGATTGTAATAGAAATTTCTGACGATGGTAGAGGACTGAATTTATCCGAAATAAGTGCCAAGGCTGTTTCGTTGGGGTTAGTCAAATCTGAGAAAGAAGTATCGGAAGTTAATTTGCAAAACTTTATATTGCAACCCGGTTTTTCTACTCGTTCAGAAGTTAATCAAATGTCTGGCCGTGGTATTGGTCTGGATGTAGTTAATAGTAAAATACGTGAGTTGAAAGGCAGTATCGAAATACAGTCATCAGAAGGTCAGGGTTGCCAATTTTTACTTACGTTACCAATATCTTCATTTTCAGTTCACTCTTTGTTGGTTCGAGTCAGAGAAAATATATATGCATTTTCTAACAGAGGAATTGAAGAAATATTATACTCCGGTTTAGGTGAGTTACAGACGGTTGGTAACGAAACCATGTTTAAACTAGATGATCACTTTTATAATATTTCTATGATTGAATCTTTGCTTAGCATTCCCGAAGACAGGAGAGACAGCGATCGTGATAATCGCCCCGTTATTTTGGTTAAAGACGATTCGGCTTCACATACCGCAATTCTTGTACAGGATGTAATTGATAGCAGGGATGTTGTAGTTAAATCAATGGGGCCATATATGCCTAAAATACCCGGCATTATTGGGGCTACAGTTTTAGGTGATGGTAGCGTTGTTCCTGTCATTGATTTACCTGAGCTTATGCAATCCAGGCAGGTAAGAGAGATTAGCTATAATCAGGATAATATTGAACTGCATACAGAAAAGAAGCTTCCATATGTTCTAGTGGTTGATGATTCTTTAAGTGCCAGAAAATCTCTGGCTCAGTTTGTAGAAGATCTTGGCTTGCAAGTTAGAACAGCAAGGGATGGTATGGAAGCGGTGTCACTGATTGATGCTCGGAAACCAGATTTGATTTTAGTTGATATGGAAATGCCGCGTATGAATGGACTTGAATTAACGGGGCATATTAGAGCATCTTCAATTACTCAAGACATGCCTGTTATTATGATTACTTCCAGATCAACAGATAAGCATCGTAAAGCAGCAATGGATAAAGGAGTTGATCATTATATGGTTAAGCCATTTGCAGAAGATGAGCTTGCTAACCATATCAGCTCTGCGTTAAAGACTGCATGATATGATTGATATGCAATTTAAAAATAAACTACGCAGAGACGATGCGAAATTTCATGTGTCTATTTTGTCTTTTGCCGGAATTGAGCTAATTGTTCCGCAGAGTGAAATATTGTCTATTGAAAGTATATATGAATTAGAAACTAATCATGGCAATGAGAGGCATATTGGTGTGATTCATAAACAGGACATAAAGCTCCCCGTATACTGTTTTTCAAAATCTATGGATATATACAAATCTTTACCTGAAGACAGGTTTCAATGTGTAGTACTGAAGCATGATGAGGTGATGTTTTCTTTACTTTGTTATGAAATTACAAATGCAGTAATTAGTGATATAGAATTTCATAATATACCAATATGTATGAATAACAATTTAATTCCGTTAACCCATTTATGTATGTATAAAGGTGCCGATGGCGCTCGTAAGCTAGGCATGGTAACCAGTACGGTTTGTTTGAATGAATATATTAATAAACTAAAATAGTTGTTTCAGTGAGCATTAAATATGAATACTGATGATAAAGGTGTTACGGCCTGGTTGCTACAAGTGGACAGGCTTGTTAATGTGGCAATAGGTCAATTTGAGCTAATACATATAATTGATAAGCCTGATTATATGCCTATACCACAAGCACCTGAATATTGTAAGGATGTTGTATTATGGAATAGTAATATAGTGCCTGTAATGAGTTTGGCATCCTGGTTAACGTCCGAAATGCAATTAGATAGCACAGGCGTGGTGGCTATCGTTGTGTATGAAGATAAACAGGGTAAGCATAAGTTTGGTGGAATCAAGCTAAGCAATGCGCCAGTTCAGGCGAAAGTGAACAATGGACAGCAATGTCAGTTAACAGGTGACTTTGATAAATGGCGTAAAGTGTCTCTCTCGAGCTTTAAGTCTAAGGCCGGCGATATCGTGCCAATAATAGATGTAAGTAAACTATTTTCACGGGTATTATTAAGTTAATAGTATTTTTGTCGATAGCAAACTAAATGATAAAAGATAGATAAATCTGAAATGTCTCAAACATAAGAGGGTATTGGTAAATATACCTACTCTCAGGAGCTATGTATGAAGTTGAATACAGAGAAAACTAGACTTTTATTAGTAGATGATCACGCAATTGTAAGAGCGGGATTCAGATATTTACTTGAAAGTGATGCTGATTATGAAATTCTTGAAGCCGATTCAGCCGAAGAGGCTTGTAAGGTGTATGGCGATTATAAACCTGATGCGGTAATTATGGATTTAATGATGCCAGGAATGGGGGGCTTAGAAGGTTTAAGGCACCTGAATGCAAAAGACAGAAATGCCAAGATATTAGTTCTTAGTATGAGAGATGATCTAGCATATGTGACTAGAGCAACTCTTGCAGGTGCTACTGGTTATTTAACAAAACGTAGTGCCGCCGAGGAGCTTGTTAAAGCGGTTAATGTGGTAATAAAAGGCCAGCATTATCTTAGTGCAGATATATGTGAATCAAACCGCCAGGAATCCTATGTCTCAGAAGAAGATAAAATTAAAGGATTGACAGAGCGTGAGTTCGAAATATTTTGTTTACTTGCAGAAGGCAGGACAGTAACAACAATATCAGTTGATTTGCACCTGAGCCCAAAAACAGTTAGTAACCATAGAACACGTATTATGCATAAACTCAAAACATCAAACATTGTTGAGTTAACGCATCTAGCTATACGAAATGGTTTGGTTGAAGCCTGATGGTTTTGTGATTTAATATTATTAAATTGTGTTGTCGCTGGCAATTAAGCGGTTTAATAATAACTGAGTTATTCTTTGTCTTCTGTTAATAACTAAATAAGAGTTCTTGACTAAGTAGTTGATGATTGCATCCACAGACTCATCAATGCTTAATATGGACGTATCAATTGTTAACTCTGCAGAAACAGGTTCTTCGTATGGGGAGTCAATGCCTGTGAAATGTTTAATTTCTCCGGCGCGAGCTTTTTTGTATAGCCCTTTTATATCACGGTCTTCACATGTGTTTAAAGGGCATTTAATATAAATTTCAACGAACTCTGTTTCATTAACAATATTTCTAACAAATTTTCTATCATTTATAAATGGTGAAATAAATGTCGCGAGTACCATAACGCCGGCATCTATGAAAAGTTTAGAAACCTCGCCAATACGTCGAATGTTTTCTGTGCGGTCATTGTCGCTAAATCCGAGATCATTACTTAAGCCGTGTCGTACATTGTCGCCATCAAGAAGGTAAGTTCGAAAGGCTTCTTTATGGAGTCGCTGCTCTAATGCGTTGGCTATGGTGGTTTTGCCTGAGCCTGACAGGCCAGTAAACCATATTACGGCAGACCTCTGTTTGTTCAGATTGTCTCTACGGTCTTTAGTAATGCTAACATCACTCCATACTACATCACTTGATTTTGCTTGATTGGTACTTGTTAATCGATTCTTCATAAACTCACCCGTTACTACGTTACAACAAACAAATGTTATAAGTTGTGGACTTATAGAATTGCCTACTAAAAATAATATATGATTTTTTTTAAATTTGGATAGGAAAAATTCCTTATATTGTTTTTTAAGATGTTTCCTTGGTTTTATTTGGGGAGAGATCTATTTTTTCTAGTGGAGGGTATAGGAAAAATTCCCTTTGTTAGAAAATACAGTATGTTTTATAGGAGTAATGCCTATACTAGTAATGACGATGAAGTATGCATTTAAATTTCGTTATATAAATACTTTATGATTTTTTTATATTCATTCTTTAGAGTGTTTATATAGTACTGTAGGTTATGTTATGAGTGTTAACGCCAATGAGTGTCTTGAACAGGCACCTCCATCATTATGGGCTTTATTCTGGATATTTTTAAAAATAGGTAGCACAGCATTTGGTGGCTTTATGGCCCTAATCTCCGTTGTTCAAAATTACCTGGTTGATAGAAAAAAACTATTAACAGATGAAGAAATGCTTGATGGAATCTCCTTAGCAACAATTTTACCTGGCCCTGTCGCTGTGAATGTGGTTGCTTATGCAGGATATAAAATTCGTGGACTTGCTGGTGCAGTTGTATGCGCTGTTGCTGTGATCCTGCCTTCTTTTTTTCTTATCTTATTTTTAAGTTATGCCTATTTTACCTGGGGAGATATGCCTGCGGTAGATAGTGTGTTTAAAGGCTTTTTACCTGCAGTTGCTGCGGTGATAGTCGCAACAGTTATAAATATGGGTAAAAAATCTTTAACTGGTTTTAATGAGTTATCAATTGCGGCTGTAGCAGTTCTTGTGCTCATATTAATTGGTGGTTTTTATAGTACCTTGGCAATCATCGTATGTGCGGGGCTGGCAGGGCTATTGTTATTCAATAGAGGTGAAAGTGTTACGCAAGTTAAAAATGATGAACCCAGTCTAAATTTGAGTGATTCATCCTCTAAGCGATTACCTATAATTATGCTGGTATTTCTTGCACTGAGTGCGTTGTTAGTAAGTACTCCTTATATGAGTTCTGATGCTTTTATCGCTGGCAAATTACTGGCTACTTTTTCTGGAATGAGTTTACTTCTATTTGGTGGCGGATTTGTTTTTATTCCCTTGATGCAGGAGTCCGTAGTTGAAACATATAACTGGATAACTCATCAGGAGTTTATTGATGCTATTGCCATGGGGCAAATAACGCCAGGCCCAATATTAATAAGTGCAACTTTTATTGGTTATAAAGTGGCGGGTGTATTTGGCGCTACGATGGCAACAGTTGGAATATTCACGCCTCCAGCAATGTTAATGCTTGTGTGTACGCATTATTTACAATTATTAAAAGAATCAGTTTATTTAAAAGCAATTTTAAAAGGTATTCGATGCGCTGTGATAGGTATGATTTTAGCAGCAGCGTATTTTGTTTCTATGTCGACTGAAATAAATATGGTAACCAGCGGAATTTTCCTGTTATCAATAATCGCGCTTATAAAATTTAAATTAGAGGTGGTGTGGATTATACCTACATCAGGTCTGATTGGGTTTATTGCCTTTTCATGAACCTAAATTATTACTTTCCAAACGGGCTTTATCTGTTCATAGAGCAAATTGAAGCTTAATTTTTAATTAAAATAACTTTTATGGAGTAGAAAATGGAACCTGTTTTTATGATTGGTACGCAACGATCTGGTTCAAACCTGTTGAGATTAATGTTAAATCAGCTTAATGATATAGCTTCTCCCCATCCGCCACATATTCTTGAGCGTATGTTTCCCTTAATGAGTGGATATGGGGATCTTAATAATGATGGCAATTTTAATGTTCTGGTTGATGATGTTTGCAGACTTGTTGAATTAAATCCGGTTGAGTGGAGTGGTGTTAGCTTTGATAGAGCAAGCATAGCGGCACAAGCAACGGAAAGAAGTTTAATGGCTGTTTATAACGCGGTATATGATGTTTATGCAGAAGCGCAAAATGCTAAAACATGGTGTTGCAAGAGTCTTGCGAATATAAAATACATCGAGGAAATTAAAAATTATTATAAACACCCCAAGTTTATTTATCTTTATCGTGATGGTCGAGATGTAGCTTTATCATTTCAAAAAGCAGTGGTTGGAGAAAAGCATATTTACAATATAGCTAAAGACTGGGCCGATACTCAAAACCTTGCGCTGAATTTAAAGGCATCTGTTAGTGCAAAGTATTTTCACTCTATTAGTTATGAAGAGCTAACTCAAAATCCTGAAAAGTCAGCAAAGGCGCTTTGTGCTTTTTTAGGGGCCAAATACGTTCCAGAAATGCTTGATTTTCATAAAACAAAAGAAGCTAAAAATGCTGCACAGTCAAGTGAGCTCTGGGGGAATGTTACCAGTCCAATTTTGACAAATAATAGTAAGAAATATAAAAAAGAAATGTCAGAAGAGGATGTGCGAATATTTGAGTCTGTTGCGGGTACAATGCTTGATTGCCTGGGTTATGAGCGAGATTTTGTTACTATAGGTAGTGAGCAAAAGTTTGAGAAAACTGATATTGACTCGTTTAATATGCAGAATAAAAAACAGAAAATGGTTAATATGTCTAAAGTAGACGAAGAAGATAAAAAAAGAAGAGAAAGACAGTCTAAACTGTTAGATGAGATTAAATCTAGATCTGCTGCTTAAATCTGCAAAGGTTTCTGGTTACACTGGAGAAAACAATGTTAAAAATTAATTTTAAATTAATTTCACTATTGTCATTAGCGTTAATATATCCCATGGATGCTTTATCTGATTATTTGTTTACAGCTCCGCCAAGAGAGAGCACGGAAAGGGGAGCTGAAATATATAAGCCTATCGCCGACTTCTTAACTGAATCAACAGGTGAGCGTTTTATATATAAGCAACCAGCAAGCTGGGCTGAGTATAGTCGTGGTATGCAAAACAAAGAGTATGATCTGGTGTTTGATGGGCCGCATTTTGTTAGCTGGCGAATCGAGTATATTCAGCATGATGTTGTTGCAAAGTTGCCTCAGTTACATATATGGCGTGTAATAGCAAAAAATGATGGCTCAGGTATAAATAGCCTGGATGACTTGATTGGTAAAAAAGTTTGTGCTCCAAAATCGCCTAACTTTGGTATGTTGACGATGATGAGTCATTATACTAACCCGGAAAAGGAACCGATTCATGTTATTACGAAGGGTTGGAAGGGTGCGTTTAATGCGGTTGTTGAGGGTAAATGTGTTGCTGCTGTTATACCAAAAACAAATCACAGAAAATTTGATCCCGACCTGAAAAAAACAAAAGCAGTACATACTCATCTGCCATACCCAAATCAGGCCTTTACGGCGGGTGCTGGCATAACCCCTAATTTAAAATCTAAAATTGCTAAACAGTTATTATCCCAGGAAGGTCAGGAGGCTATGTCAAAATTGCGTGATAGATTTAGCCGGGGAGTTTTGTTGGTGAGAGCCAATAATGAAGAGTACGAAGGGATTAGTATGGTTTTAAAAAGGGCTGATAATTTTAAAAGTGCAGCTAATTAATTTTTTCACATCATAAACCTGATGGCTATACAGTGTCACGCGGCCCTGATGGCCTATCAGTATCATAAAGAGCAACCGCATGAAGCCTGTTTCGGGTTTCATGCGACAACCTCTTCTTAGTTAGTTTTTAAACCAGTAATTACGGATTTCTTGCCGTATTCTTAGCCTGTGCTTGCTACCAGTGTTAAACTCTCTCGAAATAAATATACGTTAACTTCGTGAGGGTGATATGTCTGGACTTTGTAAACGGGAATGTTCATGACTGTTCGTATTCTCGGTATAGATCCCGGCTCACGCATGACCGGCTATGGCATCATAGACTCTGATAAAAACCGGTCAACACACATTGATAGTGGTTGTATCTATGTAAAGGGAGATACTTTTGCTGATCGTTTAGGTTATATTTTTCTGCAGATAAGTGAGATTATTGCTGAATACCAGCCGGTTGAGCTATCGATTGAGCAGGTTTTCGTCAATAAAAACGTCGATTCAGCATTAAAGCTTGGTCAGGCACGCGCTGCAGCAATCTGTGCTGCAGTTAATGCGGGTTTAAAAGTGAGTGAATATACGCCAAAAGCGGTTAAAAGTGCGGTGGTAGGCACGGGAAATGCCAGTAAAGAACAAGTTCAGCATATGATGTCAATGTTATTGAATTTAGAAAAAGGGCTTCAAGCAGATCAGGCAGACGCCCTGGGTATTGCTCTATGCCATGCTCACAACCGTGATTTAGCGGGGAAAGTATCTTTACCAGGCCGTAAGCGTTCTTCATCTCGATGGACTTCATTGCCTAAATGATAAAAAATATAATTATGAAATATAAAGAAAAAATATGATCGGCAGAATTCACGGTAAAATAATTGAAAAACAACCTCCGCAACTATTAATAGATGTTCAAGGTGTGGGTTATGAAATTGACTCACCCATGTCGACTTTCTATCAATTACCCAATCTGGGCGAAGTCGTAACTTTGCATACACATATGGTTGTGCGTGAAGATGCGCAATTACTCTATGGTTTTGCATCTATAGTTGAACGCAGTTTGTTTAGAACCCTGATTAAAATTAGCGGTGTAGGGCCTAAGCTGGCCCTGACAATATTATCCGGCATGAATGCTAATGAGTTTATCGCATGTGTTCAGGACAATGATGCAGCGGCATTAGTTCGTTTACCCGGTGTTGGTAAAAAAACTGCAGAGCGCTTAATTATTGAGTTGAGAGATAAATTAAAAGATCAGCAAGTTGAAGCAGCCTCGCCAGTTAGTAAAGGTGCGGATTTACAGGCTGTATCAAGTTCGCCAACATCTGATGCAGTCAGTGCATTAGTTGCTTTAGGTTATAAAGTGCCCGAAGCCAGTCGCATGGTTCGACTTGTCGAAACAAATGGCCTGGGAGCAGAAGAAATTATACGCTTGAGTTTACAGGCAGCGGTGAAAAAATAAAAAATGGATGAGCGCATCATAACGGCAGAACGTTCTAATGACGAAGAGGGTATTGACCATGCCATTCGCCCCAAGTTACTAAAAGATTATTCTGGGCAGCCATCAGCTTCAGAACAGTTGGATATATTTATTCCGGCAGCGCGAAATCGTGCAGAGGCGCTTGATCATCTTCTTATATTCGGCCCCCCCGGTCTGGGTAAAACAACACTGGCGCACATTGTTGCTAATGAAATGGGGGTTAACCTCAGGCAGACATCTGGGCCAGTGTTAGAAAGACCGGGTGATCTTGCTGCTTTATTAACCAATCTTGAGCCACATGATGTTTTATTTATTGACGAAATCCACCGACTAAGCCCCGTAGTGGAAGAAGTGTTATATCCTGCCATGGAGGATTACCAGCTGGATATTATGATTGGGGAAGGTCCTGCTGCCAGGTCAATAAAATTAGACTTGCCGCCGTTTACACTGGTAGGTGCAACGACCAGAGCGGGCTCATTGACCTCTCCATTGCGCGACCGGTTTGGCATTGTTTTACGTCTTGAGTTTTATAATATTAATGATCTTAGTAGTATTGTAGAGCGTTCTGCAAAAATACTTGGTGTTGAGCTGGATGTGCAGGGAGCTGCAGAAATAGCCCGACGGGCGCGAGGTACGCCTCGAATTGCGAACCGTCTGCTGCGCCGAGTTCGTGATTATGCTGAGGTAAAAGCGGATGGGAAAATAGATAGCAGTGTTGCATCTAATGCACTGGATATGCTTAAAGTGGACTCTTATGGCTTTGATAACATGGATCGTAATTTACTCACCACAATTATTGATAAATTTAGTGGGGGACCGGTAGGTGTCGAGAATCTTGCGGCAGCTATAGGTGAAGAGCGAGATACGATTGAAGATGTAATAGAGCCATACCTGATTCAACAGGGCTTTTTAATGCGAACTCCCCGTGGAAGGGTGGCAACACCTAATGCTTATCGTCATTTAGGGTTAAAGCCGCCCAGTGATTCTTCTGACTTATTTGTTGATGATGATTCTGTTTAGAGCATGATTTAACCCCTTTTTTCATATTCAGACGTTTATATGAAATAATCCACCTGGATCACAACAGAAAAAGATAGAATAATTAAAATGTGCACACACTTTAAAAGTGGAAACAAAAATGAACTTTAGCTGGCCGGTGCGCGTCTATTACGAGGATACGGATTCCGGTGGCGTAGTGTATTACGCCAATTATTTAAAATTTATGGAAAGGGCAAGAACTGAGTTTTTACGCCATCTTGGATTTGAGCAGGACCAACTAATTAAGCAGCAAAATATCATTTTCGCGGTCCGCTCAGTACAGTGTGATTATATAGCTCCAGCTCGCTTTAATAATGATTTAATTGTAACTGCAGATTTAATAGAGCTGAAAAAAGCCAGTATGTTATTTGAACAAAAAATAGTTAAAAAAGATCAACAGGATAATATTCTTTGTCGGGGTGAAGTTCGTATTGCCTGTTTAAAGGCAGACACATTTAAGCCCTACGCAATACCTAAATCAATATTGGAGGTCGCAAGTGTCGACTGATTTATCTCTTATTACACTTGTACTAGAAGCCAGTTTGCTAGTTCAATTTGTGATGCTGCTATTATTGGCAGCATCTGTGATTTCCTGGTTTGTTATATTTCAGAAGAATAAATTATTAAAAGGTGTATCGGCAGATGCCAAGCGCTTTGAAGATGAGTTTTGGTCAGGTGGTGATTTAAGTGAGCTATATACACAATTAAGCAGACGACGCATAGAACGTGAAGGCATGGAGAAGGTTTTTGAAACAGGCTTTGCTGAATTTGCACGTTCTTATAAAACGACAACTGATGCTGCTTTTATGATGTCAAGCATTCAGCGTAGTATGAAGGTAGTGCTATCACGCGAAGAAGAAAAACTGGAATCTAACTTATCACTACTTGCGACAATTGGTTCTACTAGCCCATATGTTGGTTTGTTTGGAACGGTATGGGGCATTATGAATTCATTCACAGCATTAGGTGCCGTGCAGAATGCCTCTTTAAATATGGTAGCGCCAGGTATTGCCGAAGCGTTAATTGCGACGGCAATGGGGCTGTTTGCAGCAATACCGGCTGTGGTTGCCTATAACCGTTATTCCGATCAGGTTGAACGACTTGTTGTTCGTTATGAAAACTTTATGGAAGAGTTCACAACGGTTTTACAACGCCAGTCACAAAGAAAATCTAAACCGGTTAAAAGTAATGCCCCTGTTGAACAAATTGATAAGGCAGAGGCAGAATAAACATGGGGTCTAAAAAAAGACGCCCAATAGCGGAAATTAATGTGGTGCCGTACATAGATGTGATGCTGGTATTACTTATTATTTTTATGATTACCGCACCCTTCGTTCAGCAAGGGGTAGAAGTTGATTTACCTCAGGCAGCGGCAAAGAGCATGTCGCCAGATGAGGCTGAGCCGGTTATTGTTTCTGTAGATAAAAAAGGCGATTTTTATCTTGATATAGGTGATGAGCCTGATAAACCTATTGATGCATTATTAATGGTTAATCGAGTTGCCGCTGTACGCCAGCTTAAACCTGATATACCCGTACTTGTCCGGGGTGACCGTAATATCGCTTATGGAAAAGTGATAGAAGCTATGGTGCTGTTGCAAAAAGCCGGAGTTGAAAAAGTGGGCTTAATGACTGATCAGCCGGATAATTAAGATGCATAACAGCATATTCTCACAGATTAAAGATCATCCGTTAATGTTTGTTCTGGCATTAGGCCTGCATGTGCTGTTGGTTGTTGTTCTGACTATTAGTATGAGTAATCACAGTGCGCCCAAAATGCCAGCGGCTAAAAAAATCGATACGGTTAAAGCGATCATTATTGATGCGAGTATTGTTGAAAAAGAAAAACAAAAACTAATTCGCGCTGAAAAAAGTAAACAAAATAAACAGGTCGCGCAGAAAAACAAATTAGATCGTGAGGCAAAAAAAGCACGTGACAAGCGTAAGAAAGAAGAGAAACGCCTGGCAAAGTTAAAAACTGAAGAAAAAAAGCGTAAACAAAAGTTAGCAAAAAAAGAAAAATCTGAGCGTGAGAAGAAAAAGAAAGAACTGGCAAAACTGAAACAGGAACAGAAAGAACTTGAGCAAAAACGTCGAGACGAACAGCAAAAACTAGCAGCAATAGAATCAAAACGTAAAGCTGAAGAAGATGCAATACGTAAGAAAAAACAGGCGGCAGAAGCTGAAGTAAGACGTAAAGCGCAGGAGGCAGAGATGCGCCAGCAAATGCTTGAAGAAGAGCGGCGTCTGGAAAAACAAAGTGCTGAGAATCAGAAGCTATTATCTCAGTATCTTTATCAAATACAGAAAAAAGTAGAAATAAACTGGAGCGCGCCTGCTAGTATGACATCTGGCTGGGCGTGTGAAGTGTTAGTAGTACAAAATCGATTTGGTGAAGTACAAAATGTGCGTACCAAGCAATGTTCTGGAAGTGATGCATTTAAGAGTACCGTTGAGCGTGCAGTAAGAAAAGCATCTCCCTTGCCAGAAGCACCGAATAATGATGTTTTTGATAAAGAAGTGAGTTTTACTTTTAGGCCTGATGTATGAAGAAAATAAATATAACCAAGTTATTTCCAGTGGCTGTTAAATTGTCCGATATGAGTGAAAAAATGTTCAGAATGAAGTCAAGTTTATTAATGATATTTTTTGTGTTGTTCTGTACATCACAGTCTGCGCAATCTGAGTTGCGCGTAGAAATAACTAAAGGTGCCGACGGTGCCATACCAGTCGCAGTTGTACCTTTTGAAATTACAGGCCAGGCTGGGCAATTGAGTAGTGTGTCAGATATTGTTGCAGCCGACTTAAAGCGAAGTGGTAAATTTAAACCTATTGAAAAGTCTAAACTTATAGCGACTCCAAAAGATCTTGAGGAGGTGAACTATAAACTGTGGCGGATTGCAGGAATCGACCATTTGGTAATCGGTAAGTTAAATGTTATTAAGGCTAATCAGTATGAGGTGAGCTTTCGTTTACTTGATGTTTTTAAAGGTGTGCAGGTATTAGGTTATCAATTTCCTGCAAACGATCATAGTTTACGTAGAATCAGTCATCATATTAGTGATTTGATTTATGAAAATATAACAGGGCAGAAAGGTGCTTTTGATACAAAAATCGCCTATGTGACGGCTGAACGCAAACAAGGTATGCAGCCTTCTTATAAATTAGAGGTAGCCGACACCGATGGTTATAACTCACAAACCGTATTAAATTCGACTCAACCTATAATGTCTCCTTCATGGTCTCCAGATGGCAGCAAGCTTGCTTATGTTAGTTTTGAAAAACGTAAATCTGAGATTTACATACAAAATCTGTTTAGTCAGAAACGAGAAAAAGTAAGTACATATAAAGGTATTAATGGAGCGCCAGTCTGGTCTCCTAATGGTAAAAAATTAGCCTTGACCTTGTCTAAAGGCGGTAACCCGGATATTTATGTATTAACCTTAGAAACAAAAAAACTAAAGCAAATTACCAAGCATTGGGGTATTGATACTGAGCCAACGTGGACACCAGATGGTAATGAAATTGTTTTCACCTCGAGTCGAAGTGGTAAACCACAGATTTACAGAGTAGCAGCTAAAGGAGGTTTGGCTAAACGGCTTACTTTTGATGGTAAGTATAATGCCAGTCCTGAAGTGTCGAGTGATGGGCGTACATTAGTGTATGTTCAGGGTGAAGGTAATACTTTCAGAATCACAAGCATGGACTTACAGTCTGGGTTTGTGCAGGTCTTAACTGATGGCCCACTGGATGAGTCACCCAGCTTTGCACCAAATGGCAGTATGATTTTATATGCCTCAACAGATAAGTTTAAAGGTGTGCTCGCAGCGGTTTCAACAGATGGTCGGTTCAAACAAAAATTAGTATTATCTGAAGGTGATGTTCGGGAGCCAACCTGGGGGCCTTTTAGGAAATAAATGTTTTTTAAAATATTGAATTTAATTGAGGGGAAATAATGAAAATTACTAAATTAGTTTCAGCACTGATGTTGTCAGGGTTATTGGCTGCCTGTTCACCTGATAACGTAAAAGATAATCAGGCGGGTACAGATGAAAATCAGCAAGGCTCAAATCAAACAACTGATGGCGCTCAAACCAGTGGTATAAATGGTGGAGGTGCTGAGGGTGGCACGGCATTAAATGGTGCTGTCGTTTCTTATGATAAAGCGGCCATTAATGATGCAAATAACGTACTGGCTGAGAAAGTGGTTTATTTTGAATATGATAGTGACCAGATTAGTTCAGATTACCAGGAGTTGATTGCACATCATGGTAAATATCTTGCTGCAAACTCAGATATGAGTGTTCGTCTAGAAGGGCATGCTGATGAAAGAGGCAGCCGTGAATATAATGTGGCACTGGCTAATCGTCGTGCCCAGTCAGTTCGCAGGCTGGTGTTATTCCAGGGTGTAAATGCAGAACAGGTAAGCGTCATAAGCTACGGTGAAGAAAAGCCAGTTGCGCTTGCCCATGATGATGAGTCGTGGCAGCTGAATCGACGAGTAGAACTCGTTTACGAAGCACGTTAATATACGGCTTATTATTTTAAAGTATAGTGATAATCTGAAGGCGCAGTCCAATAATTATTATTTGAGCTGTGGCCTTCAGGTTATGGATCGGATCGGTAGCTATTTCTTTATTCAGTTTAAACTGCCAACAGGCGAGATTATGTCACTAAAAACTGTTAACTATTTTGTAAAAACAATATCGCTCCCGTTATTGTTAACTTCATTCAGCCCTCTGGTTGTTGCTGAAAGCAGCTTAAGTGTAGAGCAGCGGTTAGGCCGTCTGGAAAACCTGTTGCAGAACCAGGTTTTAGTAGAACAAACACAGCGTATGGAGCAAATTCAGCAGGAATTAACAGCCATACGTGAGTTAGTTGAAAGCCAGGAACACCAATTAGGCTTGATTAAGCAGCGTCAACGCAACCTGTATCAGGATATGGATCGACGCTTAAACGATTTGGAAATCAAAGGTGGCGGGCAGTCATCATCACCTTCTGGAAAATCTCCAGCAACTGCTGCTGGCCCCTCTTCACCTGTTCCTCCACCGGTAGCGGTTTCAGCTGGTGCGACTAAGGCGCCAGCTCCAGCACCGGTATCAGGTGATAAAAATGGCAAGTCTGCTTATGCGCAGGCCTTTAATACATTAAAAGAAGGTAAATATCAGCAAGCTATATTGGCGTTTAATAGTTTTCAGCAAAGTTATCCTGAAAGCGTGTATGGGGCGAATGCACAGTACTGGTTAGGCGAGGCTTATTCTGTATCACGTGACTATAAAACAGCGCTTACTGAGTTTCAGAAAGTCGTGAATCAATACCCGCAAAGTAATAAAGTTGAAGGCGCAATGCTAAAAATAGGCTATACCTATTACGAAATGGGTGACTGGGCGTCAGCTAAAAATGCATTAGAAGCTGTCACGGTTAAGTTTCCTGGTACAACGGTTACTCGTAAAGCTAAAGAACGTTTACAGCGAATGAAGCGTGAAGGCCATTAATCACATTTCGGAAAATAACCAGACTTTTACTGGTGCTTGTTTGTTATGTTCAACGAGTATGATATCAAGACATCTTTTTAAGTTAAGGGTTAGTGAAAGTGTTATCTGACAGTTTGAATGAAGTAGATAAAGAATCGCGATTACGTATTAGTGAGATATTTTATTCATTACAGGGTGAATCATCTTTTGTTGGTCTGCCAACCATATTTATTCGACTGACAGGCTGCCCCTTACGTTGTGGTTATTGTGATACGGCATATGCTTTTACTGGCGGGCAGTGGATGCAAGTTTCTGATATTCTTCAGCAAATCAAACAATACAATACGTCTACAGTGTGTGTTACTGGTGGGGAGCCATTAGCGCAGCGTAGCTGTGGTGATTTGCTCAAGCAGCTATCTGACGAAGGTTACCAGGTCTCCATTGAAACCTCTGGATCTATTGATATTTCGCAGGTGGATTCACGGGTAAACCGAATTATGGATATTAAAACGCCAGGGTCTGGTGAAGAGTCAAAAAATAAATACGAAAATATTCAGTATTTAAATCAAAAAGATGAAGTTAAATTTGTGCTTTGTGACCGGAATGACTACGACTGGTCTAAAAATATTATTAATAAATACAAATTACTGGAAAAGACGCAGGTGCTTTTTTCACCTGTTCATGAAGGTGTTTCCCCGACAGAGCTGGCAGACTGGATAATTGCAGATCAGTTAAATGTCAGATTTCAGTTTCAGTTACATAAGCTCTTATGGAATGATGAACCCGGACGCTAAAACTGAAAGATGAATTAGTGTAGAAGTTAGGTAATTATAGAGTTTATGAGTAAAGAAAAGAAAAAAGCAGTGTTGTTGGTATCCGGTGGCCTGGATTCTGCTACCGTGTTGGCAATGGCGCATGCGCAAGGTTATGAGTGTTACGCTTTAAGCTTTGATTATGGTCAGAAACACAGCGCAGAACTGAATGCAGCAAAAAAAGTTGCTCAACTATTTGGTGCCGTTCAGCACCAAACACTACGACTTGATTTGAATGTATTTGGTGGCTCAGCTCTCACTGATGATGAGATTGAGGTACCAACTGCTCAGAGCGATGCTTCAGAAGGTATCCCTGTTACTTATGTGCCTGCCAGAAATACCATATTTCTATCTATGGCATTAGCCTGGGCAGAGGTACTAAAGTCAGATGATATATTTATTGGTGTCAATGCAGTGGACTATTCTGGTTACCCTGATTGTCGGCCTGAGTTTATCGGTGCATTTGAAACGATGGCAAATCTTGCAACTAAGGTGGGTGTTGAAGGCCATCACCTTAGAATTCACACGCCGTTAATTGATATGACAAAAGCACAAATTATACAGGCGGGTATAGAGCATAAAGTCGATTACTCATTAACTGTTTCCTGTTACGCCGCTGACGCGCAGGGCAGAGCATGTGGTGTATGCGATTCATGTCAGCTACGGCGCAAGGGCTTTGAGGACGCGGGAGTATCTGATCCAACTATATATTTATAATGTTGGAATTAAACGTTTTTTTGACTTGTAATTTTGGGTAGTTGAGGTAATATACGCGCCTTCTTGAAGAGGCAAACTTCTTCGGTAAAGATTGTTAAGTATAGAATATGGGCCGTTAGCTCAGTTGGTAGAGCAGTGGACTTTTAATCCATTGGTCCCGCGTTCGAGTCGCGGACGGCCCACCATATAAAACAAAGACTTAGCCATAGGCTAGGTCTTTGTCGTTTATGAAGATGTAAATCATGCATCTTTAATTACAAAGTCGAGATAGATGTCATTACGCTGTAATAATGTCAGGTTAGTCTTAGGTTTTGAGATGGTTTGAACGTATTGCCTGGTAAAATTACAATGGAACAAAGTAGGAAAAATAAATGTTAAAAGTTGCACTGGCCAATGTAGTGGCATTATGTGTTTATGTGTTTGTATTAAATAACTTATGGGATGTTATGCCCGCTGATATTAGTTTATTGGGTAGAGCACTTAGTTTTGGTTTAATAATACTATCACCCTTTATAGCGTACAAAATATATAGAAGAAACTTAGAGTATTAATCTCGTTTTTTATTCTAGCGTCAGCATGCTTGATGTTTTGTAAGCAGACAAAAAAGCCCGGTTCATGAGAGTCGGGCTTTTTTATGTCTAAAATTATGCGTCTAATACAGGCTACTTATACTCATCAGGGTCAAGCATAGTTAAGCTATTCTATTATGCTTGCTATGGGGTAATTGCCGGAAGCCATGAGTTTGTTGTGTGGCAAAACCCACATTCTTCTGTCGTAATTATATGATCCTGTGGTTTGCCCGTTGCAATGGCGTTGTTATGACAGCTAGAGCAGGCTCCGCTTACCGTTGAATGATCAATATTAACACCAAGCCATGTCAGCGTAGTGAGATGACACGTATCACAGGCAGCAAGGGTGGGCACGTGTAGGGCATGCTTGCCCGTGGCAATGACACCATTGTGACATGATTCACAGGTACCTATCACCGCTGTGTGGTCAACTCTGGATACGCGAGCAAAAGTGATTGTATTATGGCAGTCCTCGCATATGTCTGTGCTAGCAATATGTGATGCAGATTTGTCGATAGCAATAATATTATTGTGGCAGCTTTGACATGCACCTTGAACATCACTGTGGTCATATTTGGCACCAGACCATGTATATTCTGAGTGACAATCATCACAAAAATTGCTGCTAATAACATGTTGGGGGTGTTTGCCACTAGAGCGAATATCATTATGGCACTGTGAACATACTAGCGGGGTGCCTTTAAACTGACTGTTAAAGTGACAATCAGAGCAGTCAACAGTCTCGTGTTTGCCTATTAATGGAAAACCAGTTGAAAAGTGGTCGAACCCTCTCTCAGGCTCAGCAGCCAGTGCCCAAAAACTTATAAAAAAACTAAGTAGTAGTAATAATGGTGCGAGTATAAAGCGAATAGCTTTCATGTACGTGTTTAAGCTCTAATCATAAAGATTCACTAGTTTAGCGTTTAATGCTGATATCTTACAAATTTTTGCATGATAACAATTGTCGTAATGTCGACCCCATCACGTACTAATAGTTTCTGATAACAGCACGTTTGAGGTGATCATTAATAATTAGCAGGAGAATATGGAGTAATTAGGTATGAATTAGCGGTAGGTAGTTCGTTAAATTTTGTTTTGTTGCGGCGACAGGTTTATGTGAAACAGTTTGCCTATTGCATCAATAATTTTCGGGTCATCCCACTCACGTGCTCCGCGAACCTTTTCTACAATGCGGCCATTAGCGTCTACAAATATAGTAAGGGGAATCCTGTTGGCTCCCAACATGTTTTCCAGTAATAGTTTGCGATCGAGAAAATTCTCAAAGGTAATTTCAGTCTGTTTGATGAAATCCAGAGCCTTGTTACGATAGTCGTCTGTTGAAACACCGATCAGGTTGAACTCTTTTCCATTATAGCGCTGTGCAAGTCGTTCCAGCGACCCGATCTCATCCCGACAGGGGCCGCACCAACTGGCCCAGACATTTATAATCAACGGTTTGCCTTTGAAATCAGAAAGTAGTTTTGATCTGCTATTAAGCCCATTCATTGCTGTTGCGCGCAAGTAGCCGCCAATCTCAACTTCTCCGGGGGTGCCTGCATATAGCGTTGTTGATAATGTGGATGTCAGAAAAAATGCCAGAAAAAAATCCAGAAAAAATATTCTCATGTAAGTATCACCTGTTTGTCTAGCCACATTAATATTTTGACTGATTGTTATAAATATTGTTAAAAAAGACTTCTTCATTTCTGTGTAAAGTCGAAAGAATTAATTAATATTTTATAGTCTCATCGTTAAAGGTGGTAAGTCTGCTAAAGTTTTAAGGTTAGATTATTCCATTTTTGTGGATTATGTTCTGTGCGCTTCCTCTAAGCCTAAATTCAAAGTGAAACAAAATTTTGTAAATATCTGATCAGATCTCGAATAAATATGAATTTTTGTCGACTCCTCAACAAAAAAAGCCATTTAAATGGGATAAAATTCCCATAATTGTCGTCATAGCTCACTTATTGTACTTATATAAGTCATGGATCTGGTGACTAAAAAAATAATATGAAAGATAAACAACGGTTTTCATATCGATTGTTTAACTCTCAATAGTATGTTGGCTACCTTATAATGGATGTTCAGAAAATGCTCAGAATACTAAGCACTTACTTATTTGCTTGTTTGATTACTGTATTTGTCGTGGGATGCGGCAGTGGATCAGGGGATCAACCCAAAGACCAGGCAATTACGCCGTCACCTTTTTCTTCAACGTATAATGAACTAACCGCTGTACCAGGTCCTATGTCGGGTATCAGAGTGGGTGGAGTGGCTACGTTAGATGCTAGTCAGTCATCTACTACATCAAGCGAGGCATTGAGTTATAGTTGGTCTTTCTCCTATATACCGGATGGCAGTCAAGCGGTACTGCAAGGTGCCACCACAGCAACACCCACTTTCACTGCTGATGTTCGTGGTGTCTATATGGTACAACTGCTGGTCAGTGCAGAGGGCGTTACCAGCCAACGTACTGTTGCTATGGTCGTAGCCACCAATGATAGTGAAAGCTTAATCGGTCCGTTTCCTGGGCATCAAGGTATATCATCAAATTGCGGGAGTTGTCATGATGGCATAACCCGTAATAATAATGGTCAATTTCTGCCTCAAAAGGTACCGAATCACATTGCTACCAGTAATATGTGTCAGGCCTGCCATACCCCTCAGGGATACAACATCATTCCCTTTGTCGATCATCAGGAAACATTTGGTAACTGTAGTGAATGCCATAATGGTGAAATAGCGATAGGTAAATCTGAGACACATCCAGCAACGGATGCAGAATGCAGTAACTGTCATAACACAAACCACTTTTTGGAACTAGGGGCTGACGGTAGCTTTGATCATTCTAATATTACCCGATCATGTTCTGGTTGCCATAATAACGCAATAGCCATAGGTAAGACGCCCAGCGCAAGTGATGTTCCCCCAGGTAGTCACCCGGAAACTAATGCTGAGTGTGGCAGCTGTCATACCACAACCAGTTTTCTTAATGCCTATCCCGATCATACCGCTACTGTTGTGACCGGGGTTCGTTGTGATTCCTGTCACGTTGATAATGGTTCAGGTGCAGCGAGTGGGCATAGTCTAGGACATCCGATAACAAACGTAGATTGCAATAGTTGTCATAGCATCCAGAGTTTCAAAATGACTGACGGTATTTTCAATCACGCCGCGCTGGATGCAACAGTGCAATCGTGTGAATCATGCCATAACGATAACACCAGTATAAATGCGCCTGCCAAGTCTTCCGCGGTGCCTGCTCATTTGGTCACTAATACCGATTGTGGGTCGTGTCACAGCACAGATACATTTAATCCCGCATTTAATATCGATCACACTGATCCAGCAGTACTGGCTGTTAGATGCGATTCCTGTCACGGTGTTAGTGCGAGCGGTAAACCTCTTAGCACCTCTGTTTACGCTCATATGCCTACGACCGAGGACTGTCAGGTTTGTCATACTCCAGGTAGTTTTAGAACTGGCACCTTTAGTCACAGCGGGCCGTCTTACGTGGGTGGCTGTAATTCCTGTCACGATAATGTGATTGGTGTAGGTAAGCTGCTGAATCACATACCGACCAGTCCCGATAATCAGGATTGCGGCGATTGCCATGTTACAAGCAGCTTTGCGGATGTTACGTTTGATCACGGCTCTTCAGACACAAGCAATTGTCTATCTTGTCATGACGGTAATATCAGCATAGGAAAATCAATAGGTCACGTAACCACAAGTGAAAATTGCACTTCTTGCCACACGACTAACACTTTTACTACGTTTGCGAGCACGTTTGTGCATAACCCGGCTATTGTGAGTAGTGATTGCGCATCATGTCATAACACCGGTATTGCATTGTCTAAAAAGCTCAATCACATTCCAGCGATGGCTGAATGCAGTGAGTGTCATATAAACACAACCGTTCCAGGCGGTTTTGCATCATCTACATTTTTTGGAAATGTACACCCAGGCATTACAAATGGTTGTGAAGGTTGCCATAGCGGACAATTCAGTACGAACTCTAACAACCTTTACGGAAAACCAGGCAATCATATGCCAACAGTGCAGGATTGTGACGTTTGTCATACGAGTGCTTCGTTTTTAGCCCCCACAGCATTTACCCATGCAGGTATAAGTGGTAACTGTACGTCGTGTCATAATGGGGATTTTGTTGGCATTGGTGCCAGGGCAAAATCAGCAACTCATCCTGTAACGACCTCGGATTGTGGAGCATGTCATTCGATTAGCAATAATTTTAATGACGGTACCTTTGATCATACTGGTATCACAAATAACTGTGCCTCGTGTCATGGGGATACTACTACGGCTACTCCAGTAGGACCCAGGAAGAATATAGGTCATTTGCCGACCACTCAGGACTGCAGTACTTGCCATACAACCGGTACTTTCGTACCGGCAACCTTTGATCATACGGGTATCACAGATAACTGTACCTCGTGTCACGGTGATGGGGCTACGTCAGCTGTAACCAAAAAGAACCCTGGTCATGTCACGACTTCGCAGGATTGTTCGGTATGCCATAACACCAGCACTTTTGCCGGTGCGGCGTTTGATCATACGGGCATCACAAATAATTGCGTGTCATGTCATGATGGTGCAACCGCTAGAGGTAAAACACCACCACCAAACCATCTGCCAACTACCCAGGATTGTTATGTATGCCATCAGACCACTGGTTTTGTGCCGGGAACTTTTGATCATGCTGGCATCGTGGATAACTGCCGATCGTGCCATGATGGTGCGGTTGCCATAGGTAAATCAACTACTCACGTACAAACCAATCAGGATTGTGGTGTTTGTCATACCACAAATCTTCCGCTGACTTTCGTTGGCGGGGTATTTGACCATACAGGTGTCGTGAACAACTGCGAATCCTGTCATGATGGCAGCACGGCGATTGGCAAAGATGCGAAGACTAATCCTTCGCATATACCTACCTCGCTGGATTGTAGCTCGTGTCATGTAACGGCTACATTCCTGGGAGCTAGTTGGGTCCACGATTCTAGTACTACTAATAACTGTAATAGCTGTCATGTAAATGGCGGAGCCGCGAAGCGTTATATGTTACCCGGGCACTTAAACACCACAGAGCAGTGTGATGTGTGCCATACGACTAATGGCTGGGCACCGACTGACTTTAGGCACAGTACTCAAGGTAACTATCCGGGCAACCATAGAAGAGATCCGGGCTGTACTGGTTGTCACAAAGGGACAATAGGGGGTGGTATCAATAGTGGCAATTATCCCAATCAATTAAGATACGCACCAGCTTGTGCCGGCTGTCATGCGGGGGACTTCGACAGAAAAGGAGATCACATTGGAGGAGAAAATGGTACGGTTGAACAGAATAAAAATTGCGCTGGAAGCGGGTGTCATAGAGTAAGTGACAGTGAGTTTTGATTGGCTTAGCTGGAAATGGTTCTTAGTGTTCTCGTTTTTTTAGTTCCCCGTTCGGGTACATCTCTCTCGGGGACAGAGCTTGCTTTTTAAGCCCTGTCCTCTGTTGTTAGACCGTCAAGAGTTGTGCGGGGTTAGCCTTTCGCACTGCCAATCTGGTCGGAATTACCACATGGGACAGGACGCTAAAAAGCAGCGGACTGTCCCTGATGGTTATGTGCCACAACAGTTGCATTGTTATGTGTAAATTAACCTGCTTAACATTGGTGTAAGGGATCTTCGTGGCCTGTAATTTAAGGGTAAAAAATTCCAGCTCAAAGAACTGAGTTTTATAATTCAGTATGATTTAGTAAACCCCGTCAGTCTCTGACGGGGTTTTTTTGCCAGTTATTGACATGAAATCGACATCCGTTTGATTGTTTTGCTCGTTTGGGTTGTGCCCTGTTAGGAATCATCTCCCTAGGGGAAAGATCGCTGTTTTTAGCGCTCTGTCCCCTGATTGAGACCACCAAGAGTTGTACGTGCTCGTTTATCTCTTCACCAATCAGATCGAACTTACTACAGGGGACGGGGCTCAAAAAGCGAGGTTCACCCCCGGATAAAGCAAGCAAGGGATAATTTGCTGAATTAATCAAAAGCAAAAAAAACCCGGCTCAATGAGCCGGGTTTTTTTTTGGAGATACTTAAGTAAGCTTACTTACGTACACCAGGACCGTTCATAGTCAGACCGTTGCTCATATAAGTATGGAAATACTCAAGTGCACGGTATTCAGCGCTTTGAGCCTTAAATGGCTTAGCACGTACCTGCTTGTTACAACCGCCGTAACGACGGTGTAATGTACCCATGCCATCACCTGAAGAACTTGCTAGTGACCACTTGTTACGATAAACAGGGAAGTGAGATGTATGACCTAGAGCTGGGCTCAGGATATCAGCACGAACCTTGCCGCCTGCATTGTAGTAGTGACAATCAGCACATGACATATTTAACTGACCACGTTTAGCATAAAAATGCTTCTTACCGCGTTCATATGCTGCCATTGATTCAGGTGTATCAACAATTTTTACACTGCCTTTATGACCACGTGATTTATAAGCAAGGTAGGCTGTTAAATGAGCCATTTTACCTTTTTTATATTTCAGTGGCTTTTCACCATTCGCTTTTCTACATTCATTAATAGCTAATTCAAGTGTAACTATTTCACCACGCTTCTCACTGAAGTATGGGTAGTTTTGTGAAATACCTTTATTAGCTTTAGGGAAACAGCTAGCGTAGGTTTTGCCATTTTTAAATGCTTTATTGAAAAGCTCTTCACCTTTATCTACATAGATCTCGTAAGGAGGGAAATCTTCAAAAGCTTCCCATTGTTCACGTGATGGTTTATCCACTGAATAAACACCATTTGTGAAGTCCTGTAACGGAACCGATGGAAACTTTTGAGTAAAGTGACTTCTGAAGTCTTTCAGGTCCTGATCCGGATTTGCAGCTATACCAGCAAGTGGGGCAATTAGCATGCAAAGCGCAGAGACAATAACTGCAACTTTTTTCATAATTTTTACCTTATTGTTTGTTCTGAGGTTTGATTCAAAATTAACATAGTTACAAAATCTATTTGATTTTTGCTTCTACTGAATCGCTTTCGCCTTTATTGTCCACCCAGCTCATTTTCAGTGTATCGCCTTTTTTAGCGCCGCTGAATTTGAATGACAGGTATGGATTTTTAGAGATAGCAGTACCCCAGTCAGCATTCAATACATTGTTGCCATTATGGCTACATGTAACTTCCTGAATGAAGTGGGCAGGTATCATTTTGCCGGTTTTCTTGTTTTTACGCAGGCCGGTTTCCATAGCGTGACTGATCAGTGCTTTAACAACTGTTGAGCCACCTTTAACCTTAG
>Ga0316204_10002764_pt1 | contig 38180 bp, 36 predicted proteins | sample 6monrhotite_MG_2_FD_205661 | JGI IMG/M metagenome (GOLD analysis project Ga0316204, IMG submission 205661) | Microbial mat bacterial communities from mineral coupon in-situ incubated in ocean water Damariscotta River, Maine, United States -... | ecosystem: Environmental > Aquatic > Marine >... | reverse complement strand
ATTAATCATGAGAGTTACCTCTTTAAAGTTTTAATGTTGAATAAGCACCAACATCAAAACCGGTAACTCTCATCCTTGCAACCCTTTTCGATCGCAACGAATGTCAGATCTAATCTGAACTAATATAGCTTATTAAATGAGAACATGGAGCGGAACTAATACGGGAAAGGTCCAAACTTTGGCGCAGGCTTACCTTTAATTGTAATATTTTCATTTCAAATCTGGATGATCATCTCAGAAACCATGGTTTTCTCTATGCGGACAAGGACAAATAGTGCTTGTCTCCGGCTTACGACTTAAATCCTGTTGTCTATTTCCATTAGCCCACCTCATCTAGGGTTACATCCATTTCCTAAGTTAAATGCGCTAAACCCTTGGCTGTAATCATTACTTGCTCGATAATTTGTGGGTTTCCTGCACTGTCCTGGTACGTGTACGCCCGTGTATCCAGATAGCCGGAGTTAATCTTGCCCTGATAGCCGAAGCGGGGGGAACAGAGAAAGAATTGCAAGCCGCCTTTGGATGGCGATCAGAAAGACAATCACAGCTTTATACGCGGGGCGCAGACCGTAAACACCTTGCTCTAAAAGCATCAAAATCAAGACGCTATTCCCTCACCCTCAGTTAAGGTGAGGGATTGAGGACCAAAGCGCTAACAATATCAAATGCTTAAAAAATGAGTGGTGGGTCTGGTAGGACTCGAACCTACGACCGAACCGTTATGAGCGGTTTGCTCTAACCAACTGAGCTACAGACCCTCTCGAAAGAGATAAATAGGGGAATAGCAGATTATTATCCAAGAATACAGGGAAGAATGACCCTAACCTGTATTTTTTTAATATGGCTAAATGATAGCCATTCCAGGGGGTAGAAGCTAAAGCAATATCCAGCCTATTTGACTCAATTTCATGTTCCGTCATGGCTTTACGATCCGGTGCATTATACGCTCAATGCCGCGCATCGAGCAAATGGCGCAGCGCCCCCTAAAACCATGAGGAACACCGAAGTCCGGGTTTATGGTGCCGTTCGGGCTTTCATCCGATGCACCGCATCGCTTTTCAAACGCCGCCTTGCCATAAGTCAAAAAAATCCGGCCAAATGGGTCAAATAACGGATATCGTTCTAGGATCAGGGCCCATTAATTTTATAGATTCACAAACGGGTTGAAATATGATTCACTGCTGATGCAAGGTTTTTTCATTATGCGTAATTTATTTTACCTGTCCCCTGCCCAGCTTGATCTGATCAAATCTTATTTTCCTTTGTCCCACGGGGTTCCACGCGTAGACGACCTACGCGTTATCAGCGGGATTATTCATGTGCTGAAACGTGGCCTGCAATGGCAGGGTGCTCCTGCAGAATATGGCCCACACAAGACTCTTTACAACCGTTTTATCCGTTGGAGCGAGATGGGTATTTTCAACAAAACCTTTGCTGCCTTGTCCAGGGCCAAGGATGTTCCCGACCAGCTACAGATTGACGCCACACATATTAAAGTACACAGAACAGCCGCCAGCCTGCAAAAAAAAGGGCTGTTCCCCGCGCTATCGGCAGAACAAAAGGAGGGCTGAACAGTAAACTTCATGCGGTTTGTGACGGTGAAGGGCGGCCCGTACTTATGTGTCTGACGGCGGGTCAGGTCAGTGATTATAAAGGCGCCGCATTACTCATTGATGATTTGCCGCCTGCTCATCACCTTCTGGCGGATAAGGGTTATGATGCTGACTGGTTCAGACGCGCCTTGAAGAAAAAGGGTATCAATTCTTGTATTCCACCAAAGAAGAACCGGAAAATTCAGATCGAATATGATAAAGATTTGTATAAACAAAGGCATAAGGTCGGAAATATGTTCGGAAGATTGAAAGATTGGCGACGGATCGCAACCCGATATGACCGCTGTGCACAAACCTTCTTCTCTGCCATATGTATCGCAGCAATCGTCATATGGTGAATTTAATGAGTCCTGACCCTAGGTATCAAGAAAGCTTCTCAGCTGCCGTGAGCGGCTTGGATGCTTTAATTTACGCAGGGCCTTCGCTTCGATTTGGCGAATACGCTCCCGGGTAACCGAGAATTGTTGGCCGACCTCTTCCAGGGTATGATCCGTATTCATGCCGATTCCGAAACGCATGCGTAGCACCCTCTCCTCGCGCGGAGTTAACGAAGCCAGAACCCGCGTTGTCGTATCACGAAGATTGGCCTGAATTGCGCTATCCACCGGCAGGATGACATTTTTATCTTCAATAAAATCACCGAGATGACTGTCCTCTTCATCCCCGATCGGAGTTTCAAGGGAGATCGGTTCTTTGGCAATTTTCATTACCTTTCGCACTTTTTCAAGTGGCATACTGAGACGCTGTGCCAGTTCTTCGGGCGTTGCCTCCCGGCCAATCTCATGCATCATCTGCCTGCCCGTGCGCACCAGTTTATTAATGGTTTCAATCATATGCACGGGGATACGAATGGTTCGCGCCTGATCCGCAATGGACCGGGTGATCGCCTGTCGAATCCACCATGTGGCATAGGTGGAAAATTTATAACCCCGGCGATATTCAAATTTATCCACCGCCTTCATCAAGCCAATGTTGCCTTCCTGAATAAGATCAAGGAACTGCAGGCCCCGATTGGTATATTTCTTGGCAATGGATATCACCAGCCGCAGATTGGCTTCGACCATTTCTTTTTTCGCAATGCGGGCTTCTTTCTCGCCCTTTTGTACCATATTAACAATCACGCGGAACTCACCAACGGGAAGGCCGACTTCCTGAGAGATATCAACAACCTGACCCCTCATATTACTAATGACATCCCGTTCGCGCGCGGCAAACTCAGGCCAGCCCTTGCCGGAATTGCTGGCGACCGCATCAATCCAGCCCGGTTCCAATTCCCGGCCCTGATAACTTTTCAGATAGGCTTCACGTTTGATTTTATAACGTTCCGCCAGACGGAACATCTTACCTTCCAGTGCCACCAGACGTTTATTTTGCGAATAAAGTTGCTCCAGAAGTGATTCAATCCTGTTATTGTTCAGGCGCAAACTCTTCACCAGAACAATCAACTCATCGCTGAGTTTACGATAACGTTTTTCTTGCGGCGCGCCAAGGTCTTCACTGCTCAGGCTTGCCTCATGGCGGACATCCTGAAGTTTAGCAAATTTCTTGTAAACTTTACGAATATTGTCAAAAATTTCACTAACTTGCGGCGTTAATGCCTCTTCCATAACAGCAAGTGATACGGAGCTGTCATTTTCAGAATCGTCATCGTCGTCTTCCTCATCATCAGAGGAAGAAGCCTCTTCACCTTCGGCCGCCTCATCATCGCCTGTATTTTCGGCTGATTTGGTCTGCACATCATCACCTGAGTCATTCCCGGCAGTTGCCTCAGGTTTTTCCGTCGCCGCCTCATCCTTTGCCGGGTCGTTACTCTCAACAGACGGATCAATACCATACATGCCATCAAGGTCAATGACATCCCGCAGCAGGATTTCTTCTTCTGCAAGCATTTCTGCCCATTCGACCAATGCTCTAAAGGTAAGCGGGCTTTCACAAAGCCCTGCGATCATCGTTTCGCGGCCCGCCTCGATGCGTTTTGCAATGGCAATCTCGCCTTCACGGGACAGAAGTTCTACACTGCCCATTTCCCGCAGATACATGCGAACCGGGTCATCAGTACGGTCAGCAGCCGCTTTCGTTACCGGCTTACTGTCTTCATCATCATCGACATCTTTTTTCTGGGCGGCTTTTTTTGCTGCCGGCTCCGAGGTTGCCTCAGCGTCTTCGTTGTCCGCCTCTTCAACGACATTCACCCCCATTTCAGACAGCATGGTCATAATGTCTTCAATTTTTTCCGAGGACATTTCCGCCTGCGGCAGGGCGGCATTCAGAACATCATAGGTGACATATCCCCGCTTTTTTGCTGCGGCGATCATTTCTTTAACACTATCCTGAGACGAATCAATCAGGGGGCTATCTATGGCATTATCTTCTTTTGACGTTGACTTGTCTTCTGTCTTAACCGCGTTATCGGCCATTTATAAACCCTCAAATCCCGTTAGCTCGCTATTATTTAGCCTCAACAACCAATAATATACGATTTCAGCTCAGGTAAGTTTTTCTCTTCCTGAGTCTATTCCATATCCATCAATACTGGCTTCATTACCTTTGGCATTTTCCAGCGCCGCTTTCAATGCAAGAAAACGGGCATATACCTCTTCAGTCATATTTCCAGCCAGCTCCATTTCCGCCGCTTTTAAATCTTTTTCCATGTCCGAAACACGACGATACCGATTGACCACATGAAACCATCCCTGCTCCACATCTTTTGGAGCAGCTTCCGGCCATGCGAACCATTCAGCTTTAAATTCACCTTGTTCAAATATGACTTCCAATGCCTTGCCATATCCTATTTCAAACAGGTGGCGATACAGGCTTTTGCGTTCAAGGTCCGATTCGCGAAGTGATACATCTATTATCTCGTTACGGAGTTTGTCAAGCTCCACTGATTCGAAATCTGCTGTCGCAAATTCTTCATGATGATTTTTCAGCATCCATGGATGGTTCAAAACCGTTAGAATCAGTAGCCTTTCACGATTAATACCTGCCGTTTCCGCTATCTTAAAAATACCTGTATCTTTCAGTTCTTTTATACCCGAATCCGTATCAAATCGCTTCGCACCTTTCTTATTAAAGTATGTTTTATCAGAATATTGAGAGTGATTCTTTTTATAGGCCTGGTGAACCGCCTGATTATAAGTATGTTTTTCGTCAACTTTTTCCAGCGAATGATCGGCAACAAACGCAGAACCCAGAAGCCTCGACAAGCGTTCCTGAAAAGCCTTGTCATAATATCCACGAATGGTTTTATTGCTTATTTCAGACAGGGTTTCTGACAAGGATTGCTCAAGACCCGCCCGCTGCTCCGGCGTATCAGCCTGAACATTTCGAGTCTTCATATCCCATAGTGTATCGACAAGGGGCTGGCCCTGATCCAATAGTTCAAGAAACGCCTTCGCGCCCCGCCCGCTGATGAAACTGTCAGGATCCTCCCCTTCCGGCAAATGAACGAAACGCAGGGAATGCCCTGCTTTAAGTAAAGGCAACGCCCGCTCAGCAACCCTGTAGGCCGCCCGAATACCGGCCTTATCACCGTCAAAACACATCAAGGGTTCCGGCGCGAGCCGCCACAGCTCAAGAACTTGCTCCTCAGTCACAGCCGTCCCAAGGGGTGCCACCGCATTGGTAAAGCCAGCCTGCGCCATGACAATGACATCCATATAACCTTCCGCCACCAGTACGCGGCCTTTGTCATAGGCTGTTTTTCTTGCGCCCGATAGATTATATAATAACCGCCCTTTATGGAATAGAGGGGTTTCCGGAGAATTAAGATATTTCGCCTTGGCATTCTCACTTAATGCCCGCCCGCCAAAGGCCACAACACGGCCTTGCCTGTCGGTGATCGGGAACATAACACGTCCCCTGAAACGATCATAACTGGGTTGACTCTCACCCCCTGCATCTTCTGGCCTGATCAATAGCCCGGCCTCAATCATCATTTCTTCCGTCACACCATCGCGGCTCATTAACGCATCTTTAAGGACTGTACGACCGGACGGCGCATAACCCAGCCGGAATTTCTTCACCGTTTCCCGAGAAAGGCCGCGCCGGGTAAAATAGCTCAGCCCCTCTGATCCTGCCTGCGAGATAAGTTGGGCCTCAAAATATTTGGCGGCCATTTCCATGACATCGTAAAGGGATTTACGCTGGTCAGCGCGCTGTTTATCTTCGGGGTGATATTCCGGCATGGCAAGCCCTGCCTGTCCGGCCAGTCGCTCAACGGTCTCCGGGAAAGTTAATCCTTCGGTCTCGATAATGAATTTTATAACATCCCCGTGGGCACCGCAACCAAAGCAATGATAAAAGCCCTTGTCATCGTTAACGGTAAAGGAGGGGGTTTTTTCATTATGAAAAGGACACAGACCGGTACTTTCCCGGCCTTTACGGTTAAGTTTGACGCGGCGGCCAACAACCTCGCTTGCCGGGATACGGTTTCGTATTTCATCAAGAAAATCAGGCGTAAACCCCATAAAATCACATCACTCCATAAGGGCTTCAAAACAACAAAAAAGAGGATAATTCCGGCACGCATCAAGAAAAAAAATCAAGAAAGCTCAGACCGTGCCACGGCACTGGCCCTGGAAAAATCCATTTTACCGGCATAGTTTTCCTTCAGAAGTGCCATTATTTTACCGATATCCTTCAGCCCGGAAGCTTCGGTTTCTGCGATAGCATTTTTAACAGCCGCATTAATTTCTTCTTCAGGCATTTGCCGGGGCTGAAATTCAGAGATGATATCCATCTCTATCTGTTCCTGCTGTGCAAGCTCCAAACGACCCGCTTCTTCGTATACGACAATACTCTCTTTACGCTGTTTGATCATTTTTGACAGAATTTCAAGAACAACAGCATCCTCATTCTCGACAATCTGTTTATCAGAGCGGTTGGCAATATCCCGATCTTTGATCGCCGCAAGAATGAGTCGAATTGTCGTCAGTCGACGTTTATCCTTATCCCTCATCGCTTGCTTCATGGCATTGGTAAGCTGATCTCGCAACATATTGTTTCTTAGTCCTTTTTTATAAAAATTCCGACTGCGTGACGTATGCGCCTACATATCCCTTACTTTGGAAAGCAAAGATATTACCTCAAAAGAGGCCAGAATGCAATAGATATTTATCTTTTAACCCCTTGTTTTGAAACGATTTTTTTTCTTAAAGATTTGCTTGACCCGGGACAAATCTTGACCTATGTTCCCGTCAATTTACGTCAAGGTCACCGTAAGTTTGACAACATTTTAAAGTTGCTCCAACTCACGATGACCTGACCAGATATTGGATATGTATCAGGCCACAAATTACCTAAAGAGTGGAAAAAAATGATTGAAGAAAAAAGTAGCCACATCCCACCTCATAAGAACATAACCTGTGTATTGGTTCTTGCTGACGGATCAGTTTTTTGGGGTTATGGCGTTGGTGCCGTTAAAGATATTGTGGGAGAGGTCTGTTTTAATACCTCAATGACCGGTTATCAGGAAATATTAACCGACCCTTCATATGCCGGCCAAATTATCACCTTCACCTTCCCCCATATCGGCAACGTTGGTGTCAATGAACAGGATATGGAGAGCAATGCGCCCGCGGCGCGAGGGTTGATCATTCGTGAAGATATTACCGCCCCGTCAAATTTTCGCAGCCAGCAGAATTTGAATGACTGGTGCAAGGCGCAGGACATTGTTGGCATATCCGGCATAGACACAAGGCGTTTAACACATCATATCCGTAAAAACGGTGCGCCAAACGGCGTGATCAGTCACAGCACGGATGGAATTTTTGACATTCCGGCACTTATTCAAAAAGCCCAAAACTGGGCGGGGCTGGAAGGCATGGATCTGGCAGGCCAGGTGTCCTGCACAGAATCTTACACCTGGGATGAAAGCCGCTGGACTTTAAATGACGGGTATCAGAAACAGACGGCGTTCACAGCCCATGTCGTTGCCATTGATTACGGCATCAAGCGGAATATTTTAAGATGTTTGGCGGCAACCGGTGCCAGAATTACTATTGTTCCGGCCACCGCAACAGCGGAAGACGTTCTTGCTCATAAACCGGATGGAATCTTTTTGTCAAATGGTCCGGGTGACCCGGCGGCCACAGGCGAATACGCCATCCCGGTTATTCAAAAATTATTAAACAGCGCCGTCCCCCTATTCGGGATTTGCCTGGGCTATCAATTGATGGCGCTTGCCATTGGTGCCAAGACCCGTAAAATGCATCAGGGACACCGCGGTGCCAACCACCCCGTCATGGATTACAATACAGGAAAAGTGGAAATCACCTCAATGAACCACGGCTTTATGGTAGATAAGGACAGTCTGCCAGACAGTGCAAAGGTCAGCCACATTTCGCTTTTTGATCAGACACTATGTGGTTTCGAGCTTATCAACAAACCAGCCTTTTGCGTCCAACATCACCCCGAAGCCAGCCCCGGTCCACAAGATAGCCATTATCTTTTTGACCGCTTTATGGAAATGATCAAGAAAAATGCCTAAACGTACAGATATAAACTCTATTCTTATTATCGGCGCCGGCCCGATTATTATCGGCCAGGCCTGTGAATTCGATTATTCCGGCACGCAGGCCTGCAAAGCCCTGAAGGAGGAAGGCTACCGTGTCATTTTGGTCAATAGCAATCCTGCGACCATCATGACCGATCCTGATTTGGCCGATGCCACATATGTGGAGCCGATCACCCCGGAATTTGTTGAAAAAATCATCATAAAGGAACGTCCGGATGCCATTCTGCCCACCATGGGCGGACAGACGGGGTTAAATACAGCCTTACAGCTCGCCAAAAGGGGGATTCTGGATAAATATAATGTTGAACTGATTGGGGCTAAAGTTGACGCCATCAATATGGCTGAAGACAGACTGCTATTTCGGGATGCCATGGACAGGCTCAACCTCGGTACGCCGCGCAGCCGGATTGCCAAAAGCTTGCAAGAAGCTATGGATGCGCTTGACTTTGTGCGACTACCTGCGGTCATCCGTCCGAGCTTCACCATGGGCGGTACTGGCGGCGGCATCGCCTACAATATAGAAGAATATGAACAGATAATCTTAGGCGGCATAGATGCGTCCCCTGTTGGCGAAGTTCTTATCGATCAGTCTCTATTGGGCTGGAAAGAGTATGAAATGGAAGTTGTCCGCGATACTGTCGACAATTGCATCATAATTTGCGCCATTGAAAATCTGGACCCCATGGGCATTCACACCGGCGATAGCATTACCGTCGCGCCCGCATTGACCCTGACCGATAAAGAATATCAGATCATGCGCAACGCCTCCATCGCCATCCTCAGGGAAATTGGTGTCGAGACTGGCGGCTCAAACGTCCAGTTCGCGGTCAATCCGGCGGACGGTGAATTGATTGTCATCGAGATGAACCCACGGGTTAGCAGATCATCCGCCCTTGCCTCCAAGGCAACAGGCTTCCCCATTGCAAAGGTAGCCGCAAAGCTTGCGGTTGGCTATACTTTAGATGAATTGCAAAATGATATCACTGGCGCAACGCCTGTATCATTTGAGCCAACCATAGATTATGTGGTCACCAAGATACCGCGCTTCACTTTTGAAAAATTTCCCGGCACAAAACCCACATTGACAACTGCCATGAAATCAGTCGGTGAAGCCATGGCCATTGGCCGGAACTTTACAGAATCTCTGCAAAAAGCCCTGCGCTCCATGGAAACCGGCCTGACCGGACTGAATGAAGTAGATATCCATGGCTACGATCCTGAAAATGGGGATATTAATGCCGTTCGCGCCGCATTGGCCAGTCCGACTGATGATCGCCTTCTGGTTATGGCACAAGCGCTCCGTCTCGGAATTTCGCCTGAGGAAATTCATGCAATCGCCAAATATGACCCCTGGTTCATAGATCAGGTCAAGATAATAACCGATACGGAACTGGCCTTAAAGAAAGATGGCTTACCCGGCACACGTTATGAATTCAGTCGCCTGAAAGAAATCGGTTTCTCCGATGCCCGCCTCGCGGAATTGATTGGCGAAAAAGAAACTTATGTTACCTCGCTCAGGCATGAATTAAATCTTCATCCGGTCTATAAGCGGGTCGATACATGCGCCGCAGAATTTGAAGCAAAAACCCCTTATATGTATTCGACTTATGAACGTGACGCATCAGGCGATGCGGAATGCGAATCCAACCCGACAGATAAGAAAAAAATAATCATCCTGGGCGGCGGCCCCAACCGGATTGGTCAGGGAATTGAATTTGACTATTGTTGCTGCCATGCGGCTTATGCCCTTAGTGAGCAAGGGTTTGAGACCATTATGGTCAATTGTAACCCGGAAACTGTTTCCACCGATTATGATACTTCAGACCGGTTATATTTCGAACCCTTAACCGCCGAAGACACTATTGAGCTTATCCACCGGGAACAGGAAAATGGCACCGTTATTGGCGTGATCGTTCAATTCGGTGGACAAACACCATTGAAGCTTTCCCATGCCCTGCAAGCGGCCAATATTCCCATCCTGGGCACCTCACCCGATGCCATTGATCTGGCGGAAGACCGGGAAAGATTTCAAAAATTGGTTCAGAAACTCGGCCTGCGCCAACCGGATAATGGTCTGGCAACCAATAGTGAAGAGGCCATTGAAGTCGCTGAAAGAATAGGCTACCCCATTCTCATTCGACCAAGTTATGTCCTCGGTGGACGGGCGATGGAGATTGTCTATGATACCGTATCGCTTGAAGGTTATATGGCCAAGGCCGTTGCGGTTTCGTGGGACAGTCCTGTGCTTATCGACCGTTATCTGGGCGGCGCGACCGAGGTAGATGTCGACGCCTTAAGCGATGGCAAATCAGTTCATGTCGCGGCCATAATGCAGCATATCGAAGAAGCCGGCATCCATTCCGGTGACAGCGCATGCAGCCTTCCGCCTTTTTCATTAAAAGATTCCGTCATAGAAGAGATCAGACACCAAACAAAAAAATTAGCGCTCGCCTTGAATATTAAAGGCCTGATGAACGTGCAATTTGCCGTGAAGGATGATGTCGTCTATCTGATTGAGGTTAATCCACGGGCCAGCCGAACCGTACCCTTTGTCGCCAAGGCCATTGGCGCACCGATTGCGAAATATGCCGCACGAATCATGGCAGGAGAGAAGATCTCCGCCTTTACCTTCCCGTCAGCCTTTCCAAATCATGTGGCCGTGAAGGAAGTTGTCTTGCCTTTTAATCGTTTTCCGGGCGTTGATATTCTCCTTGGCCCTGAAATGCGTTCCACGGGTGAAGTCATCGGGCTGGATGATACCTTTGCCAAGGCCTTTTTAAAATCACAGATTGCCGCCGGCACCCATCTTCCCCTTGCAGGCACCGTTTTTATTTCCGTCAAAAACGGCGACAAACAAAAAATGATCGAACCCGCCCGCACGCTTCTGAGCATGGGCTATCAAGTCGTTGCAACAGCAGGAACGGCGGAATATCTGCAGAATGAAGGGCTGGACATCACACGCCTCAATAAAGTTCTTGAGGGACGCCCACATGTTGTTGACGCGATCAAGAATGGCGATATTCATCTGATCTTCAATACAACGGAAGGCAGCCAGTCCATTACGGACAGCTATGCGCTCAGGCGCACGGCATTAACGCATAATATCCCCTATTATACCACGACCAGAGGAGCAATTTCAGCTATGGAAGCAATAAAAGTCTTGAAATCCACCTCACTTGAAGTTAAACCCCTTCAGTCCTATGTGTTTGAATGAAGGTTTTTCATAAAATGACAATGACGCGTATATATTTTATGATAATATAAAATATATACGCAATTGCGGTGTTAATAATAGAAATTTCACATGATCGAAAAAGTACCAATGACAGCAGAAGGTCACCAAAGACTGGAAGCAGAATTAAAAAATTTGAAGCATGAGCAGCGTCCTGCTGTTATCAAGGCCATTGAAGAGGCGCGCGCCCACGGTGACCTGTCCGAAAATGCTGAATATCATGCCGCCAAGGAGCAGCAGGGTTTTATTGAATCCCGAATTCAGGATTTCGAAGGCAAGGTAAGCCGTGCAGACGTGTTTGACCCTACGGATCTTTCCGGGGAAACGGTGCTCTTTTCGGCAACAGTCAGTCTCGCTGACGAGGATGACAAAAGCTTCAAATATCAGATCGTTGGTGTCGATGAAGTTGATGTCCCCGGCGGAAAGATATCTTTTATTTCCCCCATTGGCCGCGCTTTAATCGGCCGCCGGGTTGGTGATGAAATTGAGGTTAAAACCCCCAAAGGTGAAACCTACTATGAAATCACCAAAATAGAATTCATTTAAGGTATTGGTTTAAAGGAAATCGTGATTGAAAGGAAATAGGGCCCGGCATAGTTGCCATCCCCCTTTAATATTGCGCGTAAAATTCAAAAATATATTACTCAACATCCCCGACAGGGACACCGTGAAGTTTTTTAGCACAGCGAATGCTCAGTGATGTCTTTACGCTGTCCACATTAGGGGCCGGCGTTAACTTTGTGGTCAGAAACTTTTGAAATTGCGCCAGATCCCGGGCGACTATTTTCAAAATAAAATCAATTTCGCCATTCAACATATAAGTTTCCCGAACAAGCGGCCATTCTGCCACGCGTGCCTCAAAGGCTTTTAAATCATTTTCCGCCTGACTGTGAAGACCAACCATAGCAAAAATAATTAAGCCAAATCCCATAGCCTCGGCATTGAGCTCGCCATAATATCCCTGAATATATCCTGCCTCTTTCAATGCCCTTACCCGCCTTAGGCATGGCGGCGCAGTGATCCCCACTTTTTCCGCTAGCTCAACATTGGTAATTCGGCCATTATTCTGGAGGTTCTCTAATATTTTATAGTCAATATCATCCAACTTAACGCGATGCATTATATCCCTTCCTTGTCATTGGATTTCTTAATATCGTGGCACCCTGCAATTGTATAGCATCTGGCCAACTGCGCAACAATATTCCCAAGATTGGTTATATCATAATATAAATTAATATATTCACATAATATAATATAATTTTTAACGACTATATCTTTCCCCTTATACCTCTTTGTACAAGAATTATGGTTAACGAACAATACAAGAAAAACTGTTTTTTTAACTGGTAATTCACCGGGAAAAAAGCTATCCTTATCACGGTAGATATACACAATGCAACTAAGCCTGATGGTCAGAAAAAGCAGCCCTATTTAAAAAAAGCAGCCCTATTTTAAAAGTAAAACTTTATAATGTAGGGGAAGGATAAATGTGCAGAAAACAGCTCAGTTTGACGATAGAATTCGTAATCTGATTGCCCTTGCGGAGGATGGTTCCCAACATAGCCGTACGCTGTTGTTCTCTCATATTAGTGATCTTTTCCTCCAACAAAGGCCTATGGCATCCGCCGTTCAAGTAAGGATGCTGGCCGACATATTAAAAGAACTCCTTGATCAGGTGACGTTATCCACACGTCAGGAAATCGCTTCAACACTTTGTGCCTTACCAAGCCCGCCTGAGCAACTTATTAATATACTGTGCGAAGATATTGTGGAAGTGTCCGGGCCATTACTGGAAAAAGCAATCCTCCCGGACGATAAAATCATCCATTTAATCCGCTATGGCACAGAACGGCACAGAATTCATATTTCGCGGCGCTTTGGGCTTTCCCCTTTGGTGCGTCATGAGCTTGAAAAGGCCTATCAGGAATCACAAGGCTCAAAGTTGAAATATAGTCTGAATGAACTTGATAAGCTTTCAGAAGATCATATTCCGCATATAGATGAAGAAGCCACAGCGAACATTCTTGAGGTATTGCGCGCCCAAAAAATTCACAGTGGTTATCCTGAAACAACGATCAATAAAATGCCGGCTCCTGAAGATATCATTCAGAAATCCGCTTTTACAAACATGCCGGGACCTGAAACCCAAAAAAATAATTCAGAGGCTTTATCCAGGGCTACGGACATTGAGTCACGCCCTGAACCTGAAACGAAGTCCGAACGTAAAACAAAGCCTGAGTATACAGATAGTCCTTCACAACAGCCGTTAACGCCAGAAACCTCGGACGCTTCAGGTCGGATACAAGATCCAGGATATAACCTACGGCAAAACACGCTATATCAGGGTCAAGACGGCCCGTTTCAGAAGAATATGACGGCCAATGACACCTCGCCGTCCGACAAGAATGCCGTCCGGGATGCCCAAAATTATATACAACATCACAGCATCATTCATATGAATGATGCCACTTCAGATCTCGCCGATGATATTTGGCAACAGGTTCAAGGTACCCGCGAGGAAACCAACAAACAACGCGACCTCGTACGCGCTGTAGCCGACTGGTTCTGGGAAGTTGACCGAACAGGGCTCATCAGTTTTGTCTCAGAAGAATCCTCCGGCGCATTTGGTTGTGCCGGCACGACCCTTATCGGCGAAAATTTTATAAGCCTATGCAAATTACCCGATACGCTTGAGGCCCCAAATAAAAATACGAATATAAAAGATTCAGATATAAATTATACGGCCAATCATGATGACGGCGAACAAGAAACTTTTGAATTTTTATTTGAGCGCAGGTCATCCTTTCGGCATAAGCCTTTTTACATCTCCTCTCTGGAAGGGAAGGAATCGCTATGGCTTATCAGTGCCATTGCCATATTTGATATTCATACGGGACGCTTCACAGGCTTTAGGGGCAGCGCACGATCAACCCCCCCGGAAACCTTCATCGCGCCCCTCAAGGAGGAAAAAGAAACTCCACCTGTCATGCCAATAGCCCAAGATATGCCGCCCGAAAAGGCGTTTGAGGCGTATGTCGCCGGGCAGAACTTAAAAGCTCAAGGCCTCCCTAACGAAGGCAAAGCCGCGCTCAAGGCCTATGATGATGAAATTGCGACAGAACTCCTCCAGAATGTGTCTCACGAGTTCAGGACACCTTTAAACGCCATCATCGGCTTTTCAGAAATGATCAATATGGAAACATGGGGGCCTGTGAACGAACAATATCACAAAAATACCAAGAACATCCTTTCCGCTGCCGGACACTTAAAAGAGGCGGTCAATGATGTGTTAGACTCCGCCAAACTTGACGCGGGACTTATGCCGTTCGAGCCTGAGTCATTTTCTCTAAAATCGGTTTTAAAAAATAGCCAGAAAAATGTTAAACCTCTGGCAGAAAAACATCAGGTAGAGTTCCTGGATAATAGCAATAATATCGATGTCATTCTTTATAATGACAAACAAAGTGTCGAACTATGCCTGACCAAAATATTCTCCAGCATTATTAAAAGAGCGGCAGGCGGCGAGATCCTGGGGCCATCTGTTATGATCAATAGCAATGCGCAGGTTAGAGTCGAAATACCGATTCTTGGCCCTAAAATTGATGAGAAAAATGCGCAGAAATTGTTCCAAAAGGTTCAAACCGAACCCGATGAAGAAATAAATTTCCTAGAAAATGACATAAATTATGCCCCAAAAATATCCCCTGGCTTTGGATTACATGTTGCCAAAAACCTGGCGAATATGATCGGAGGGGATATCTCTGCCCACACGGCAGAGGGCTATGTTACCCATTTAGCCCTTACGCTGAGCAATCACGAACCAGCTTCGTAAGCCTCAGAATCCATAGCTTTCCCACATTAATTTCTTAATATAAGTTCTTTTTACTAAGACCTCCTGCCCCCAATGAATCAAATTTTAGCTAATTTTTATGACAAATACTGAAAAAATATACTCAAATATATAACAATGTTTTTCCGATAACTATCTGTAATTAAATAATAATTTCTGATATTCGTTAACCTTTTGTTCATAATTTTGATGCATATTAGGCTCACAACATTGGCGTTGAATAATATTTTAACTAGTGCACATTTAGGAGATTTAGAAATGAGAAAATTTTTCACACAACTACGTAAGTCAGAAAAAGGCGCAACAGCTATTGAGTATGGTTTGATTGCCGCATTGATTGCTGTGGTCGCCATCGGTGCCATGACAAGTGTTGGTACTTCACTGACAGCAAAGTTCACAACAATTAACAGTAGCCTGCAATAGAGGCTTTCCTGTATTTTACAGATTAAGAATTATCTATAGAAGCCTTGGTAGAATACTATCAGGGCTTCTATTTTTTCATTACTTAAACAAGGGTTTAAACTATGAAAAATAAATTCCTTAGCAAACTATTATCAAGTGAAACGGGCGCAACAGCCATTGAATATGGTCTGATTGTTGCTTTGGTTGTCGTTACCTCTGTAGGCGCCTTGACGGCCATGAGCGATACGATTGTTTTAAGCCTGCAGGATACATCCTCAAAAGTAACGAATGCCCTAGAAGAAAATTAAAATACCAGAAAATTAAAATACCAGAAGAGTAAATCGTCTGAAGATTAAATCTGGCATTGGTATATCTGGATATGTCTGAAAAAATCAAAAAAATAAATCATTCCACATAGGCCACCTCATGGCCCAATGGTTTAATTCCCGGCGCCCCCGATAGTGAGTCCAAAAAGCTCTTATGGTTAACGGAAAAAACATCTTTCTTATATATTTTCTCGTCACGTAATAGAAAATTGAGAATCAGGATCACCATTTTGCTGACAATTATAACATTGATTACATTTTCGGCTCTTATGCTATGGGCCGCTTATTCTGATCTGACCCGCTATATTTTACCGAACAGACTATGTTTGGCTGCGGCGTTGCTTTATCCAATATTTCTATTTGCCCTATACATAGATGGTAATGGCCTGCCGCTGCAGGATATTCTTATTTCTGTGGCCATTTCAATCAGCATCTTTGCCGTTTGCGCCAGTTTTTTTGCCCTTAATATCATGGGCGGCGGTGATGTGAAATTAATTCCCGTCGTGGCTTTGTGGGCTGGGGCCACCCATGTTTTATCCTATTTATTCATTACTTCCCTTACAGGAGGTCTGGTTGCCATAGCAATTATCGTAATAAATCGCCGGAATAGGTCAAAATATTCCAAATCTTCAGGAAATATAAACCTCTCCATGGCAGAAAAGAAGATAAATGCCGTCCCCTATGGGATTGGCATAGCTATCGGCGGGCTTTATGTGGCCTATCAATTATTTACCGCATTAAACCTGGAGAATAACCTAAAGGTGGCATTCACAGGATAGTTGAACAGGGCACAGGATAGTTGAACAGGGCACAGGATAGTTAAACAAGGCACAGAAAGCAGAACAGGGATAATATAAATGAATATTAATATAAAAAGCATCGTTCTTATAGGTATTGCACTGGTTGTCGCCGGTATCACTGCCATACTTGCCAGAAGCCTTATTGCCAAGCCAGAACCAACAACAGCCGGCACACAAATTATTGAAAAGGTGACGGCTTCCAAGATGAAAATTCTGGTGGCTGAAAACAATATGCCTGTAGGACATTTCGTCAAACTCGAAGACCTTGTTTGGCAATCCTGGCCGGATGAAACGGTGCATGAGAGCTATATCCAAGAAGATTCTGGTATCACAGCAGACTCCTTTAGCGGCGCCGTTGTCAGATTCGCGACATCTTCAGGTGAACCTATTCTAGCAAATCGTCTTGTAAAGCCTGGCAACAGTGGCTTTATGGCCGCCGTTCTGCCAGCTGGAAAACGGGCTGTTTCCATAAGAATTACGGCCACAACCGGCAATGCAGGTTTTATATTCCCCGGTGATAAAGTTGACATCCTACTAACTCATGAGGTCGCTATAAAAGATAAAGACCGGAAAAAAGCCCGTATTAGTGAGGCAATATTACGCAACGTTCGCATCTTGGCCATTAATCAACGGACGGACAATCCAACCCATACGCCATCAATTGGACAGACGGCCACATTGGAAGTCACGCCGAAAGAGGCTGAGGCCATATCGCTCGCAAAAAATATTGGTGAGCTATCACTCATCTTAAGAAGCATTAACATCGTGGATGGAAAACCAAACTCAGTTTCAGATGCCGTTCAAACCGCCACATGGGACAGTGATGTCAGCAGTCAGATTTCTACGGGTTCCTCTGGCGGCGCAGGTAATAATTCTTCCGTGGAAGTTTTTCGCGGCGGCGTGAAGGGAACCCAGAAATTAAATTTCAATCAACTCATGGAACAAGCCATTAAATCAGGCCAAAGTTCAAGCAGGGGTTCAGGTCAAAACAACAATAATGACGTCTCGTCAGAGGAAACAGAGTAATGATAATACGCCCTATGAATATAGCATCAATCGGCCTGTTTAAACGGGTGATGTTTAAATGGATAAAATGTTCAATTATCATGTCTGCGATCTTGTCCGGCCTGTCTTTTTCCATGACCACCACGGCCATCAGTAAAGAGGCCCCCCGGAAGAATATTGAGGTTGGTAAAGGTACGCTCATACGTTTTGAAGAAGCCGTCAACAATGTTTTTATTGCCAATTCCGAAATCGCTGACCTTCAAATCAAGTCACCAACCTTAGTATATATTTACGGCAAGAGTCAGGGTGAGACCAACCTCTATGCCGTCACCGATAATGACCGGGTTGTCTATGAAGGCACAATCGCTGTCAATCACAACCTCGGTAGTCTGGAAGCCGCCATTGATCATGTCATCCCTAATGCTGATATTCAGGTCAAATCCTATGAAGGATTGCTTCTGTTAACCGGGAATGTTGCCAATCCGGAAGAGGCTGAGGATGCGCGAAGGATGGCGGAAGATTTCGTCGGTAAAGGGAAAACCATCATCAATAAACTGCAAATAGCCACACCGGTTCAAGTCAACCTGCGCGTAAGAATAGCCGAAATTGGCCGCGACACCAAAAAGCAACTTGGCTTTAACTGGGAAAATATTTTTTCCAGCGGCAGTACGGCTCTTGGCATGATACAGGGCGCTGATGTTCTTAATCTTATTCCTGACCCTACGGGCCTTACCAATGGCCTGGTCAGAGAATTTGCTGTTCAGGGCCGGGGTATAAATAGCCTGTTTGGCGGATTTACAGCCGGAAATTTTGATGTCAATTTCATCATTGATGCGCTTGAAACCGAAGGCGTACTGTCTGTTCTTGCCGAACCGAACCTGACCACCCAGTCCGGTGAGGCGGCAAATTTTCTCGCAGGTGGTGAGTATCCGGTGCCAACCCTTGATGACGGACAAGTGGTTATTGAATTTAAGGAATTCGGTATTTCCCTCGACTTTACACCAGTCGTACTGAACAGTGGCCGGATTAACATGCATATCAAGCCCGAAGTCAGTCAACTGTCCTCAAACGGGGCGATTACATTGCAGGGATTTAATATTCCCGCACTGAGTACGCGCCGGGTGGAAACCACCATAGAACTTGGTTCCGGTCAAAGTTTTGCCATCGCGGGACTGCTTCAAAATAGCGTGACCCATGACTTGGAGAAATTCCCGTGGCTCGGTGATGTTCCTATTCTTGGCACCCTTTTCAGATCCAGCAAATTCAGACGCCAGGAAACTGAATTGGTTATCATTGTAACACCCTATATCGTAGAGCCTCATAATGGCGGCAGCATGCCTTTACCCACAGATGGGCTGGAAATGCCAAATGATTATGATCGATATATCAAAGGCCAGTCATATGCCACGAAAAAGCCGGATATGCCCGCGCCAATACAGGGCAAAAAAGGACAAAAATTAAATAATGCCGCCGGTTTCATTCTGGATTAAGGGATAATAAAATGAACATAACAATGATAAAAAGAATTAAGGGCTTCATTTCCGGCCATATCACTATTCCGGCCACTATCCTCGCTTGTATGATAGTTGCCAGCTGTAGCGGGACCACAAGTTATACAGATGGTGACTCACTTAAACGCAACCAGGTTGAACTGATCAAAATTCCCTTTACCGTCACCTTTGCAGCAAATACCAAAGATCTGTCCCGCGAAATGATAGAAAAATTAGACACCTTTATGATGAAAAGCAATGTATCTTACGGCGATGAACTGAGCATGGACTTTCCCTTACAGCGGGACGGAACATTATCTGAACAAAATCAAGATAGACTTTTGTCATTATCAAGATTGCTCAAGACGCGCGGTCTACGCCTGTCGCCAGACGTTACGCCCTATGGCATGAACCCTGGCGAAAATCAGGCACGACTTCTGATCTCCCGCTATGTGGTGACACCACCGCGCTGCGGAGACTGGTCACAACCTTCCAACCGTAATTACGGGAATACCAGTTTGGTTAACCTGGGCTGTACCAATCAAGCAAATTTAGGGCTTATGGTTGCCAATCCACGGGATTTGATAATCGGAAAAACCAGCGATTTTCCCGATGCGGAAAAATCTACGAAAGCCGTCCAAACATACAGAACGAAAACGCCTGCCAAAGGTGCTTCTGGCGCCGCCAAAGCTAAATAAATAGTAACAGGAATAAAAAATGAGCATCGCTTCACTACTAAAAAAAGATGAGACTGTCGGAGATGAATTCGAAGCCTATGTCTGTGATGACGACACAACGCAGGCCTTAGTCCCCATTTTAAATGAACGGGACTGGAATCCTTCCCTGATTAAAAAGGGAGGTATTGAAAATGCCATCAGAACGCTGGCGACGGACACATCCCCAAAATTCTTATTTGTAGATTTATCCAAATCAGCAGCCCCCATGGATGATATGAATGCCCTCGCCGAAGTATGCGAACCTGGCACCATGGTGATTGCCATAGGTAAAGAAAATGACATCGGGCTATATCGAAATATGATTGGTTCCGGCGTGCAGGAATATCTGGTTAAGCCCGTAACCACTGACCAAATCAGAGAATGTATTTTAGTTGCGGAAAATACGCTGCGTATGACAAGTGAAACTGTCGCGCCGGTTGTCGAGACCCAGACAGACAAACTGGTGGCCGTTGTCGGCATGAGAGGCGGCGTTGGTGCCAGCACAATCGTCAGTAGCTGTGCGTGGATCATCGCAAATGAAATGAAACGAAATACGGCCATTCTTGATATGGACATTTATTTCGGCACAGATGCGTTGACATTTGACCTTGAACCGGGACGCGGATTATGTGATGCCCTTGAGAACCCCAGCCGGATAGACGGGCTATTCATTGAGCGCGCTATGATTCGCCAAGGTGAAAATCTGTCAATTTTGGGATCAGAGGCCTCATTAAACGACCCAACCTACACTGACCCCTCCGCCATGAGTCACCTGCTATCAGAATTAAAGCATAATTTTAATTATGTGATTATGGACCTTCCCCGCAATATGGCCGCTGAATATCCCCTGATGTTGTCTGAAGCAGATGAAATTATTCTGGTCTCTGACCTTAGCCTACCCGCTGCTCGTGATATTATTCGCTTCTTAGCGTTATGCAAAAATATTGCGCCTGAGACTACCGTTAAGGTCGTCCTGAATAAAATCGCCGGTGCGGGCATGGTTGAAGTAGACAAAAAAGATTTTGAAGCCTCTATAGAGCGTGAGATAGACTGGGAAATTCCCTTTGATCCAAAATTAATGGTACAGGCTTCAAGAGCTGGCAAACCTTTGCCCAAAGCTGCCAAAATGAGTAAAATTGTTAAAATTCTGACAGCAATCAGTGCCGAAATTACTGGCGACAATACTTCTGAAGAAAAAAACTCATTTTGGAAAAATATAACTTCAGGGCCCAAAAAATAAGTCTTTAATTCAGTTAATATAGTAAAATCGTGAGATAATATGAAACCGGCATTTGGAAAAAAAACAAGCCAAGATGGGCAACCAACCCTGATTGCTAAAAAAGTGGGAAAACCTCCTGCTTTTGGCAAGGGGAACCTGTCTCCGTCGCATGAGCTGCCTAAAACCATTCCGGCTGAACCGGATAATGTTGTCTTATCTGATGCCAATGTCGTTGATAAAGCTTATGCCCTTATTGAGTCCGTCATGCTGGACCAAATGGACCCCCGCCATGCGCGCGAAATGGAACGGAATGAGGTTACAAAATTTATAGAAAACCTCATTGATGAAGAAACGAACAAGCATCGGCTAGATTTGAATGACCTCGAACGCCGAGACCTCGTGACTGTGTTGTTGAACGACTTGTTAACATCTGATAGCAATGAAAAAAAAGAAGAGACGGATGAAGACGAAGAAGGTAATGTTGTGCGTAAGCACAAACATGCGCAAAAGCAGGTAAACGAACAAAAACATCAGGTTAGCCAAGACAGCATCATGGATGCCAAAGATCGCCTGCAACCGTTATTACTTGAATATATTGATGCCTCCGCCGCCAATGAAATGGATCGGTCCGAGCTTGCTGAGCAAGTAAGTGAAGCCGTCAATGAGCTGATGACGCAGGAGAAAATCAACCTGAATTTACGTGAACAGCGTGATCTGGTTAATATGTTGCTCCATGATATGCTTGGACTCGGCCCATTGGAACCCCTCCTTGGCGATGAAGAAATTTCCGAAATCATGGTCAATGGCCCCAAACAAATTTATATTGAAAAGGCCGGAAAACTTATTCTGTCTGATGTGTCATTCCGTGACAACCAGCATCTAATGAATATTTGCACCAGAATTGTAACAGCCGTGGGTCGCCGGGTTGATGAATCCACACCGCTCTGTGATGCCCGCCTCATGGATGGCAGCCGGGTGAATATCGTTATCCCCCCACTTGCACTTGATGGCCCCTCAATATCAATCCGGAAATTCGCCAAGCAGAAAATTACGCTGGACCACATGATCGACTGGAAAAGCATGTCCCATGACATGGGTACCGTACTGAAAATTGCCGGGGCCTGCCGTTTGAATATTCTTATTTCCGGTGGGACAGGGTCCGGGAAAACCACCATGCTGAATGCACTGTCCCGCATGGTTGATGTTGGCGAACGTGTGGTGACTATTGAGGATACCGCCGAGTTACAAATGCAGCAACCCCATGTGGTACGGCTTGAAACGCGGCCTGCAAATCTTGAAGGAAAAGGTGAGATCAACATGCGTGATCTTGTAAAAAATGCCCTGCGGATGCGCCCGGACCGGATTATATTGGGAGAGGTTCGCGGCCCCGAAGCTTTTGACGTGCTGCAAGCCATGAATACGGGGCATGATGGCTCCATGTGTACCCTTCATGCTAATAACCCCCGCGAAGCCCTTACCCGTATGGAGAATATGATTGGCATGGCTGATTTAAAGTTACCGCAAAAAGCCGTCCGCGAACAGATCGCAGGCGCAGTTGATCTTGTCGTTCAGGTTTCGAGAATGCGGGATGGCGGGCGTCGTTGTGCGGCGATTACCGAGATCGTAGGTATGGAGGGTGATGTTATCACTACACAGGACCTATTCATATATGAATTTACCGGAGAAGATGCGGATGGAAACCTGCAGGGCCGCTTCAGGTCTATGGGTGTCCGTCCGTATTTTACGGAAAAAGCCGCATACTTTGGTTTGGACAAAGCACTGATGGAGGCCTTATAGGAATAAAATGGACGTTACAAACCCAACCATAGTAACCATTGGAATCTTCGCTTGTGTGTTTATCATACTGGCCACCCTCGCTGCTGCATCCGGTATTTTAGGACAAAATAATAAAATTATCGGCAAAAGGCTTGATAAAATCAGAACCCGCTATGGCAAGAATGAAAATCTTGCGAAAGAGCAGGCGAAAAAGAATCTTTTTGTCAGAAAAGAGGTGTCTCTCCTTGACCGCTTAATTCCCAAACCCGAAGAACTTAGGCTACGCCTGAATAAGACCGGTAAGGATATTAGTTTCAAAAAATACATTATTGCCACGATTATTACAGCTGTTTTTTGTACGCTCCTGGTCAAACTTCTCGGGGGCATGGCCTTTTTGCCATCATTAATGATTGGCATTTTCCTGGGTCTCTTTATCCCCCATATGTACATCAACAGAGTGATCAAAAGCAGACTGACAAAATTTACCAAACAATTCCCGGAAGCTATTGATCTGATCGTTCGTGGATTACGGGCAGGTCTTCCGGTAACAGAGTCAATCCATGCGGTAGCGAAGGAAATGCAGGATCCAATATCCGCCGAATTCTTAACAATAACGGATGAAATCAGATTGGGGAAAACCATGGATGAAGCCTTATGGACCACAGCAAAACGCCTGGATACTGCGGATTTTAAATTTTTTGTCATCAGTTTATCTGTACAACAGGAAACCGGCGGCAATTTAGCAGAGACTCTGACTAATCTGACAGAAATTCTGCGGGGAAGAACCCGATTAAAACTTAAAATCAAAGCGATGATATCAGAAGGTAAGGCAAGTGCCTATATCATTGGTTCATTACCTTTTTTAATGTGCGGCCTGCTTTCCGTCATGAATTATGAATATATGTCCGTAATGTTTATCGATCCCATGGGACAGATCGCTCTGGCCGGTGCCGCCATATGGATGGGTATCGGTGTCTTTATTCTGGCTCAAATGATAAATTTCGAGGTATAGGAATGGAAACTTACCTGCCTGACGGCATTTCAGTTGAAGATATCATAACCGTTCTGGCCGCGATGTCGGCATTTCTGGTCGTATTGGCAATCTGGAGCAGTGGGCTTATCAAAGACCCTATGCATGGCCGCATTAAACATCTGCAAGATCGCCGGCAAGACCTGAAACGGGGCTACACCGCACCGACCAAGCGCAAAGCAACCGTAAAAAAATCATCGCACCTTGGCGCAATGCAAATCATTGTAAATGGGTTTAGCCTCATGAAAAATGAGCAGGCTGAGAAATTCCGGTTGAAGCTTCTTCAGGCGGGCTACCGTTCAAAGGATGCGCTGGTATTTTTCATGTTCTTTAAATTGGTCCTGCCGCTTTTAATTGGTATAATCGCTGTGGTTCTTATTTATGGTATTGGCATGTTTGATCTGGAACCCATGATGAAAACACTTGCCTGCGGCGGCTCCGTTCTTGTGGCCTCTATCCTGCCGGAAACAATTCTGAAAAATATTACCATAAAACGTAATCTGGAAATGCAGAAGGCCCTGCCTGATGTTCTGGACTTGCTGGTTATTTGCGCGGAAGCAGGCTTAACGCTTGATTCAGCTCTGCACAGGGTCGTCAAAGAAATGGCACAAACAGGGCCAGACCTGGCTGATGAGCTTAGTTTTACCGCCATTGAGCTAGGTTTTCTGCAGGAACGCCGGCAAGCGATCAGCAATCTGGCAGAACGTGTTACGCTGCCTGCTGTACAGTCGGTAACGGCAACACTGATACAATCAGAAAAATACGGTACGCCCCTCGCGCAGTCATTAAGGGTATTGTCCGGCGAATTCAGAAACGAACGCATGATGAAAGCAGAAGAAAAAGCGGCGAAACTTCCCGCCACCATGACTATTCCGCTTATCTTATTCATTCTTCCAACATTATTTGTTGTCTTGATCGGGCCGGCTGCCTGTCAAATTTCCAGTACCCTTCTTTAGAAATAGGGTAAGCCATGAATCAAAATGGCCGCAAGGAGAGTTACTTAATAACAATATTATTATTCAGGAGCTCTTAAAATGAAAAAGAATACAAAAAAAATGCCCTTAAGAAATTTTCTTAAGCGGCTAAGACGTAACCAAACTGGTTCTACTCTTGTCGAAATGGCTTTTGTCCTGCCGGTGATTTCACTGGCGACAATTGGCACATTGGAAGTTGGCGTAACCCTGCTGAGCATCACCATGCTAGAAGGCGCCATTTCGGAAGCCTCCCGCGCCGGCATGACGGGTTACGCAGCAGATGGACTAACCCGGGAAGAGTATATTAACGACCTTCTCGAGGAGAAAACTTTCGGTATGATAGATCTCGACAACCTCGTGATCCGACAGAGAGTCTATGAAGATTTTGCAAATGTCGGACTGCCAGGGCTGCCAGAGCCTTACACAGACATAAACGGCGACGATGCCTATACTCCCGGTGTTGATGAATATACCGATATGAACTGCAATGATCAGTGGGACTCTGAAGTAGAAACACCCGGCGTTGGTGGCCCCGGGCAAATCGTTTTATATGAAGCTATTTATGACGCTAATTTTATGACAGGATTCTTCTCAAGAGCGGTTGGTGATGATGATGGCAAGATCAAGCTAACGGCGAGCACCGTTATTCAGAATGAGCCATATGGCACGCCTGACCCCAGCTGCACCGTAGCTGTGAAAATTTAAAGGATATGTCATGCTGATTAATCTTAGAAAAATAATTATACCGCCATTTATCAGGAAATTAAAGAAATCAACCAAAGGCACTATTCTAATCGAATTTGCCTATATATTCCCAATTGTCCTCCTGTTGCTGATGGGGGGGTTTGAAACTTTCCGACTCTTATTGGCCCATAGAAAAGCCAATACGACAGTCATGTCCGTAGGCAATCTGATTTCTCAAAATGAACAACTTAGCAGTGGCGCCATCCGAAATATTTTTGATGCTGTTGAAAATATTATGAAACCACTGGAATTGGGTGCGCAAGGACAAATTTTCATGTCCTACGTTACGGGCACCGCCGGTGGTAATACGATAGCGTTACAATGCAAGGGGACGGCCAACCTCTCTCATGCCAGCAAAATTGGGGACGAAGGGAATGAAGCGGATTTAACCAGAATTCCTGGGAACTTCACCGTAGTAGATACCGAAACTGTTGTTATTTCGGAGGTGGTATATCGATATGAGCCTATGCTTCTGAATCTCAGCGGATTATTGCATAATACCATCTTCTCTGCCCATGATATCTATCATGTATCTGTACAAAAACCACGGCATACGATCATTGAATTCGATAGCGGCTGCCCATAAGAGGCAGATATAATAGGTTTTTCATGCCATAACTATGTTCTGAACAACCACCGTAGTTGATATTTATCAGCACCCCTGTCCTGTCTTTCTGATAGGGGATATCCCTCTTGAACTTAAAATAGTTAACAAAATGTTAATTTTTTAGTTGATTTGACGAATTATTTAGAGGATGATTCATCTAATGATTTGAATCCATGGGAAAATCCCGCTTGAATCTGTAATATTCAATATAAGATAGGCGGTATTTATAATGTTAAGAATTAAGGTATTCGTCATATGAATGCTTCGTTATTAAACCGTCGTGCCGGTAAACGGCTAAAAATACCTGGCACAGGCATTGGCAACCAGAAAATTTCTGACCCAGAAACGCTGACAACTATAGGATTTGAAAAAGATTTTGGATTGTTTGACTCCGTCTTCCACGAAGTCAGTACCGCTATCGTTATTTTTTCCAATGAACATAAAGACCTTCCCCCGGAGATTGTTGACGTAAATCATCATTTTGAATTGATTACAGGATATAAATTTGATGAAATACATAGCCAGAATTTATATAGCTTCCTGACCGGGGCACAATTAGAAACCAATCGACATATAATTGAGAAAACAATTAAAAACCGTCAGGCGGCGATACTTTCTTGTCAATGGAAAAGTAAGAACGGACAAAATATCGATATTGATATGACCATCCGGCCTATCAATAGTCATGATAATGAGTCCAAATTCATTTGTGTCCTCAGACAAAATAAAGACGACAATAATGTTCGCAACCACGCGGCAAAAGAAACCAAGCAAAAACTTCTTGCTGCCATGCACCATAACTTTAAGACCCCGCTCAATGGTATCCTGGGATACTCCGAAGTTATCATGTCAGAAATGATGGGTCCTATTGGCCAAGAATCCTACAAAGATTACGCTCAGGATATTCATGGTGCCGGAAAGGATCTACTACGACTTATTGACAATCTTCTTGAATTAAAAGAGTTGGAGACAACTGAATTCAAACTTCATGAAGAAGAATTTTCGCTCAAGGATATGATCACAGCATGTCTGAGAAAAATATCCCCAACTGCCGAGAAAAGCAGATTATGTCTTTCGGCCAACATCACGTCAAACTTCCCAAATATTTCAGGCGATAAATCCCGCCTCCAACAGGTTATTCATTGCCTTCTTAGTAACGCCGTGAAATTCACCCCGGCCAATGGAGAAATTATCCTCACGGCAATAAAAGATAAAAATGGCGCATGCCTTATTAATTGTCAGGATGACGGACATGGCATGCCTTCACAACAATTGGCGAAAGCTTTTTGCCATGATACACATCTGTCCGATATATATGCCTCACCAACCGTTGGCATTGGATTCGGCCTTACATATGTTAAACAGATTGTTGAAAAACACGGCGGCACCGTATCCATTATCAGTTCGGTCGGCAAGGGAACAACGGTAACTCTATATCTGCCTCCTGAGCGGTTTTGCTAAGGCAGACTCTATTACCACAATTTACCCCTCGGCAGAATTAAGATCCAATACTTGCTTTATCGCTCATTCGCCCCATATAATTAAAAAGAATCATAACCATCAGGACAAGACATGAGCAATTCTCTGAATATTATTTCCGCCAATGACCTTCGCAGCGGTTTGAATGTTTATTTTACGCAACATGAGGGGACGGCCCGTTGGGAAACCAACAGTGCATTGGCATCTGTCTATTCTGAAGATCAATTGAGCGCGGCATTTGATCACGCTAAGAAGGACATGGAAAATAATCTGGTTATAGATTGCGTTATCATCCCGGTTGATGACAACCACAAGCCCATTACAATCCGTGAAAAGATCCGCGCTGCGGGGCCTTCTGTCAAATATGGGAAATAAGCAGACGATTGGCATAAAGAGCACAGATATGGTCATATTACAGATTTATGCCGACAACCCCCTTAGAAATTTTCACTATCTAATCGCCTGTCCGCAAACCCTTGATGCCATGGTGATTGATCCACTTGATACCAAAAAATGCCTCGACGCTGCCGAAAGTCATAATTTGACTATTACCAAAATCCTCAATACCCATGAACATTGGGATCATATTGGCGGGAATGAGGAAATGAGGGAAAAAACCGGCGCAAAACTATATGCCCATCATGGGGCCATAGAAAAAATCGACAATATTGATGTGGGCTTGCATGCTGGAGATACTGTGGCCATTGGCACATCGGTTACTTTAATGGTTTTGGATACGCCCGGGCATACCAATAGCCACTTGTGCCTGCTTTCTGAAACGGACCAACCTGCTCTTTTTTGCGGAGACACCTTATTCAATGCCGGTGCAGGGAATTGTCACAACGGCGGCGACCCTGATGATTTATATGACACTTTCTCCAGGCAATTGGACTTGCTTCCGGGCAATGTTCAAATCTATCCGGGCCATGATTATATTGTGAATAACCTGGAATTTACCCTTGATCGGGAGCCATGCAATGATGAGGCACGCAATATGCTGGCAAAATTACGCGGACAGGACCCCCATAACGCCTTTATAACCACGATGGCGGATGAACGCCGTATCAACAGTTTCTTCAGACTTGGCAACCCCACCATCATTCAAAAATTACAAAATGAGAATTCAGAAATTTCTGACAGGCCTGAGCCACGCGAAATATTCAAAGCCCTCCGGCAGCTCAGAAATCACTGGTAATCAAATTATAACCTTAACGTAAAGGAAATACGCATGAGCCTGGAAGATATAACAGCAACCATTCGGGATAAAGCACAGTCCATGGAAGCGAACAGCAAAAAAATTAAAATTGACTTAGAAGGTGACGGTACTGTTTTGATCGATGCAACAACAACGCCGCCGACAGTCAGTAATGATGACCTTGAAGCTGATGTTACATTGATCATTAGTGAAGAAAACCTTGAAGGCCTCATGGATGGATCACTGAACCCGCAGATGGCCTTTATGATGGGCAAGCTTAAAATTGATGGCGATATGGGGCTGGCGTTAAAAATGGGCGATCTGTTCAGTTAACCCCGCCAGGAATTAAAGCGAGCAAGGATTAAGGGGCGATCAGCCCATGCGACCGGCAAACTGCAAGCAGATCATTCAAAGCGACACGCGCTTCTATATCTATCGTTGCGCCCCCCGCCGCATCACCAACAGCGGGCTGTTGTGGCCCCACGACCTGTTGGCCTGAAACCTCAAGCTTATTGGCTGTAACAATCCCTATGTGCCACATGCCGGAACGATATTGCGCAACCATTGCATCATCATTCAGCCAAAACTGCATCCCTTCAAAGGGTACATGAAATTGCCATACACCACCGATATATTGCGCAATCTCCCCATCATGGCCAAGCCACTCACCCGTGGCTACACCTGCCACAAGCCATAACCCGCCCTCAAACGGTGATACTGGCGGGACGGATAATCCGGCGGTTTCAACAACTGGTTGAACCAAGGCATCAAGCATATTCAATGCCATATTATGGGTAACTTCTTTTTGAGACTGCGTAGAGATAATATAGGGCGCACCAAGGCGCGGTGTTTGATTAACCATTGCTGATTTCCTTTTTTAAATTATAGGGTTAAACTGACAGTTCCAGGGGCCAGCCACGGCCAACACTGTCACTGATCTGCATGATACGAATATCCAGAATGGGCTGCACAGCGCCAAAGTCCTCGATCTGGGATAATGCCGGATAAATAACTTCAGGAACATCACTGGTAAGCATGCGAACCAATGTGCCGCCATTTAAGATTTCAATGTCATATTTTTCATAAATCTCGCCTAAGGGAATATCGGCGTTATCCATCCAGTCGCCGGCCACGCGGCTACGTCTGATCCATGTCAACGTAAGCCCGCCTGCTCCGTCCCGCACACCCATTGCATGTACCGGCGAAAAGGGTTTCAGTACTTCCGCGTCAAAAACACGGCTTACCGATGAGGCATCTTCAACACTTGCCCCGGCCGTCACGATCTTAAAATGATGTGCAAGTCCAATATCAGAGTAATGCATTGCGGCCATATTTGCCGTTGCAGACGTCAGCAAGACAAATGTTTCTGACACAGTATGATGACCTGTATTCCTTTCTGTTCCCCGCCGTCCTCTGAGCAATCCGGTCAAACGATACCCGCCTTCCGGTTCAAAGACCGCCTGCTGAAACTGAATAATTTCCCCACCAATCCAGGCGATATTAGCACCATTCAGAACAGAATCCGATGTCTCGCTGGACAGCCCATGCTCGGGGTTATCCAGACGGACCAGTAATTCATTGCCATAATCCCAATAAGCGGTCGGGCCATCAGACAGGATGTTTTCAACAACCCCACTGACCGCATCTGCGCTTGTAAAATCCAGCTGCGAATATGTTTGATCATTGTCTCTTGATATGAATAGACCTGCACCGGACCATTTCCCTGTTCCCGCGGCAGCTGCCCAGAAAAAGAAAGGCGATGTTACATTCTCGCCCGTAATAGTCGGCATATCAAGATGGAAGAAGAGACTTTCCGCCAATTCTGTCACCTCCTGAACGGGGACGGGACCACTTTCCGCAAATGCGGCCCTATCCAAACGCAGCTTTGAGAATTTTATCGCCTGGCACTCTACTCCTTCCGGGCCAATTTCTGTCTCTTGCAGTAAAAAATCCTGATTATCGGTTCCTATGGCTATTGTCACAATATCGCCTGGCACCAGATCGTCATATTTATGGGGCAAGGTAAAATTTATTGTTTCTCTACCATACCAGGCAAGATCAAGCTGTATTTCAGACACTGTTTTCGCATTGCTTGATGACAATACGAGAGGGAGTCCACTTTGACGAACAATATCACTTGCCACATTTAACCGTCTGGCTCTTTGATGTCCCGTCTGATAATCCCGGCCAGGGTCAATATACGACAGGCCGATTTCCCTGGGAAGTTCCATATCCTGCTGCCGGGTTAATCTTATCTTATCCGACGCGCCTCCCCCTCGAGAGGAATGAACGAGATCCCCCGGAAGTACCACCGCCTCTGACAATCGTCCCAACCTACGAAATAGCAGACTATTATCCTGTTCTATCACATCAAATTGATAGATCTGCGCGAGCTCTTCTATAGCTGCCCTTGATTTCATAGGACCAGAAACCAAATAGCCGGCAACCATTTGATCAAGATCACTCGCATCGAAGGCCGCCACACCCGAAAGTTGGCAAATATCGGAAACAATTTCAGAAAGCTGGACCCCTCCCTCCGTATCCGCGATAACTTCAAATGTCAGATTGGGAATACGGTTGGCATATTCACCTAGTGCCAAATCCTCAAATACCACATAGGACAGATTGGGATAACCATTAACATTATTTTGGCCCTCATGCGCTTCAATCATGGGGTCTGCCTTTTGAAATCCGCCTCCCCGGTAAATTCTTATTTCTCCGTCAGCGGCAACGTTACCTCCAGCATTTCGCAAAAGCTTGCCATCAGCCCAGACTCGCCCCACATCTGAGATTGATCGTCCTGAAAGGGCTACCGCGAATGATGCGCTGTAATGATATTCGACTGTCGTGACATTTTGCCTGCTGCCCTTGCCGCCGCTACTTTCCGTTTTCTCATTTCGGGTCTCTTTCAGGCCCGAAGACCATATCACATTGCCGGGAATTCTCATGGTACCATAAACCCGGGAAATCGGCTCACCATAAGCAGAAGTCTGAACGGTAAGATCTTTCATCCGTCCACCTTCAACAGTTCGGGAACTTGTGCCCCCGAAAATCATCTGATCCACACGTTGGCCAACCAACCCGCCAACCAAACCTCCGATTGGCCCGCCGATTGCTGTTCCAACGACAGTAAGTACAACACTCGCCATTATTTTATTCCTATGTTTTCGTTAATAGATTTTGTGAGATAGTCTTGGGGAAACAGTCTTGGGGAAACAGGCTTTGGAAATGTGTGAACCGATATTATTCTGGATCGCCAGCTTTCATCCAAGCCATGCTCAACCACCTTGCCGTATTTCTCACAGGCATGGATAATGCCTCGATCCGATATGATGGCGGCATGTTCTAAATATTTACCAAATTTCAGGATTAAAATATTTCCTGACTTTATTTCGCTTTTTGGACAGTGCGCGAATCCCGCCGCTTTTGCATGTCGGGAAAGGGCATGTTTCTCCGGTATTTTCTTATATTCTTTATGGCCAAAGTCTTCCAGGCCAATGGTTTTCGCCACATAAATGATCAACCCAATGCAATCCAAGCCATGCGCCGGATTACGTCCCTGGTGACGAAAAGGGCTCCCAACACAGGCGCGCGCAATTGAAAAAATCTTTTTTTGATGTAGATCGCATATAGTCATTTTAAAAGAACTTTGCTATCAGTGTTAAACAGAAATTTAAATGGAGGAATTGTCGGTTATGGACATGAATGTTATTGGACTACATATTCACGAATTAAGAAACCAATGCCGCTTTATTGAGGCAAGTGTGGATATTTTAAATCAATCAATGGAGAAACAAGCCTCTGTTGGGGTTTTCTTTGGTCTGCAAAATATCATGCTTGGGACAAATCATATTTCCCGCATGATCTGGACACCGCGGAAAAAGGGCAAAAACCGCGCCGAAGCCTTACGAAAAGTCCTTGAACTTCCAGAAAAATATCCTTTGAATAACGACAATATTCTATCACTTGTTGATCATGCTGATGAAACCAATGATCAATGGATCAGCCAATCCAAAGATCAATATATCCTCTATGATTTCATAGGAGATATTTCCGCAAGCCAACATAAGGACGTTGAGACCAAGAATATTTTCCGGGCCTTTGATCCAAACACAAAAATTTATACATATTTGGGAACCGGGTATAACCTTGATGCCCTTCTGAAAGCGCTGGCAGATGTGAGCAACCGGACAAGCCAGATTCATATGCGCCTTTATCCTGACCAATGGAAAGAAACCCCGGCAACAGAACCCGTCAAGGAAGAAAAACCAGGCGCGAAGCCCGTCAAGAAAGCCCCCCCGAAAAAAGCTGCCGCAAAAAAACTCGCGGCAAAAAAGCCGGTCAAGAAAGCACCCGCCAAAAAAACATCCCCCAAGAAATAAGTTCATCATTAAAGGCCAGGATAGTTATATAGGGAATCTGTTCCTGGTATCGCTACCTCGCCTTTAAAATTTTCGAAATTCTGAAATTTACTTTTACAGGTTACCGATCGTTTATCACAGCCCGCAACGGCTAGGAATAAATCTCCGGCCACGATGGGTTCCGGCGCGCGATCATATAATATAAACTGCCCGCCTGAGAAAGTTTTTACTTCTGAGATAAAGCCCGCATTCCCTCCCCGAACCCAACGAACATAGCCATAGTCATACCATCCGCTTGTCTCCAGTTTACCTGCATCGGAAAAACTCTCCCGGCTTAGAACCATTGTCACTGAACCAAGAGCTGTATATTTTTCCATATTTACATGGCAATTATCTGCCCCCAGATCCGCTCTGCATTCGGGCGAATATAGATGACCGACAGTCTGTTGTAATTTCTGTGTCAACCCTCTGATTTCAACGGTAAAATTCTGATCCTTCAATGTAAATTCACCAAGCCAGCCATGACGAATAGAGATTTTCCCCATCTCCAGGTCCTGCCAATTCACCTGAAAAATAGAAATACGCCCATGATCTAACAGACCGGCCCGAATATCCTTTTCGGTCAAACCATCCGCCGATAATATTGCTTGCACTTCCAGATTATCTACATTTAAACTGTTGCTGCTGCTAACCATGGACGGCAGGAAGCTATTTACCGGAGAAAAAGTCAGATTATCAAAATGAATTTCCCTGTCATGGGTGGTAAAGGCCAGCCGAACGCCGTCCCGCCGCGTTAATATCCAGCATGTTACCATTGATGTAAGTTCACCTGATATATGGTTTTTCAACTGTGCGGAAATTTGTTTCATTTAAACCCTCACTTCAATCAAAGCAATAGATGGAATTTGCCCAGACTGAAAACTCTCTAAAGTTATAGGCAGAAAATCATCTGAAAACCGCACCGGAACATCAAATTCATATCCAGCGGTGATCACAGCTCCGTTCATAGGCGCCGTATCAAAGATTACAACACCATTTGTCACATCCACCTGCCAACCCATGACAGAGGCCGTACCATCAAGCGCCATGAGCACCGTTCCCAAAACGGGTTTGGTAATGTTCCTTATGTACATGCTCCCTCCACTGTCATATGTTTTTATCAATTGAAAGGATGTGGTTACGCCATCTCCTGTGCCGATAATCTGGTCCGTCGATGCAATATTTTCCATTGGGGGGCAGCTTTTAAAATCAAGCCAGTCTTTATATCTAAAACCATAGGCCCGTCCTGCCCGTGCCCGAAAGAAACTGATCATTTCTCCCAGGTCATTTTCCGACCTGAGGCCCAGACTAACATCATAGATATTTCGGGCCTGCGCCCATTCCTGATTACGCTGCTCATGACCTGATGCCATCTCAATCACATTTGTCATAAACTGCGGGCCACCGCTAGCCCCATAACTGATGTCTTGCGGCAGTCTTACTTCGTGAAATCCCGTCATATTTTTTTCCTGATTTTTAGTATAAATCATACCATCACGTACGATCTGCGGATAGGCCCAAACAAAAACTTCTTCGTAATTATCTTCAAACCCAAGATCAACGGCCCTAATGATATTCTGCCAATTCTCCGGTGTTGTTGGTAAGAGATTAAAGCCACCGAAATAATGCGTTTTTTCCCGTGGATAGGACAGTGTCTGATCAATGATCTCAATAGCCCCTTTCCGTTTTCCCCATTCACCATTTAGGACAAAGTCATAATCTTCCACCTGCAGGAAATCAAAAGCAGGAGACTGCCAGTGAAGGGCAGGGAAATTGACAACACCTGCAATAGGGGCATCATCATGCAACACTTGCGGCGTGAAGAATAACAATCCAACTTTGGCCGTTGGATATTGGATTTTTACCTGATCTTTAAGCCATATGGTTGATTGCCCCAATTTATCCCTAAGCCAATTCAGATACGCCAGCTGATCCGGCGTTGCCTCTTCTGTAGCCAATAGATGTTTAGGCGGCACGACTTTAGTGGTCTCCGCCGTATATAATGCCATGGTCACGGTATCATATAAATGCGGCACACCCTCACCGCCTTCCGCAATCCACCACCAGGGTTCCCCCACCTGATAATAATGTTCCACGCCAACGAGGTCTATAATCTGCCCAAAGGCCAGGAATACATCCCGTAAATAATCAAGAGCCTCTTGATTGGTCGGCGCAATTAAACCGGAAGGCGGCACCCAACCGGTTCGGGCGGGCGTGTCATCATGAGCTTTCTGCTGCCAAATTCCAGGAATATTGTCTGCAAAAATCTCATAAGACAACGAGAAAATAACCTTGAAACCAAAGAAATCCGCCAGCTCCAGAAAGTTTTTATGCCAGCTCATGGCCGCCTTATTTAATTTTGGCTTGGCAACATCAATCGTAAACCGGCCTTCTGCAGCATTCCAGCTTAAATTATAGTAATGGCTCATCCCCACATAATGGTTGACCCAGCCGCTATAACCCAAACGTATCATATTCCAGATCACCCGTTCCGGAGCCATCGACGTAACATCGTCATATCCATTAGCAATGCGCAAGCTATGGGCCTGAACGTAGCCGTCACCAATTTTCAAAGTCGACGTCGACCCTGTCACTTTTATGCCAGAAATCGTGACTTGCGCCTCAAGCGCACTCGGCAATGGCCCTGTGGAAGTACCATCAAAATCCGGCGAGACCATACTGATGAACATACGGTCAATGTCTTTAGGATATACCGGGTCGGCCTCTAGCGGATGCAGATATCCGCCAGCAAGGTCATCAAAATCCAACGTGATAATCGCATCTTGACCGCTTCCAACAGCATAATTCCATAGGCGGACATACCATGTACGGGCCTGTCCATTCTCATCCCGCCCTTCTATCGTCAATGTGGGGCTATGTAATACCTCTAACGTCTTGACATTGACAGACTGCCAGCGGAAGGTCAGCACCGTATGAGAATAATCCCCGTTTGTCTCATATTGATGGAATGGATGTTCAATTTTATCCACTGTATCCCATATCAGGCCACACAAATCCTCATAACGGTAAAATACAAGGTCAATAAGCAGACTATCATAACCCGTCGTCACCATAGATGCCATCATGGGACGGGGGAAATTAACTGTCCAGTAACGCGGCGAGAATCTACGGATATGACTGATCTGAGCCTGATCTTCAGCCGTTGCCAACCAATACATTATAAATCCCTTTCTGCGCGGCCCATAGCCCGGCGAACAGCCACGGCCACTTGGCCTGCGCTGCGCCGTGACATGTCATTGGACCCGCCCTGATTGGTAATATTTATGGTGATATTGGTCATCTTTTCTGAACCACCCTGGCCACCCATGCCCAGATTTGGAATAATGCGGCCCGGGTTTTCCGGCACGAACAGCTCCGGTCCTCTCTCCCCCACCAGATAGGGCTGACGGGCACCAACGGTGCCGCCGCCGGCCCGGCCAAAGAATGCCCCAGCGATATTGCCGATTGCCCCGCCAATACCCCCCTGCCCAAAAATACTATTCAGGCCGGACTGTATGGCGCTATTGGCAATATCGTTTAACGCGGATAACGCCACCTGCTTTAGGCTGGAGAAATTAAGCTCCCCGGTGCGGACAAAGTTTTCAAATACACGGCCCATGCCGTCTGCGGTTCTGGCGGCTACGTCCTCTAAGCCACCAAAATCTTTTTCGATACCTGCCAATTGCTCCCGCAGGCCAGTACTATCAGCGCTGACCTTCACGATCAGACTGTCTATAATTGTATCTGTCATATTTTTTTCCAATAAAAAACCCGCCGAAAGAGCGGGTTGGTTCAAAGTAATGTCAAAGATTGATGATCTATCTTTCAGCTTTAGAATTCTTTTCGTTTTCTCCAGAAAAGTTTGACATAAAACAAGGCCTGACGAAATAGAATGGTTAGAAATATTAAGGTAAAAATGGCTAGAAAAACCTTTGGGTCATCGGGGCTTATAATAGATAATATAACCTGTCTCATGTTCAAGAACGCCTCTTCCAGGCATAGTTCTCATACCAATTGGTACCTTTAACAATATTAAATGCCGCAGGCAGCAGAAAGGCAGTAAATGCCGTTGTAACAAATAAAAAAAATCCCCGCCCAATAAGCCAATCCTTTTTACTGAGGGTACCAATATTATTATATGGCGTATGCGCCAAAGGTAATTCCTGCCCGGCATAGCGCCAGAAAAGCTCAATGATGGCAAGACATATCAACAGATTAGCCGCTATCACGGGCCATATGAGTATGCGGGGCCATAGAAAAGAGGAAATGGTCCATGACAAAAAAATAACGATAAGAAATATTTCGAACATATCATAAGAAAAACTGTAATGTTCGAGCAGGCTGTTTAAATAACGAAATGGCATGACTTGAAGATAAAGAAGAAACCCGCTCTCTCGAACCAGAAGATTTATCATAAAACTAATCAAAATATGGAACCATAAAAAAACCGATGCCAAGGTCAAAAATCCCCGCATATACCATTTGTCAATATCACGCATTATCTGAACCTTCCTGATAGATCAAATGCTTTGCATCATGCATTGGTAATTTATCCTATAATTAAAAGTATCATAAATTGATATTGTGACAATTGAAAGATCACCAAACTTTGTTTTTGTCATAATTCTTTCCGATAAAAATCCGCCGGATGAGTGAATGAAAATTGTAGGGATACAAATAATTTGTAATAGTTCAGACTCTATCTGACAGTTACCGATTTCTCAGCTAGTGACTGTCAGGTTAAATTTGGTCTACAAATTTATCCATCCAGATTTGTTTTCCATCAATCAAAGTCTGCATAGGGG
>Ga0316204_10002763_pt1 | contig 38182 bp, 58 predicted proteins | sample 6monrhotite_MG_2_FD_205661 | JGI IMG/M metagenome (GOLD analysis project Ga0316204, IMG submission 205661) | Microbial mat bacterial communities from mineral coupon in-situ incubated in ocean water Damariscotta River, Maine, United States -... | ecosystem: Environmental > Aquatic > Marine >... | reverse complement strand
TGGCGTCGAGTTGTGTCTGAATGGCGCTCGTTACGCCGTCCGTATAGTTCAACTCTGTGACCGTTGCCGTGATGCCGTCCAGCGCGTTCAACTCAGCCGCCGTGGCTGTCACGCCGTCCAAGATGTTCAATTCAGCCGCCGTTGATGTAACCGCAACGCCGCCAACTTGCCACGATCCTGCGGTTAGGTTTGGCTGAATGGCTGTGCCACCCCATAACACCGCGTCAACCGACGTCCAGTTGGCGTTTAGGTATCCGCCCCAAGCGTTTTCGTCAGCGGAAACCACCGGCAGTTGAAACGCCAAATTCGTTGTGCTGGTTGGCATTATGCCACCTCCGTCCAGTTGGTTCCGTCATTCCAATGCGCTAGATCATTCCAGGTCAGCGTGTCATCCCAATTGCCGAGAAACTGATTAACGCCGTTCTCGAACAGGGTCAGGTAATCAACCCAAGAGCCAGACCCGCCGGATTGGTCGCTCCAAGAGCCGGATGCGTTCGTTTCTTCACTCCACGGCATCAGACCGAACCCATGCGAATGCGAAGCCCGGTGCCAGAGTGGCGAGCGGCTGAGTTGGCCTCGTCAATCTGCATGATTTCCGTCTCAAACAGCGCCGCCCAGACCGCCATGCGTTGGTCCTCCTGCAAATACGGCGCTGAATGCTTGAGCGCGCCGTAAAGATACGCCGCAGGGTGATACGTCAGAAGCCAGTTCGATGGCGCGGCGTCTGACAGTGCCGTGAACCGCGCGAAATACAGTGTTTCAATCGAATAGGTCGCATCCGGCGCTGGGTAGAGTTCATATCCGCCATCGGTGATTGCATATCCCTCTGGCTCTCCTGCAACGTCAGCGTCCGCACGGCGCTTGTCTTGGATGTCTCGCTGAGACAGGAGCCGCAAAGGCTTGATGCCGTCTGACGTGTTCACAGACAGGCGCACAGCCTCAAGCCAGCCGGTCGGCAGTTCGTTGTATTGGTCATTGGTAGAAAGCGTTGCGCGAACTTCCATGCGCCAATGGCGCAACCGGCGATTCATTTCCGCCTCAGCCAGCGCAATGAATGTCGGAATTGTTGCCGTCAGATCGTCGCGGTTTAGGAAATCCGCAATTGCCGTTTTGAGTTCATCGAATGTGCTTAGAGCCATCACAAGCCCCCCAGTAAGCCGAGATATTGACGCACTTCATCGGCGCGTTGCTGTTCAGATGGCCCGCCGCTCAGAAGGCCAAGTGCCGGAACCGCGCCGACGCCCGCCGCGCTAAGATGCGCAAGATGAGACAAGCGCGGGTCGAAGCGGGCGGCTCTCGACCTCACTAAATATTCGTCAGGGTTCCTAAGAATCACCTCGCCGCCGTCCCTGCCACTTCTGACTCGTTCTCCAGCAATTACGCCGGTCGTATCGCCTGGATAATATCCTTCTGAATATAACGGTTCTGAGCCAAGCCTATGTAGCCTCGCGGCCCTGTCCATATCACGCATGGACGTTGCAGACGTTCCCGCAAGAGTCCGATCCCCGCGAACGCCATCAGACCAAGATCTTGACTGCGTGGTCATGTATTCAGGCCCTTCAACTGTTCTCAGGCCCGGAACAAACCCATCAGCGCGGGCGTTCCTTGCCGCTTGTTCATAAATATCCCGCGCGCGACCCATTCGGCTGGCCTCGTCCATCGGCATCGGCACGCCTGTTGCGCCTTGCTCATACAGCCTGAACAGTTGCGCGTTATCCTCTGGCGATAGCGCGGCCATCATGTCGTCGGTAATATCCGACGCGCGGCCCTCGCGAAGCATTGCTGCGATATTGTCGGCTGGTGAATCCGCCGCCCGCATAGCGCCAGACCTGATTGCCCCGCGCGGTGCAGGCATTGGTGCAGCAAGCATCCCGTTATCAATCGCTGTGTTCCAAACATCACCAAGAGATACCGATTCACCGCCCAACGCCCGACCCGGCGCGGTCATGCCCTCAGTGAATGCACCAAGCAGCCCACCCAACGCCGTGCCGGTCATTGTCGGCTCTAGGTCTCTGCGTGTGTGAATAGCCCGCCCTTGGTCATCCAGAGTTGTCTCAAGCAGCCCCGGAAGACGCGGCGCGGGTTGCTCACTTGGATAGCTGACAAGATATCTTTCGCCTCGTCGCGTCATACGAACAGGCATGCCTAGCTCGTCACGGCCAACGATACGGTCGTTTTCTATATCGGCATCCATCGGCAGGGTGAGTTGATTTACCACGGCAGACCTGTTCCTGTTCAGCAGACCCTATCACATAACCTAGCCTTATGCCAAGCCGCGCAGATTGCGCCTCAACGGCTTATCCCACGAGTCAGCGGCCACGTTTTCGGCCTTGAACACAGCAATCATTCCGAACGAGTCCGCCGCGTGCGACGCCCAATCGTGTTCTGGCCCAAGCCCAATGTTGCGCGCCTCGTCTTTACGTTCGTGATACCAGCCCAGCGCATCGCGCCCGCCCTGTGTGCTTTCCTCGTTGAACCGGAATGCGCCGAATATGCGCCGCGTGGCGTCGATCCGCTTCATTGCAGCGCCAGCGCCTTGGTTGCGCACAATATCAACCTGGAACCCGGCATCGCGTAGAAAGCTCTGAGGCGTCACCGCGTAGACAGTATCGGCCTTGACGCCATCGTGCGGCAATACGCACACGGCCTCTTCATAGCCGCTTGAGCGCAGCCAGTGGACATGAGCGTCAAACGGCTGACCCACAGCCTCGTAGTAATCCAGCACCCGGATGTCATCCCCAACAAACTGCACAATCCAGATCGACGCGGCGTCTGACTTCTTGCTTGTGCCGCCGATGTCGAAGAACGCATGCTTTTTTAGGATAGGGTCTGCGGTAACGATGCCAATTCGCCGCTCAAGCTGGGCTTTGTTCAAGTCCTTGGCGTAATACGCGCCATCAAGAACCGTCGCATATTCGCCCTGCCAGATATGCGCGTATCGATCCGGCTGGTTTTCAAAACAGTCCCGGCGCTCGTCTTCAAGAACGTCAGGGAACCACGGGTTGTCAGACCAGTTGGCCTCGACCACAGCCGCACCAGTTGGCAGCACAGGGCCGCGCAACAGCATATCAACCGGGTCAGTTGGTCGCGACGGGTTCCACGAAAACCACAGTTCAGAACCGTTTTTGCGGATTGTTGGGCGAAGCAACGTCAATGATCTGTCAGAAAGAGATTGCGCCTCCTCCACCCACGCCCGATCAAAGCCTTCCAGCGATTTCACGCTGTCGGCAGTATGGTCTTGCATACCCTGAAATATAATCAGCCCATCACCAGGCGTTTCGATCACCTCGCGATAAACCTTGAACCCTTGCGCCTCGCCAAGATCGTATGCTTGCAGCGTATCCTCTATGAGTTTCTTCGCTGATTGCTTGAGCGATTTCTGCACCTCGCGAATGCAGACTGTCCGCTGCCCCTTGTTGCGCAAATGCTCTTCTGCCGCCAGACCAGCAAAGAACCGCGACTTGCCAGACCCACGCCCGCCCCATGCGCCTTTGTATCTCGCTGGCTGCAAGAGTGGCTGGAATACGCCAGCGGTAGGAATCTGTAGGACTTTACTCCTTAGCGCCATTGGGCAGCACAATCGTTCGCTCAATCGCGGTCGGGGTCATTGTTCCATCGCTGGACGTGTGGTCAAACTCTTGCTTTTCCCTCCAGCCAGCACGCGTTTTCATCCAGAAAATTTGCGCAGCCGTGTCACCATTGCGTGCCTTGTTGAACAGTGCGCCACCGATGGTCGCGTTTGCCCGATCCGCGCCAAGATCAAGTTCATCGCTGTAATGCTTGCGCAACGTCTTGGCATCAACACCGACGATCCTGGCGATATTGTCTTGCCGTGTTCCAATCGTAGCATGAAGCTGCACCAGTTGGCGCTGGGCGTCTGTCGGCTTGTGAAGTTTGCCCTTGGTCATACAGGTGCCTCGCGCTGCGCTTTAATGCTGTCGAACGCCTCGCCTCTCTCAAGTGTCGCCTGTTGCCCGGTGAAATCCTGCCAGCGCTTGATGATGACGTCGCAATATTTTTGGTCTAGTTCCATCATGCGGCAGTCGCGGGCCGTCTTTTCGCAGGCGATTAAGGTGGATCCTGATCCGCCGAATAGGTCAAGAACGACGCTGTTCTTATGATAGGCGTCCAAAATATCAACGATCAAATCAACGGGCTTTTCGCAACTGTGTATAGTCTTATGAACCTTTTTGGCTTCCCATACATCCGCAGGTGCCATCGATGGATAAACAGGCTTCCCGTTCAGGCAGAGATAAAACGGCTCATGCTTAGGTCTTGAGTAGTAACCGATGCCAAAATTGTTTTTGACCCAAATGTGCATGGCCTGAATCTTGAACAACCTCTGAATTGCTCTCTCGAATGCTCCTAACTTTGACCAACCTGTCCAAACAAAAGCATAAGTATCTGGCTTCATGGAAGCCAAGGCACAGGTGAACACCGCGTCAAGAAATTCATCAAAATCTTCGCCTTCAAGCGCATCATTCAAAATCTTGTCATGCGTCCCGCGCTGCGGGGCAAAGTCAATTCCATAAGGTGGGTCAGTAAACAAAACATCAGCCTTAACCCCATCCATCAGCTTGTCCACCGCATATATGCTGGTGCTATCCCCGCACATCAGCCGATGCCGTCCCAGCAGCCACACGTCACCCTCAACCGTCACGGGAACCGCAGGGACTTCCGGCACGGCATCTTCATCCGTCAGGCCAGTTGTCGGCTCATCCGCAAGCAGCGCGCCAATCTCGTCAGGGTCAAAGCCCGTCAATGACAGGTCAAAGTCAACCGACTCCAAGTCCTGCAACTCGACCTTGAGCATTTCGCCATCCCACCCGGCGTCAAGCGCAAGGCGGTTGTCTGCGATGACATACGCACGGCGCTGGGCGTCCGTTAGGTGTTCCGCGTCAATCGCGGGCAGGACGCTCAAGCCAAGCTTCTGTGCAGCCAAGACGCGGCCATGCCCCGCAACGATGCCATTGTTGCCGTCTGTAATAACCGGATTCAAGAAACCGAATTCACGAATGCTGGCCGCAATCTTGTCAACCTGTGCGGCAGAATGCGTCCGGCTGTTCCGGGCATACGGCACCAATTCGGCCACATTTACGGTTTTATAGGCGGGAAGGTCTTTCATCCATCAACCCTAGCATGTTTCATTATGGGTTTCCACTGCATCAAATAACCTCCAACGCACCAAGAGGCAATTCTTCACCCCGCGCCGCGAATGCAGCACCCTTGACCTCTTCCAACGTCAGGCGCGGCCCAAACAGCTTGTTCATCAGCCAATCAGGTGCAGCGCCGCCGATCTCGTAGGCCTTGCGTTCCATCCTTAGCGCAGTGGTTTCCCATTCGCGCGTTCCGGTTGTTGCCACGGCATCGGCCACCATCCACGCATCCAGTTTATCGCAGAGCCATAGGATGCTTTGCTCCACCTCAGTCAGCGTCCATTCGTGGCCCATTGACGCGAGGATTTTCGCCTCTTGATCCTTTTTGAATGCGGCTACTTCTGGAATTTCGCTGTAAGGCCCCGGCCAATCGCCCATGACGGCTTCTGCGGCGTCGTGGTATCGCGCTGCATAAAGCAGATCGCTCCCCGCCAGCACACGCCCGATGCGTCCGGCGATGTCTTGGCATAGCCCGCGTACCCGGTTCTGGTGCGCGCGGATTGTGTCCCCGCAATTGCGCAGCCGCGCATCCGGGTTGTTGTGCCAGCGGTTTACATCATTGTCGATCATATCAGTGTTTCCTGCGTTGCTGCGGCGGTTGGCGTTTCAATGAATAGGTCTGGCTGATCCACGGCTTTCTGCACGCGGTCGCAGGCGATCTGGAAATAGTCCGGGTCCAGTTCGATGCCAACGCCGCTGCGACCTAGACGCTGGCACGCGACTAGGGTTGTGCCGGAACCCATGAACGGGTCAAGGATGGTCTTGGCGTCTTTTGGCAAGTGCTCGATACACCACTTCATAACGCCAAGCGGTTTTTGTGTCGGGTGTTCTCTCACGTCGTCACCTTTGCGTATCATGCCGTTCCATCGCCAACAAATACGCCTCACAGCCTTCTGCATGTTTGTCCACGCCAATTCGCAGTCAGCAAAATCATTTGACCCGTTTTGCTTATCCCATACAAGCCAGCACGTTGTCGGCCCTAGACCTTCAAAATAGTTGCCTCCAAAAATGATCTGATGTTTTGATATCCCTATCATCGCCGCAATATGTGATGCTGTAGCTGGTGAGTCATCCCACTCTGCCCCAACATATTTTCTCTGGTCTGCAAGCGCCTTAGATTTGGCCGAACGCTGCCGGGTTCTGGTTTTCAGCGCGCCCTCGCCAATCCCATACGGGGGGTCAGTTACCACCGCATCAAACCTACCCAGCACTGGCATAACTTCCATGCAATCGCCCAGATAAAGCGTCTGCCCACCGATAACCTCTTTACGCCTCCACGGCCTGATCATTCCATCACCTCATGATTTTCCAGTTTGGCCATGCCGACCGCTGTAATTCGATAACGCCCCTGCTGCTGAGGGCCTTTGCCGTGCCGCGCGACAACCTCATGTACAACGATGGCCGGTTTCACCGCCACCATTGACTGCAGCCGCGTATAAACGCCACGATAGGATCCTGGCGGATAGTGCACCAAGATCTGGCTGATGGTTTGCGGCCCGTCAACAATCAATTCCAGGATCTTGATTTTCCGCTCATCTAGCGGCTTCGCGCTGGCCACATCAACCTGCCACGCGGCTAGATATGCATCGTCTGCTTCTTCGTATGTCATCCCCGATTCCCTTCCTCTGCCGCCAGAATTGCGCGGCCTATCATTTCTGGTATTTGCGGCACTACAGCATTTCCCAGCGCCTTTAGGCGGTGCGCGCGATCCTTTACGCCGCTGGCTACTCGTCCGATGTCCGGTTCGTCTGGCCATCTGCAATGTCCGTCCATCCCGGCGGAAATCCCATCAGCCATTCCACCCATTGCGGATTCAGTGCGCCGTGCTGATCTCGGAGTGTCACCGCATCGTTTAGACTGTTCGTTGCGCCGCGCCCCGATGCATTTAGTGTTTCCAGCTTCCTGCCCCCTTTGTAATCGCGCGTCGTCGGAGTGGGCCACATGGCGACCGCTTGCTCTAATTTTCCCTTGTATTTCCTCCCTGATTGATTTTGTGACGCCTCGCTCATTGCTGCGCTTGATCTCGGAGTGGGCCACAGTCCAGACACGCTCTCTTCTGTGCGGGGCGTTGACGGCGCAAGATGGAATAACAAACGTCCGGCAGGCGTAACCTTGTCCTTCCAGGTCAGAAAGCACGTTGTCGAGGCCCATGCTGATATGCCCAGTAACATTCTCTCCAATGACCCAAGCGGGCCTGAGTTCAGCCACGATCCGATTAAATTCCGGCCAGAGATGGCGGTCATCTTCCTCGCCCCTGCGCTGCCCGGCAGTGGAGAAAGGTTGGCATGGATATCCGCCGCAAACAACGTCAATTGGCCCGTCAATGTCCGATCCTTTCAAGGTCCGCACGTCATTAAATATTGGCACATCAGGCCAATGTTTTGCCAGCACTTTGCGCGGGAATTCTGCAAACTCACAAAAAGCGACCGTCTCAAACCCGCCAGTGCGTTCAAGGCCGAGACTGAAGCCGCCGATGCCGCTGAACAGATCGAGGACGCGAAGTTTCATCCCCTATCCCTCCGCTTTGCGGCGTGCCTCAATACCGTGTCGTGCCTCCAATCACGCTTGCCACGAATGGGCGCTGAACGCGGCGCTGTTGCGGCCCTATCGTCAATGTCGAATTTGCAACCGGCCAGCGTGATATATGCTTCGCCGCCACCGACACTGCTATTGCTGCCATACGTTTGGATTGTGTGTTTGATTTTTTCCATGTTCATTCCTCCGTTTGTGTTCGTCCGTGTATTTCGCGGTCATCCATCCGCCGCGCCAATCCGCATGTCTGCCGGGGTAATCGTCAGGGCTGAATGGCTCTGACCGGTCGAACGGGTTTCCGCTCTGCGGGACGCCTGCTCGATAGGCTATGCCGCCCGCCTTGAATGGCGGTATTCTTGCGTAGCGGGTCATTCTGCGGCACCTCTATTGCCTGTCCTGTATGACGCCATGACGCGCGCGGCGATTGCGCGGCGGGTTTCAACGTCATCTGGCGCGACATCACGCGGCGGCGTTGGTTCATCCACAACGGGCGGCTTGCTTAGAATACGTTCGGCGGCATAGATCGCGTCCATCTCCAAACGGCACCGGGCGGCAATGTCACCTTCCAACGGGCGCTTGCGGCGGCTGTCATTGTCCTCGCCTTTCCACCATCGGGCGGCGTTTTGGATCGCCCATCGCGGATATTTCGAAAGCGCATCGGCCCAATCCTCAGCGTCCATCTGCTTGACGATTTGCTGCGTGCCCTTGTCGTAGAATGGCTCCAGCAGCGCGGCGATACGAACCATTGTCCATGCCGGATCCGCTGGCACAGAAAGCTTAGAAATCATCACAGCCACCTCCGCCCGTTCCTCCGCTGGCATAGCGCGCAGCGACGGCAAGGAATGCGTCAGCTGTGCTAGAGTGCCTGCTGCCGTTGGGGGCGTTTGGGTTGCTATCTCGGTTGTCATAATTGCCTTCCATGAGCTTTGCAAAACCTGATTGCCGTGTGAGAAAGTCGAAACTGATGGTCCACCCTCTATCGTTCTGTCCGCAGCAATGACTTGACCTTTGGGCCTTGCCTAGAGCCGCGCGCCAACCTTCGATGCCGTCACACTCTTTCAGCCTTGCAGCAAGCGCTGAGCGACGGGCTTTGCTGAGAATGCGCACCTGCGGCCAACCACTACCTGCTGCGGCGGCGTTGTATTCTGTGACCGCCTGAGAAACATCATCAACCGGCTTGGGAACCCTCGGCAAGTCATCGTCAGATGACAAAGAAGCTTTAGCTTCTCTTTCTTTATCTGGTTCTGGTTCTGGTTCTGGTTCTGGTTGCTTGGTCATTGCTAGAGCATTGCTAGGCGTCTTTTTGTTTGCTGCCAATGACTTAGCCTTTCCACCCTTTGCGCCAGCCTGAACGCGCTTTTTGTGCGCTTCATTTGTTTGTTCAAAAATGCGGGTTAGTTTAGCATTGCTAAGGCGACCATTCGTGGTGTTGAAGAACTCTGAAATCACAACCTTAACCACGGTGTCAAACGCTTCTTGATCGACGCGCAGGCGGCGCATAATCCACGCTGCATCGTTGGGAATAGAGCATCCCGGTGTCATCCAGCATATGCGCAGAAGGCGGTTATATGCGCCATCCTCTGCAAGCGTGAGATGTGATGTCTTAGCCTCGAAGTCGGTCGGATACATGGGGAAATACGGTAGGCTCATGCGGCGTATCCGATCTTGGTGTTCCCACCGAAACGCATATTCGCGTGCCTCGTTAAGATGAATTGCATCAGGTCCGGGTCATGGGCGCTAAGGCCATGAATGCGCGCTGATGCGTCAAGCATGGGCCGCAACCGCTCGGCAAGCCCATGAACGTCTCTGGCGAACGCTTCGGCCCTATAGCACATGCGATCCTCATCAGGGCGCTCGACAGCCCACAGGAACGCATCGCACGCCAACTTAGAAGGCAGGCCAAACATAATATTTTGGTAAAGTATTGGCAGATTTTCAGCCATTTTTAGCCCTTTGTCTTGGGCAGGGATTGCGTGCATCACCACAATGCGTTACGTTGTCCCTGCGTTTGGATATCGTCACCGTACAGCCTAACCAGCTTGCAATCAACCCCGGTCATTAAGTTGGCCGGGGTTTTTGATTGCCTTAGAACGGTATAGAGTCCCCGTCCATATCTCCGCCAGGACGCCCGCCAGAGCCGTAACCGCCAGACTGCCCAGCGCCGTCATTGTTGCCCTGCCGTTCATATCCGCCGCCCGGACCATCAAGCAGCGTCAGGTTGCCGCTGTATGGGCGCAATACAATCTCAGTTGAATACCGATCAGCGCCGCTTTGATCTTGCCACTTGCGGGTTTCCAGCTGGCCCTCGATATAGACCTTGGATCCTTTGCGCAGGTATTGCTCAGCTATGCGGGCAACCGGCTCTGAAAAAATAGCCACGCTGTGCCACTCGGTGCGCTCTTTGCGGTCGCCAGATGACTTGTCTTTCCAGCTTTCGCTTGTGGCGATACGAAGGTTGACGACCTTGCCGCCGTTCGGGAAGTTGCGCACCTCCGGGTCGCGGCCCAGATTCCCGACGATGATGACTTTGTTGATTGACCCGGCCATTATACCACCCCCTCAAGAGCGAAATAGTTAAACGCTGCGACAATATCCTCTGCCTGCCCTTCATCATCCACAGGCAGATCAAACGCGGGCGCGCCGTCGCTAGTTGCTCCAATCCAACCGCCCCCCATTCCTTGATATCTTTCTGGATAAATGCCGATGAATTCCTGTTCATCGCTTGATAAGCTGCTACCAGCTGTCACTTTGGCGCAGGTGAACCTCAACCCGCAGCCAAAGGTTAGCGCTAATGTCGCGCCGTGGGTCCATGCCTCGTTCATTTCAGTGCTTCCCATTTGTCTACCCGATCCTTCCTCTGTATTGAATTCCAACGGCCTCTAAGGCCTCTTTCACAGTCCGCACAACGCGCGCATGTCCGCGCCAATTGTTGTGCCACTTGACTTGCGGTGGCGTAAGTGCCTGCGCGGATATGGGCTGCGACGGGTCTTTGACTTCCAGCAAAAACGTTCCACCAGACCAGCCAACGCATAAATCGGGGAAGCCCTCGCCCACGCCGTGGCATGGCGTGACAGTCGCGCCAACCTGTCGCAATGCGGAAACGATGGCGGCTTGATTGCCGTCAACTTTAGCCGCGCGCCTCATGCGAACGCCCCCTCATAGATATCATCCAGCTTCCCGTGCGCATCCAATGCCCGAACAAGAAACCGCACATCCTCCACGTTGCAATTGAGTTGCCGCGCGATATCCTCGTCACTGTAGCCACGCGACAAGCGATAGATTACCGCGCCGCGCCATGTCACGGCCTTGATGGCGAGAAATACCTCGTCAAGCGCTGCGTTGATGCTGGCCTGTGTTGCTGTTTCTGCTGATTTGGTCATATCAAAACCCCTTGCCCATCAGTGCTTGATGCGTCCGCAGGAACACCCCGCGAAGGCTTTTGTTCGTCGCGCTTTTCGCCCGCGCCGCCAACAGGAACCCAGTCACGGTTTTCCGCGCATCTGGCTTCTGACAGCAAGACCCGGCGGTCGTTGTCGTGGCACCATTGCAGCCACCTGCGCTGGATTTCGGCCCGGTGTTCGACACAGGCGCTCGCCCTGAATGGCTCGATTCTGCTAGGGTCTGCAAAGCCGAACGGCGCAAGCGTTCCTTTGCAGATTGCGCACGGCATGTCATTTGCTCGCCACCAGCCGCGCCTCGCGCAACACCACCATGCGCATAAATTCCGCCGGATACCGCAGGCCGCTTTGCTTTGTCGCGTCCCGAATTTCCGCCAATTCATCGCCGGTTACTCGAACCCTGATTTCGCCGCCATCCGCCATTGTATAAACCTCCATGAGCGTTAAGAATGTGGCTTGACGATACGCGATAGGCGGCTTATGGTCAATAGGTGGAATTGATCAGAGGATAGAAAAATGGCGAACAGTCCAAACATTTACACCGCGCTGGCAAAGGCGCAATCTGAAATGGGCGCGGTCGTGAAGGGCGCAACAAACCAGCACTTCAAAACCAAATATGCGGACCTAAGCGACGTTATGTCGGTCGCATTGCCGCCGCTGAACGCCAACGGCATCGCGGTTTGGCACAGCATTGTCACAACCGATCTGGGCCGTGAAATGCGCACCACGCTAACACACGGCGAGACCGGCACTAGCATCGAGTGCGATGTGCCGCTGCTTGTTTCAAAAAACGATATGCAAGGCATGAAATCAGCGACAACCTACGCCAAGCGCATTGGTATCGAGAGCCTAACCGGCATTGCGCCAGATGATGATGACGGAAATGCCGCAGCAAAAAAGCCGCAGGAGGTTGACCCTGACGCTGTGGAAAATGCCGTGGCATACATGCACACCGCCGATACGCTGGACGAACTAAGGCAAAACTGGATGAATTTGCCAACCGCAATGAAGCGCCATGCCGATGTGGTGAGGGCGAAAGAGGATCGAAAGGATTTTATTGAGAAGGCCACAACCCAAGCAAGGGCTATGGACGAAGTTGACAGCGACGAAATTCCACATTGAGGAGGATAAATCATGCAATATGAATGCGTAATCGATATTGAAACAATCCCGGCGCAAAGCGAAACGGCCCTTGACCGCGCGCGCGAAGGCGTAAAGCCACCCGGAAACCTGAAAAAGCAAGAAAGCATTGACGCATGGTTTGCCGAAAACCGAGAAAAAGCGGCGCTTGAGGCTATTGCCAAAACCAGCTTTGACCCGGCGCAAGGCCACATCTGCACGATTGCGTGGGCGATTGACGACGATGAACCCATGGTTGCCCACGCCGAAACCATTGATCAAGAAGCGGACGTTTTGCGCGCGTTCTTCGCCAGCATTCGGGCGGCTCACAACTATACGTTCATCGGTCATTGCATCGGCGGTTTCGACATTCGCTTTATTCTGTGCCGCGCCGTTGTCTTGGGCGTCAAAATACCGCGCGAAATTCCGCGTGACCCTAAGCCGTGGGATCGCACGCTGTTTGACACAATGATCGCATGGGCCGGTGCGCGCGGCTCTATCAGTATGGACAACCTGTCCGCAGCGCTAGGATTGGCGGGTAAGGATGGCTTTGACGGCTCTATGGTGGCTGATGCATGGGCGAACGGCGAACACCAGCGGATTGCCGATTATTGCGTTTCAGACGTTGCGGCAACGAGAGCGATTTATCGCAAGTTCAAGGCGGTTGATTGGTAATGACAACGCGCGTCATCAGAAGTGCCGACGAAGTGCCCGCGCTGGGAAGGTTCCTCCTAGCGCGTGGCAAATTCCCGGTGACTGTGACAATCGCGAACGGGGCTAGCCGGTCAAGCCAAGCGAACCGTCTTTCTCAACGGTGGTATAGCGACATTTCGCGCCAGCTTGGCGACCAGACCCACGAGGAAGTCAGGGCATATTGCAAGCTGCACTTTGGCGTGCCTATCATGCGCGCGGGGAACGAGGCGTTCCGGGCGTCATACGATGCCACCATGAAGCCCATTAGCTATGAAACCAAGCTGGAGGCCATGCGCGTTCTTGACATCCCGGTAACGCGGTTAATGACCCCTAAGCAAATGTCAGCATACATGGACGAAATGCAGCGCTATTGGCTGGGCAACGGTTTCCGCCTCACCGATCCAGAGGCCATGAAATACGAGGAGGAATTAAAATAAACCTGCTCGGGAAAGGCCCGCTAGGCCAGAAGGTGCCAAACACGCCCACAGAAGCCCGCACAGCGGCGAAGGGCGAACAATGCACCCTCGGCCTATCGTGCTGCAATGGCGACCCCGCAACGGTCGTCCTGTGCCATCTGCGTATGTTCTGCGCTGGTGGCATGTCGATAAAGCCGCCAGACTATCGCGCGTTGTTCGCCTGCTCGGCTTGCCACGATGCGCTGGACGGGCGGTCAAACTGCAAATGGACGTTCGAGGACGTTCTGCGAGCGCTTATGAAAACACACGACAGATTGTGGGCGCTCGGAATTTTAACACTTGGGAAGAAATCAAGATGACAAACACAGCATACGCCGTAACCGCCGACGAATTGCGCCAATTTATTGAGCGCGTGGAGCGCTTAGACGCTGAAAAGCGCGACATTGCCGACCAGGTGAAGGACGTCATGGCGGAGGCCAAAGCGCGCGGCTATGACGCCGGGATCATTCGCAAGATCGTTGCCATCCGTAAGCGCGCCGCCGATGATGTTGCCGAGGAAAACGCGGTGATGGAGGTTTATCTATCCGCGCTGGGCATGTGACATAAAAAGAGGCCACCCTTTGCGGGGTGGCCCAATATCAGAGGAGGATTTTCAACAAGGAGTAGTCAGAACATGGTGCGCGATGGCCGGGCTTGTGTCAAGAGGTTAATCGCCCTCCCTATTCACACATCTGCCGACAAGCCTGCGAACAGCCGCAAGGGCGATACCCCGCGCCCGTTCGCAGGAAACGCCGTACACGGTTCCAGCTTTCCGCAACGTCCAGCCGTTAAAAATTACCGCCTCGACAATCTTTCTGTTTCTTTCGTGCTTTACACCCAGTGATTTATCCGGGAAGTCTGCTGCGCTCTCAACACCCATGCCGATAAGCATTTCGCGGGCGCGTTGCTGTCTTGTCTGGGTCATTCTTTCTGGCCCTCCTTGTTGCTGCCAATGAAAATTTTCCTGAAGGCCCCTTCCATAGCTTCGCGATACAGCCCTATGCCCTCAGAGGGTGGCACCCCTTGCATCTCGGCAACAGCCATGCAGGCCAGCACGATCCCAGAGCAAACCTTTACGGGCAGGCCACACTCGGCGCATATTTCACTCATGTCTTTGGCTCCTTTGGTGCAGTGTCGAATTCTTGGCCGATCCGGCAAATCTCGTCCAACGCTTTTCGTCGCGCAGCTATCGCTCCAAGGCAGTTTGGCAAATCACCAAGCGCCCGCCGCGCGTCATCGCCAGCCAATGCAGCAAGGCAATCAGGCGCGATCAAGCCTCGTTCATGATATTCGGGCGCGCAAGTGCATGGACAATTCCCAGCAATTTCACGCAATCCGCGCACCATGTCAGCGAGTTGTGACGATGCCAACCGGTAGCCAATGCAGGGCTGGCCGTCTCGTGGAAACATGCAATCAGGCTTCATGTTTCACCCTCCTTATGTGTTACCGCGTAGCCCGCCCGCGAAAGGGCGTACAGTACAGTGCGAACCTGATCAGCAGTCAGACCTACCATTTGTGCCGCTGCCTCTTGCGCTTGCTGTTCAATCCGTGCGCGCCGCTCATCCAAGGCAATCACGTTTCACCCTCCTTCTGTGCAAGCGCCCGCAGAGCAGAGGCGTAGCCCATGCCGGGGTGCGTCCCCTGCCCTAACTCAAACGCCACCGAATGGCCGGGCGTGTATTTGCCACCGGCCTTTGTGCTTATGCCCATTTCGTTGCGCTCACAAAACCTTGCGGCCATTTCGAGACCGGCTTTAACGCCAATCATGTAAGCCAGCTCACTCATCCGTCTGACCCTCCTTTGGTGTGGTTGGAAGATTAAGAACAGCCCAATGTGTCGCAGGCGAATTTTCTGATGAACAGCAGCCGCAGCCGTGGCTAGGAACGCCCTCGACGCGCCATACCCCACCTCCATACCTAGACCCATCTGGTCTCTTTTGGTCATCCCACTTGGCCTCTATTGCCACACCATCAACATACAAAAGAACTGCCGTTCCGTCCTTTGGCGCACAAGTTATATCCAGCCACTCAATCATCGTTCGCCCTCCTTATCGTTGATGCGCTCAAACCGACCGTCAAGAAATTCCGACGATGACCGCGTAAATGATGGGCCTTTGCCGTTTACGTTTACGTAGATCACCACAGGGTCCAGATTTCTTGATGTGAGGGCGACACCTTGAGCCTCATATACCCCGCCTGTTTTCGTGTGCCGCCACCGTGAAGTGGACGGGACTGCCGCCCAAGCATCTGCGCATCGTGCCACTAATTGCCCATCTGTTAAGCGCTCACTCATTCGCCTGACCCTCCATTTCTGCAATCGGTTTCGGATTGCTCCGGGTGCCGATGTTGTCGTTAAGCGTGGCCCGCGTGACCCACCCAAATCCCGCATCGTGGAATTCCTTAATCGCGGCCTGCCATGTGTAAATGTCAGGATTATGCCACTTGGTAGCGCCAGCCCGTACAACATCTGCGGGAATGCTCGGCCAGCGCGGCTTAGGCCCTGGCTTGCGTGGCTCTGGCGGGGGCGCTGCGCTATCCACGAGGGCAATGGTCGCGCCCGTCACTTCGATCTTGCGCTTGTTCTCAGCCATGTCGAACCCCTGCCCCAGATCAGCCATAGAGACCACGAACACAGTGTCGCCAGCGCCGATCAGCATAAGCATTTCAGAAAAATTAGGCCGCACCTCTTTGTTGGTGTCGATCCATACGCGCAGATCACCGAACGCATCGCGGTAGATGTCTGCCTTGGCGAAGTCTTTGACGCGCCGGTTTATGCCATATCCAATATTCATGCGTTGACTTTACAGGCATGTTTTCCGCAAGTCAACACATGGCTGGTTAAATAATTACATGTTTGTCGGAAATAATGCTTGACGCGTTGTAGATGCTAACGTAACGTGTAATTAGACGAAACGCAGAAGAGGAACGATGACATGCTTACAGCCCAAAAGCTTAACGACCTAGCCAAACTGCTTTGGGAAGCGCGGATGCAGACCGACGACAAACTTGAGGAATGCGCCCTTGACGCAGGGATCGCCGCTCTCACGCGGATGCGTGACCGCACCAAAATCCCGGCGCCGACGTAAGCCCCGGCACCAACAACAAGGAACCGAGACGATGACCATCATGGCAGAATACCCGCGCAAGGATATGGCAGATTTTACCGCCGATGATCAGCTTGCATCACGGCGTTACGCGCAAGGAAAGGCACACGGATTGCAGGGTCGCATGGATTTGATCGGGCAATGCGTACACTATGACCGAGGGCACCGGGATTGCAGCGCGCAACGCAACCCGCAAGTTGCCGTATGACAACCAGGGGCTTAGGCCCCACCAACGATAAGGAACGAACCAATGTCAGGAACGCCGAACATTAAAGTATTCGATAGCGCCGGAAACTACCAAGCTGCCTGCAAGGAAATCGCCGCCGCCGCAATTCTCGTTAGTTTCTATGAGAAAGGCGCAACAATCCGCTTCGGTCACTCCAAGGCAGACATCGTCTGGACGGAAGGCAGTGAGGACCAACCAGCGGCGGAAAGCTATGACCATGTCGGAGAAGTCGCCGCCGCCCGCTGGCGTGAGCGCAACATCAAGTCGATGAAAAAGGCGGGATACACCGACGAGAAGATTGATGAAATCATGGCAGGGGCGTAAGCCCCGCCCACCACGCACGAAAGGACGCCCTATGACCCAGCCATACTGCAAGACATGCGACTGCGGACAGTGGGCCACAGGGCCGATCTGTGATTGTGGCGACTGCCCTGATTGTTGCACCTGCGGCTTTGATGAATGCGGTTGTGCCGCCTGTGATTATCGCCGCGATAACTACGACGCCAGCGCAGAAGATCATGCGCTTTGCGAAGCTGAAAACGACTCAACATAAAGGACCCCACGCATTGCTACACCGCCCGAATTTCGCGACATGCTGATTGCGATGGCGCGTTCTGTAAAACTCAACGCATAAAAGGAACGATGACATGACGAAAGCACTCGAAGAACGCGCCGCCGCAATTGTTGACCAAACGATTCAGTCGGATGCGCGGCGGCTCAGTGATGCGCTTGGGTGGATGGCAACACCTGCTGCCGCAAATATCGCCGCGCTGGATGTGCTGATTTGCGCCACGCAGGAAGCCGCCCGCCGAGTCGGTGACGAGCCGGTGCAAACGCTCATGGAGGCGCTCGGCCTTGGTCTGGACCTGCGCAATAAGGCGTCATGGATCACGGCAGACGACATGGACGAGCTTGGCGGGTATGCTGATGCGCTCGTAACCATTGCATCTGAAATCGCTGCCGAGTGGCAGGAATACGCGGATGGATATAGCGAGGAGGAATTATCATGAACCATACAGGAATGAGCGCAACCGCAATGTTTGGCGACCCAGAACCCGGCACGCCAGAGGCAGTGCAGGCCGCGTGGCAGCGCAAGCGCCCCGGCCATAGCGTCAACGCCGCGCAGATTGGCGCTCAACTGGCATCTGAGGCTATGCGCGCCAGTGACCCAGAGCGGGCGCTAGGCGCATTGCTGGACCTCGCCACGAGCGCCGCAAGGGCAAAACTTCGCGAGGCTATGCGCCGCGACGTTGCGCAGGATGCAAGGCGGGCTGGGCTGTGATCCGCGTCATTCTCGCAGCAATCATTGCAACCGCCGTTCTCGCGCCGGTAACGGTCAAGGCGATTGCCAATACGGCACACGCGGTCAATATCATTGGAGAATAAGACATGATCGACTGGAAGCTAGGCGACGCAACCACGGAAAACGGTGACCACGTCCGCATCCTTATGCTGGACGGCGGGGGTGATTGGCCCATCATAGGCGCGGTCCAGAACGGTGACAGCGAGTCGTGGCATACAGCGCGGTGGCGTGCGGACGGAATGTCTGTTACACTTGACCGTCGTTTACACCTGGTACCGCCGAAGAGGGGCGGGACAATGTGGGTGAATTTTTACGACGATGGCCGCACCACGCACCACTCTCGCGAACGGGCTGATGAATTTGCATCTATAAATGGCCACCGCCTCGCCTGTATTGAGGTCAACTGGACCGAAGGCGATGGTCTAGATCACTGACGCCCATATCCACGATCACGGCACACCTCGTTGAATACCGCGATGAATAGCGATCCCTCGTCACGGGATTGCTGGGTGTCATTGACTGACCAACTCGGCAGGGCGCTGCGCAACTCTCGGCACAGCGTCCGCTCGGTCTCAGTCGCGTAAATGCCCTGCATCCCGCAGCCACTCATCAGCGTCAGCGCCAGGAACATGAGCCGCGCGCGCGCTGTCAGCCGCTTCCTCGATTTCCGTTGCCCTCTCATAATCCGCCCTTTCTGCATCGGCCTGCGCATTGCGCTTGCCCTGTGATTTGCCGCGAAAATAGACGCCGAACACCGCGACGATTGCCGCAAGCGCGCCCGCCAGAATGCCAGTCAAGCCGTCAAGGCCAAGCAATCCCAGCATCACGTTGCCCCGCCGCGCCGCTTGGCAAGCCCGTATGCGGCTTCTACCGCAGCGCCTATAGCGAGGCTGGCGTACATGACGAGATCCGCGTCAGCAGCGAGATAATCGCCCATAACGGTTGACCCCATCACGCCCGCGCCAACAAGGTATCGCAAAATGATGCGTGCAATTGGTGCATAGTCCATTTCAGTCTCCTATATCGCGCCGAATAGCCTGTCGAGAATGCCCAGCAATCCGCGTTTTTCGCGCGTGGGCCGCACCATGCCGCCCGGCGCTGATTCAGCCGCCGTCATGATTGCAGCGTGGAATTTAGCGTGCGATGCCGCGACCTCTGCATCGGACCCGTCATTGCCGTTTACAATTCGTCGCGGGTTGCGCGATGGTAGTAACGTAAGCGCTGCCGGGAAATCATAGTCTGACAATTTGCGACCGGTGAACATGCCCTCCGACATGCCAACTACGGCGATATCAGCGCTAGTGGCTAGGTCAAGCGCCCGTTGCGGGTTGCCGATCAGGTTGACGCCAAGGCGCGTGCCTAGCTTGCGGTAGTTGTCCCGATGCGTGATCTGGATAAACCCACGCCCGAACCATCCGTCACGCCAATATGGCGATGAAACCCACGTCAATTGGCCCTTTGCAAACGCCCGATCTAGGCGCGCTATGGCTTGTGCATCGCTGTCCGCAAACGTTTCGCGAACCGGATACATGCGCCGCCCGGTTTCGCGCGACGCCTGCGCTAGAATGTTGGCGATATGGTGGGGGTCAGTGACACCGTTTCGCGCGCATGAATCTAGCAGCGCCTCGATACCGTCAACCTGATGCTGTGACAGTGTGCGACCGATAACGCGCGACCCCCGAACACTTGCGAAGAATTTTGCACGGTTCATTCTGTTACCTCGAATACTGGGCCGGCCTCTGTCACAGGTTCGCTATTGCCGTCGCTGTAAACCGCGCGCGGGTAATACTCGCCTGTGCTCAAATTGCACGCCTCTGAGCCGACCCACGTCGCGACCGGCATCGTGAAAGCCACACGCCCTTGCTCATAGGGCCATGTACCGGACCCAGTGCATCCCGCGACAGGTCGCCCCGTTGACGCGTTCACGATCTGCGCACCCCACGTCATCAACGTGACGCCACCGTCGCCCGCAACGGTTCGATCTTGCGTAATCTGGCCATCGGCATAGGTCAAACTGTGAACCACGATAGGCGATGATTGGCCGTCTGGAATAATCGTATCGGATACCGCGACCAGCGCGCCGATAAGGCCAAACCCGACAAGTGCATGTGTTACAGCGCTCATTGCCCGCCCCCGATCAAACTCTGGATTGCTTGTGCTACGTCTGGCCGGTTCCACCACGCCACGAACGCGAATGCCGCCACCCACCACTTCCAATTTCTGACAACATTCGTGACCGGCCCGAAGACCGCCCACAGGTCGTGCGCTTTCTCCGCGCCCGAATACAGCGCCGCCCAGTTGTCTGGCTCTTTCGGCGCTGACGACCTGTCTAGGGGCAATTTTTCCTTGGTCATTCATCCCCGGCCTTTCTGGCCACCCAGGCCTTCCAAACAATCACCAGCAGAGCGCACGCGTCGATTGTCAACGCTACCCAAAACCCAGCCTCCGCCGCGCGTATCGCCAGTATGATGCCGGTTAACACTTCCACGATTCCGCTCGCCTATCGCCGCCACAATCAAGGCCACGACACCGAGAAAATCAGCCGCAACGAATGGCAATTCGCCTATCGCGGGCGCGACCCCGACGAGCCTCGCCCAACCATAACACAACCCAGACGCGACGATAAGCCCGCCTGTCAACGGCGAGTGTAGTTTGTGGATAATCAGACCGCCGATACCGACCCAGAGCGCGGCGAATGCCAGCAATTGCATGTTGGGCGGAATCAGCACAGCGGCACGCATGGCGACAACCCCCGCGAGGATCGCCACGGCGGGCCACGGGTTGTGCCGCCTAGACACGCACGCCGCAATGCCTGCCATGATGATCCACGCAAACCACATGCTATTTGGATCCGAAATTCGGGGTAATGTTGACGCCGCTGGTCGGAATGTCGATACCATATCCTGACCCCAACATGCGATGCGCCGCTGCGACTGCAATAGACGCGTCCGACGCGATGGTGCGCATGATTGCGGCCTGCGCATTGTCCACGCCGCACAACTCCTCGGCAGCGGCCATTGCCTTGTTGCGCACCACGTTGGCTAGAGACAGGATGCTTTCGGCGTTTGTCTGTTGTGTCGCCATTTCGGCGGCTGTTAAAACGGTCATGTTGTTCCCCTTTAAACGCGGATGCGCAGCGCCCCCGCCGATGTCTGATATATCTCACCGACCGCAAGCCCGCCAGTGACCGCTGCCGCGTTGTCAGCGTAGGTGCTGAGACTCGGTGCGTAAAGAGTGCCATCGCTGCGGACAACCAAGTGCGATGTCCCGCGATTGCCAAGACGAACTTCCCTGTTGGCCGCTGCGGACGTGCTGCCATAGTCTGCATCCAAGTCCAGTGAACTTGTCGCCTGAACAATAGCGTCACCGGACCTACCTATTGTAAGTGCATTATTGCTGTCGATCCGCAATCGGCCAGCCATACTTTGTGGCAGCGCAGTTGTGGTTCCTGTTGTCGGGTATCCGGTTTGTGTCACGTCCGTCCCGTCAAATTGCACACAATCCCAGAAAGTCCATTTTAGATTTGTCGCCCACGATCCGCTTCCGGCGGTCGTAAATTTTATGTTGTCGGCCTGTTCGTTGAACAGGTTGGAAATGAGATGCAGCCCGGCTAGGTCATTGTTGGCTGTTGTCGTGTGGATGATGATCTGAGGCCCAGCGCCTATGACGCCAGTTCCAAGCCGAACGTGCATGGCTCCTGTGATCGACAAAAAGTCACCAACCCCGCTGTCCAGCGCGTCTGCATTGATATACAGCACGCCAGTGTCGGCATACAGGTTGCTGATGAGCAAGTTTTTAGGCTCATCAATGTACATATTGTAGATCGTCTCAGGGTCTTCGGTGCCGCCCTGTGCATAGCCGTTCCAGAAATGGCAGTTCACCAGCATGCAATTGTAGCCAATATCCGACCGCTCAAAGTTTTTGTTACACAATTGGGCTTTACAGTTAACCAGTTTACCGTCAGCCGTTTCCCACTTGAACCCGGACGCAACGCGATTGGATTGGATGTCTGACCCGCTGTCAGTAATTAACCATTCCTGCATGTCGATATTATGACCGTAGAATGAACTATTCTTGGTGATCGAAGAAAGCCCGTGCTTAATAAATCCGTGGCCAACAATGTCGCTACCGGCGCAAGACCGGCAATTGTCGAATGTGATTGCACCAGTTTTCCGGTCACACTCAAATGTAATATCTTTGACCGTTACGTGCGTCAGCAAGGCGGCATTACCGCGAAGGTAAAGAAGCGCCTGGTCAGCGCCGGTTGCAGTCCACGTTCCGATGGCCTCAAGCTGTCCGTTACGGAGCGTGAAGCCGTTCAGGTCAGTCACAAGAACGCCGCCATAGGTCACGTCCGTCTCTGAGATACCCATGCGTTCACCGCGCATATTGACCTCTGGGCGCTGGCTTCTGGCCCCGGCGCTATCGCTGATAGCAGATGCAAACGTACACGCCGACAATATAGCCGATGTCATATCAGTCGTACCGGGGGTGGTGTTCTCGATCCAGTGCTGGGGGGTGATATGAGAGGGGGGAGGCGACCAGTTGACAGTATTTCCGTTAGTCGGTAGCGCCGTGCCGCCGACGTCCTTAACGTACAAAAGGTCTCCGACAAAGATGTAATCGATCTCATCACGGATATAAGCCGCAACTGCCTCAGCCCGGTTGTCAAAGGAGACTTTGATGGTTTGTCCGTCTGGTGTGTATGCCATGTTGTTTCCTTACGTGAACCAGCGGCCAATTGCGATGAGGTCTGCCTCAAGTGTGGCGGATGCCTGTGAAGCAATTGCCGTGTGGAAAACAGAACTCGCTGTGGGGGTCGTCGTCGGTATGGTCACACTGAAGCTAGTCAATGCTTGAGGGTTCCCGCTTGCGACCGGTGCAGAAATGAATGCAATCGGAAAGATCCACGTCTGCCCAACGTCTCGGAACCCTCCTAGGAGGCCAATGCTGATGGCTTGTGTCACGCTGGTAGAGTGCCAACAAATCTGTGTGCCATCAGCAAAGCGCACGTAATTGCCGTTGGAGTTTGAGCCTTGCTCAATTACCCCCCCGGTCGGCACACCCGCGCTTTGCGACACTGTACCGAGAATATTCGCACGCCCGAAAAGGACCGTTCCAGCCGCGCCGCCCGCGCCGTAGTCACCAACCTTAAGTAACCGCCCGGCTGTGGTGTCTGTTGCCGTCTGTGTGACCGCCGTGCCTTCAACTGGCACGTCAACCGTGTATTCTGTGCTGGTCAGATGCAGCCGCTTGGTGCCACCCGTCGCCCACGCCAACGCATTCGCGCCGGGGCTATATCGACCGGTGTCAGGGTCGCCTGTATGCGCCAAGGATGGTGAACCCGCAGAACCCGTGGGGATGGTGTCAAAATCCAGCGAAAACGCATCAAGGCCCGTCAGTGCATAGATGACGATGTTGTCAGTCCCGGTCGGCCATGTGCCTACAGGCGTCACCGTGTCCGTTCCGGGCGTGAACGTATAGGTCGCGTCATCGGCAAGGTTGCCATCAGTGAACACCATGACCCGGCTTGCGTTAGCGGCAAGCGTTACCGCCGTGCCATTCCCGCCGCTGTGGGTCACAGGGATAATGCCGCTATTCAGCGCGTCAAGGATTATGCCATCTGCTGCGACGTCGCGCCCGTCAACCGTGCCAGTTACGGTGATATTGCCGTTAACTGTCGCGCCCGCAAATGTCGGGCTGTCGGTTGTGGCAACACCCTGGTCAAGCGCTTTGACCGCCGCGATGTCGGCTAGTTCGCTGTCCATAAGCGCACCGGCTGCGGTCACATTCGTTGCGTCGGTGACATCGGCAAGGGCTTCAATGCCGTCAAGCTTCGCTTCGTCAGCCGTCGTGAAAGACGCGGTTGTTGCAGCAAGGACGGAATCATAGGCCTGCACTGTCACGCCAATGGCACCAGGCTGCAACGCGGTGTCAGCAGTAGCACCCTGCGCCGCCGTGGCGAATGCTGCCGCGTGGTTGCCGTCCAGCAAATCAGCGTCCAGACCTGAGCCTGCGCCATCAACCGTTATCAGTGATGCGAGAATTTCGGCGGGCGTGGGGTTTGGCTCCCCGCCGTCTGATATGCCGTTTAGTTTTGTGAATGATGCGTTGATTTTGGCGCGAACGCTGCTGCCAATCTCGCCATCTTCAATGTCGTCAATATCAGGCATTAAAAGGTGCCTTCCCAAACGCGCAAGTGTGCATTGTCGGAGTTGTTTAGCTCACGCGCTACAACCTCGCGCATGGCCTTCGTGTCATTCGGATTGACACCCCATTTCTTGCCCCACTCAGCCCATAGCTTAAGCGGGACTAGGCCCAGCAGCTTTTTTTCTTGGTCGCCCACGAGGCCGTTTGACCGGAGCGTCTGCGCTGCCTTTAGCGTCGGGTTGAAGTCGTGCGTCTGTTGGATGATTAACTTGCCATCCTGCGCGAACGCTTTCTCCGCGATTTTCATCCGAAACCTCGTCAAATGTAATGTGTGGCCATGTATTGCGAATGTGCGCGGCGCGATCCTCGTGCATTTCGAAAACCGCGCCGCGCTTTAGCAACCCAAGGGAAGGCGGAAGCGCCTTGCATGTGACAATGTACTTCCGCATTCCGCTCTCCTTACGATACGGCTGCGCTGAATGGCGTTGCCTCGGTGCCGGTCGAAACCAACATGCCAGAGACAGACCAGACACCGGATGCTACGTCCTGCACTCGCAGGTTTGACCCCTTGACGCCGCCGGTCGTAGAGCCGTTCATGGTGATGGTGTCAGACGTTGCTGCCGTGGGGATAACCACGCCAGATGCGTCGGTTGCCACACCCACAGCGCCTTGAATGATGTCGGTCGTAGTGACCTGTACAATCAAAGCGTTTGAGGTGACAGTCGTACCAACAACAACGTCAAAAGTAACGCCGCTGCCGGTTGCCGCAGGAAGCGTAACCGATAGGCCAGCCGCAGCGTTCAGGATGACGGTCTTTCCGCCGTATGCGTCAGCGTTAAGCGTTGCCGATGCGGTCAGGGCCAAAACCCCAAAGTTTGGTTTGTATTCAGAAGCCATTTTCAAGCCCTCCTTACGATACGGTGTTGTCGAAGATGCCGCCAGAAGCGGCTTCGTTCAAGCAGACCAAGGTTTGCTCGCAGACCAACTGGCGCTTCTCGCTGTCGCCGGTTCTTGCAAGCTCGGTCGATTTGAGCGAGCGGAGATTCGCGACCTTCCACTTGTCATCTTCCATGATGAAAACATCACGGCCACGGTTGTGACGCGCCGGTTTGAATTCGACTGTCCCCCACGGCGTCACATAGACGGCCATGTGCTTGATGACCTTTTCCGACTCAGATTTGACGGTAGATCGCTGGTTGTTGTTGCCCGTGAAGCCAAGCGCCAAGTTCATCTGGAATGACGAAAGGTAAACGCTTTCAGGCTTGCCGCCAGAAACCCAAATATCCTGCATGACATCATCGAACTTGGTCTGCGAAAACGCCGTTGGGGTGCCGTCGTCAGTCCGGGCATCGGTGCCGTCGCCGGTCGGGTTTGCACCAGACGCTCCGCTTTGGAAGTTGGTGTTGGTCACAAGCCACGCAGGAGCGCCCGCCATGAATCGTGCCGTGGTCGAACTGCCCGCCGAACGCGCCTGATTGGCGAAGAGCGCCTTTTCGATGTCAAGCTTCAACTCGGCAGTTTTCTTGACAAGCTGATACGACATTTCCTTGGCGCGACCGGCTTTATCAATGCCGGAGTCAGTGCCAGGAATCGAAACCGCCTTTTTCATGATCTGAGTGTAATTGCCCAGACGCACGGTCGGCGTAACGGCGGTTGCCGTGGTGTCGCCACCTTCAACATGCGCGTTTTCAGCAGCCGCCGCCAGCGCATCGGTCTGCCATTCGTGCAAGGTGTTCGCCGCCTTGGTCTTGCCGCACGCAGTATAAAACGGCGTCTCTTCCGGCGAAATGTTGGTGATGATGTCTGACAAATCCTCGCGGATACCTACTTGGTCATAGGTGTCATGGGTGTGAACTGGTTGTGCCATTTGTTACCTCATTGGCGTTGCAGCAATAGGGCCGCGAAATCCTCGGGCCGCTGGCTGCGTTTTGCTTGTTCAAGTTGCTTTTTTCGTGCAAGCTGAGCCGGTTCTTGGCGCTTTGCAGTTGGAGCAATAGTCCGTTGCTGGGTCGTTTTGGCCTTTTCTTTGACCGCAGATTTACCAGCCTGCAATGCGCGCCATTGCGCAGCGTCGTGCAAAACCTTGACCGCTCTGGAATCAGTGATTGACGAAACTTCGTCAGCCGTGAACCCATAGCCCTCCGTGCCAGCCCGCACCAAGTCCTGCCGCAAACTCTCGATTTTGGCAGGGTCGCCAAATTCGGGAATGATGGCCTTTAGCTTTTCAGCCTCTTGCCGGACAAACTCTTGCTGTTGACGCGCTGTGACTTGCTGTTGCTGTTGCATCGCCTGTTGGATCTGCGCTTGTTCTGCTTGGTAATGGGCCGCGTCGGCCTCATACTGAGCATTGGCGCGCATGTATCCCATCGGGTCGCGGTCCATCATTGCAATATCTGGTCGCGTCGGTGGCGGCGTAAAGCCGCGTTGCTGGACGGCCTGCACGGTTTGCAGGAATTGCTCTCGTTCAGATTGCAGGGCTTGCGCAATCGCATCGGCTTCTTTCCGTTTTGCCGCCGCTTCTTGCATGCCCTTTTGCACGTATGAGTTCCCAGAATAGCCTCGCCGTAGCTCGTCAATCGTTACCTGCTGCTCCACACCATCAACTTTGACAGTGTAGGTCTGTTCGGGCGATTCTTGAGCGGGTTCGCTTTCGTCTTCCTCATTGGCCTGTTCTTCATCAGCCGATGCCTCTTCGGCTTCAACCGGTTCTTCCTCAGCCTCTTCGGGCGCAATCTCTTGCGATACCTCTTCGGCCTCATCAGTTTCCGGCTGTGGGGCTAGCAGGCTTGCCGCTAGATCCTCGATGCTATGCTCAGTCGCTTCCACGGTGCTGCGCTTTCTCTTGCTGTTTGTCGTGAACCGCCTCGTCCGAAAGTCTGGATTGGAGTGTGGCCTTGACAATGTTGACTGCCCTAACACGCTCATGCGCTTCGGATAACCTGACGTTATCACAAGACGGGTTTAGAAACAATTCCGTCGCGTCGGCAAGAACATCATCCAAAAGCCCAATGAATATTGGGTTTTCGAACAACTGACGCGCTTCGAGCGCACGCTGTTTGACATTACCTGACATTATTCATCCCCGGCTGGTTCATGGGCTGTTGCCCCATGGGCTGCGTCATGGCCTGCTCTTGGCGGATCCGTGCAACGTCAACCGTTGCGCCGTATTTGCCGAGAATCTCAGCCGCGCCAAGCGCCAGGTCTTGCTGCATCTTGTCCCGTTCGCGGTCGTCATTCATCGCCGCTTTTTGCATGTCGGTCTGCGCTTTCATCATGTCGGCTTGCGTCCGGGCGCTGACCTTCATCTGTTCAGCTTGCAAATACGCCGCGTTGGGATCGCCGCCTTGCTGGCCCTGTGCCGCCTGTTCCGCTTGCTGTGCCTGCTGCTGCATCATGGCTTGCTCTGTTTGCGCGTCCATCGGGTTGATATACCGATTAGCGTTGTGGATGCCGCCAAGGGCCATGACATCGGCCATCGTGTTGCGGATGCCGGTCAGCGAAACGATGCCGTTTGACGGCCCGTAAGATTGCCAAATCTGCATTTGCATTTGCAACGTCTGGTTTAGCGTCATGAGACGTTCGGCGTGCTGGTTTGTGCCAAGGCCAACGTTGACCATCACGTCCATGTCAGCGGTCCATGAACGAGGATCAACCGGCACAAAACGCCCGTCTATCCGCATCATTTCTTCGGGGTTCGGGTTGGCCCGCGCGATCTGCGCAACAAGCCGGAAAAGCTGTGTCATGCCGCCTTCTGCCAGAGTCCTTGCGATAAGCTCAGAGACCGCACTAGCAGCCTGCACAGCGGCATTAACACCCGCAGCGGTCTGTGATTGCAGCGCGTCCGGGTCCATGCCCATCCCCGCCCCGCTAACGCCCGTCTTGGAACGAATAAGCTCGTCATAATACTGGATCACCGGCATAGTCGCGCCGGACCCCATGCCCATGACGATTTCGCGGATTGCGTTGACGTCCTTTGCCCGGATAATGCCGCCAATCTCGTTGTTCAGCACGTCATCCATTTGGACCATGCTGGCATTGACCACAAGGCGCGGGTTATTGGCCAGGTGAATGCCGTCGATCATGCCGCGCAACAGCGACGTGCTGGCGTCTTGGTCATGCGTGATGATGTCCACCAGCGACCGGCCAAAAAATGTGTGCGGCTCCGGGTCAACCTCGAACACGGCAAACGGTACAAAGTCGCACAGTTCTTGCTCTAGCACCTCATAACCTTGGCCAGCGCAAATGAACTTGTAGAGGCGTGGGATGCCGGTCCCCTCGATATCCATGCGCATATAGGCTTCTGTCACCCTGATTTCGCGCATTGATGGGTCGATAGATGACGCTTCGTCGCTGTCGTCGCTGTATCCGCTCTGCGTTCTCGTCTGCTCCTCTTCATCACGCGACCCGCCATCGCCAGCGCCCGCAAGATCGAACACCGTCGAAAAATCAAAGCCCATCGCCACCAAGTCGCCAACCCGCATTTCGCTGGTGTGGCCAACGACGTAGGCGTCATCCAGGCACGTCGCGCCCCGATCAACGAAAAAATCCTCCGGCGGAACGGATTTGATTTTGATTTCCCCACGCGTGGATGTATGCGCAACCCGCGCATTGTAAATCGCTGGCGTCATAGATACCGACATGCCGTCAGGAGACGGGACTTGTTCAGCCTCCTGTTCAACAGTGACCTCTAGAAACTCGGTTTCATCATCGGAATCAAGAAGGGCTAAGAAGTCATCATTGATGCCGGTGTATTCGTCAATTTCGACGTGCGGCACTTCGTCATACCAGACCTTTCCGATGCCCACCTTTTTAATCAAGGCATCGTGAAAAACATCGCTCAGGAAGTCGAAACCCTTATTGCGATCAAACACGCTGCTTGCGTAATTCGTCGCCTGCCCTGCCGCGTCTGCGGTTTGCTGGCTGCGTGGCACGAATTCGACCGGCTTTCCAGACTGCAAGAAAACGCGCATAAGCGATGGCTTAACGGCCCGGATAGTGTCACGGCATTTTGTCGCCACGACCTTAGACCGGCCATCCTCTGTTTCCAGATTAACCCTGCCATCGAAGTATTTTTGCGCGCGGATGCGATCCGGTGCAATCTCGCCCTCAATGAACGAAATCGCGTCTTCAATCGCGCTGCTAACAACCTGTTGGATTTTGTCTTTTGTAAGTTTTGCAGGCTTCATGCTTTTTCCTTATCGCGGCGTCATTGTGGATAGAGCGCCAAGCCGTTCCGGTGACAAAAGGCCGACCGCAGGGCCTACCGCTTGGTTCCGCAAATAGGCTTGACCTAGCCGCGATCCGAACAGCGACCTTGCAAACGGCTGGATTGCCGCTCCCCCTACAGTACCGGCAATCGCCCCCGGCGTACCGGCAAGCCCATAACCCAGCGAACCACCGGCACCAAGAAGCCCCGCTTGGGTCAATTGTGGTATGTTTCTAACACCAGCAGCAGCAACTGTCGGCTCCGGCCTGAGAACAGCAGCAGAAGCGCGCGACAGGTCTGACAGGTCGGTCCCGCGTCCGGTCGCGTATGCACTCCTTCCCTGCGTCCTGATTACTGATTGATTAAGCCCGACCGCGCTTACAACGCCAAGTTCAGCGCCCGCTCTGGTCGCAGCATCTTGAACCCCGAGATAGTTCCTATACTGACGCCTTGCCTCAGACAGCCTTGCAATATCATTGCCACGGCCCGCAGCGATCAACGCCGAATCTGTTGCGCCGTCAATAAGCTCGCGAATTGCGTGCGCCGCTGTTCTAGTTTCCCGATCTGAGGATTGTGTAAGTCTTCCGATGGCCGAACGCCAACGACGCAACTGCGTCGCCGGTATACTAGAGGCGGTTGGGCTTGTCGCAACATCCATGATTTCCTGCGTCACCTCGCGAACCCGCCCGACAATGGCGGAGGCTGGCGCATTCGACATATAATCCTCGCCTATATCAAGCGCCCTTTGCGCCATCGCTGGTGTGGCTGGAACGTCGATTCCCCTGATGGCGTCATCCATCTCGCCAACTATTCTGTCCCGCACAGATACGAGGGCGGTTGTCGTCGCGCGCGGGGACGTTGACCCAAGCGAACGCATCGCCGCCGCCGTGACCTGTTCAGACTGTCGAGCGGTCGGTTCCACTGACCCCTCAAGCGCGCGAAGAGTGCTTGACCCTGTGTGCTCGCCCGCACGAACATCAACGCCCTCACGCCGCAACCTCTGAGCCGCAGATATATGTGCAGGGTCAGCGCCGCCGAACGGTGACGCAACCCGCCCAACCACGCCGGGTGCAACAAGCGCCGCGCCCATCCGCGCAATCGGCTCAACAGAAACACCGCCCACGCTCATGCCTTCGGTTGCCTGCCCAGCCGCCTCACTCGCGATTGCGGGTGCAAGACCGTAGCGTGCCAAGTTGGGAATAGATGCGCCGCCCCCCATCAATGTGCCGGGAAGGAACTCCCCAACGGTTCGCGCATATTCGCCCGCTGTCGTTTCCGGTTGGCGCTCAGAAAAGCCGCCTGTTGCCGATGATATTCCGGCAGATGCCGATGGCGCGCGGCCAGACGACCAAACATCCCGTGCACTCTGGAACGCTTCCGGGTTTTCATACCCGAACAGACCCGCGCCCATTTCCGCAGCCGAAACCGCACCACGACCCGCTAGATCAATGGCATTGGATGGCAAGTCAAGAATTCCTCCGACCCCACGCAATGCGCCGGATAAAAGGGATTGACCAACATCGCTCATCGTGGACGTTTGCTCAGGCGCTCTAGCGGCCTGCGCCATACGCGCCAACCGGCTTGCCGCCTCGGTATCCCCAGCTTCATGCGCGTTTCTTAGCGCGGTCATGATGCGCTCATATTCGGCCATCAGTTGCCCCCGTACCGCATTAACAATTCGTCATCGCTCAAGCCATTCGATCCACTGCCTTGCGGCTGGACTGGATCAGCGCCAGAAAGCACAGAAACCCGCTGTTCCGCTGGCATGCTTGCCCACTGTCCCGGCGTGTAGCCTGATGGTGGTGTGCCGTTGGCAATCGCTGCAAATTGCGTCCGCAATCGGCCAAGGTTGCGCAGGAATTGCTCTTGGGTCTGCGATTGCGCAATAGAACCACGCGTGGCTTGCAGCAGCGCAAGTTCCCGCTCAGAAATAGCGCCAAGAGCGCCGCCAGTTGGTGACGCCGCCCGCATGGCTGCAAGTGTGTCGAACGCAATATTTGCGCCGATGGTATCAAGGAGCGCGTTCAAATCCCGCGCAGACGTTCCGGGGACGTTTGACATGAGCGCGCCAACCGCGCCCGTCGCGGGCATTTCTGCATTTTGAACAATGTCAATTGCCCGGTCAATATCCTCAACCACAACCCCGGCTTGATTGCTCCTCTGGCGGTCGGCCTGCTCTGCTGCCATCGCGTCAGCCTCGGCTTGCGGTCCTTGTGTCAACTGCACAGTTCCATCTGGGGAAACGGTGAAAGACATTCCGGCTGGCGGATCGACGGGGTAGAAGCGCCCGCTTTCTGTATCGACCTGCCCCATTGTTCCGTATTGCTCTATCTCGTCAGGGTTCGCGGCCCTGAACCCAGCCCTGCCTTCCGCCAGTATCCGCGCTTCACCACTGATTGGGTCGATGCCATAAATGGCGCTTCCAACTTCGCGGATTTCAAGCGGTCGCGGCGCTCCTGCCGATGCCTGCCGTTGTGCATCAGAAGCGGCAAGGTTCATAGCCTGCGTGCCCGGCAATCCGCCAGCCGTAACCAATTCCGCCAAGTCATCGCGGCCCTGTGACCTTAGCCATTCAGCCGTTGCGTTCCGGCCCTGCGCTTGCTGTGCTGCCTCGCGCCGGTCGGTTATGCCCCGCCCAAGCGATTCAATCATTTGCTGATTTGGATTTAGCGTCATGCCCTCAAGTGCCATCGCTAAACGCGCGCGGCGGTCCTCGTCGTCAAGGCCAAAAGGGGCGTTGGCCCACATGCTAGGGCGTTCCTGTCCGCCTTGCTGTTGACCGCCTCGAAACATATCCAGCAAGCCGCGAATGCCGCCCTGCCGTTGTTCTTGCTGGCCACCCACCGCCGCAGAAATGCCTTGATTTGCCATCGGTTGCTGATTGCTACGTGTTGCCATGTCGTTTGCCCCCGGCGTGTATTCAATTCCGGCAAGGCGCGCGGCCTCGCCTACCCTTCGATCCATGTGCGGGATACCGGGGCGCAAGAAACGCTCGCTATAGACCCGTGCTGCCTCGGTCGGGCTGGATGTCTCCATCAGCGCGCCGTAAGCCCCCCGTTCAGGCCCCTGCAATTCGTGCATGGTGTAATCAAGCTGGAACCCAAGGTCACTGACAGGAACACCCCGGCGCTGGGCTTCCGCCTCAATAGCCCGCCTGCGTGGCCCGGTCCACTGATTAAGCCCAAAGCCGCCACGCGACCCCGGCACAATTGGCGCAGCCTCATTGACGCCGGTATCGTAGCCGCTCTCCGCAAACATGTTGCCCGCGATACCCTGGGCAACATGCAACGGGAGTCCGCGCTGCGTAAGTCCTGCAATGATTTCTTGAGCGGTTGCCAATTAGCCAAGCCCCATCAATGTAGAGAAAATGCTCAGAAGCCCCGGCGATTTGGATTGCGTTTCGCTGCCCTGCCCCATGTTGGCCCCGCCAAGAGCCGCGAAAGGCAAATTCAGCGCTTGGTTCGGCGCTCCGGTATAACCTCCGTATTGGCCCCGGCCCGCATCGATTAGCGCCTGATTCAACGCCTGTTGCATCGTGCCTTGCTGCATCTGGTTCTGACCGATTTGCTGGCCGAAACCAAACCCGAGATTTGACAGGTTGCCCAGTTGCCCCGCGCCTTGCAGCATCGTGTTTTGCTGGTTCTGCGCTGCGCCAAGGGCCGTGTTGAACCCCTGTTGCCGCATGCGCGATGCCGTATCAGCCGCCGCGCGCCCGTATTGCCCCATCGTTTCGCCTTCAGCGATACCGTGCCGAGACCCGCCAAAAGCACCCGCCGCCGTGGCAGAAGCCCCAAGCTGATTAATGCCCTTCTGTTGCTGCCGCCCAATGTCGCCCATTGCCGCGTCAATAGCCTGACGGTCGAACGGGTTCGCGAATTGGCCGATATTTGGCCCGCGCATCGCCGCATTCGTCGCGCCCAGCGCGTTGCCGTAAGCGTTCGAAGATTGCTGATATACGTTCGGCCCGCCCTGCGGCTGACCGCCTGTCGGTGGCTGCATTCCTGCCGGCGGCTGTCCAGCGCCAATCGGAGGCTGAACGCCGGGTGGCTGCGCGCCAAGAGGTTGTGAAGCCGCGCCGCCCATTGCCATGACATCAGCGTTGGGGTTGGCGTATGGGTCCGGTTGCCCAACGGTTGGTGGAGCGCCAGCAACGCCGGGCATGTTCGTGCCACCGGCCATCGGCATTGCGCCGCCGGGTTGCTGCATTCCTCCGCTCATAGGCATTGCGCCGCCCATCGGGGGTTGGCCCGGCATAGGCTGTTGACCACCCATCGCGCCACCCATGCCTGTTGACATCGGCCCGCCGCCCATCGGCATAGGTGCTTGAGCGCCCGGAAGAACGCCGCCCGGTGCTTGTGCGGGTGGCTGATATCCTGCCGGGGCTTGCCCCGCGCCCATCATATTGCCCACCGCTGCATTTGGGTTGGCGTAGGGTTGCGGCTGGCCAATGGCAGGCGGCGCACCCGCGACACCGGGCATATTACCGCCCGCCATGCCCGGCATCTGCCCCGGTGAACGCGGCATCATGCCGCCCATTTGAGGGGGCATCATACCGCCCGGTTTTTGGGCCATGCCCGGATTGCCTGCGCCTGCCATCAAATCAACTCCATGAATTTCCGCCGAAAGGCCCGCCGCCAAGCAAGCCCATTCCGGCACCTATGCCGCCACCGAAGCCGCCGAAGCCGCTGGCTGACCCCATGCCCGCGCCACCTGGGCCTGCTCCAAATCCGTGCGATAGATTGCCCATCTTTGATGGATCCCCGAAATTTGGCGCTTGACCCCATGATCCGGGATCTGGCATGCCGTTATATCCGCCGCCGGGGTTGTTCGGGTCCGCGCCAGGCTGCATATTGCCCATAATGCCAAACGGCGCATTCGGGGCTTCTCCCGTGATGGGATCAATAAACATTCCGCTTAGAGCCTCCGCCTGCCCCGGCCTGCGTCGTGCCAATTCGGCAAGCGCGTCATCAAACAATCCGCCAGACGAATAAGCCTGCATCCCGCCGTAATCCTGCGCTTGCGGCATCCCCGCCATAACGTCAGATGGCGCGGCCATGCCAAATGCACCGGCTGCGTTAGCCGTGTTCTGCATGCTCGCTTGCTGGTTTGGCGTCATAGCCGCAACGTCGGGTCCATAATACGGCGTATAACCGATCTGAGAAATGTAATCGGCGCGGTCCATGTTTTTGCGCGCCGCATCCTCAAGCCACGCCGGGACTTCCGTTTTTGTGGTCTGTGATCCGCCGAGAATGCTACCCATCTGCCAGGCTCCGCTCTAAAGTGATGTGTTTCGGTTTCCACCCGTGCTTTGCCAAGACCTTCTGCCATCCGAAGCGGCCCGTCATTGACATTGCTGTGCAACCCTGTGATCTGCCCCAGTGCATCGCGGCGTCGATCATGTCTAAAAGTTGGTCCATTTCGCCAGCGGCGAGAAAGACGTGCAACGATTTCGCCCTAGGATACACTATAATTTCCGTCACGGCTACACCTCGCGGTGCGGGCCATATTTGCATTGTGCCCTCGGTTATCGCGGCCTTCACATCCTCGAACGAATGCGTCCCGCCGCTATATCGCAGCGCGCTTTCTATCAGGTCCCGGTTATCGTCAATCATACTCATTGCACAGCCGCCAAGAATCCTTGAAACGAAGCTGACACCTCAGTGTTTGACGACGATGATACCGCGACAATCCTGATGTCTGCGTTTTTTGGAATGATCACATACGGGTAGAATTGGATTTGCTGAGTTGTTTGCGCGGAGCTATCAAGAGCAATACGAGAAACCGGACGAAACACGCCGCCAACATTTCTGACCTGCATTTCAAAATCAACCGTTGCCGATGTCTTCTTGTCAACCGCCGCGAACCCGCCAGTGCAGATAAAGTAATCAGTGTTTGAGAACGTGGTGGCCGCTTTGTAGCTCTGAGCCTCGCCCGCGTTGATCTTGATGTGTGCCTTTGTCAAATCGGTAGGGACGCCGCCAGAAATAGCCGTATCCTCGTAAACGTAAACGTCGCCAATAACGTCAGATGATCCCGTGTTCGACGCCCGCGACACCCGCGCCAGCGGCGTAGTTAATACGACCTTGTTTTGACCATTCAGCGTTGCGGTCTGAGATGTGAATGTAAATTGCTGGCTTGTCCCGGTTCCTGTGACCGTATGGCCTTCGATGGAAATCACCTCTGTGTCTGTGACATCGCTGGCGGATATTGTGTCGATTATGTTTGTGCCAACATAGGTTTCATTGCCATTTGTTTGCCAGACCGTCGCGCTGGACGTTCCGAGGTCATCCCTTCGACCGAACTTCAACAGCGTCTTGCGCTTCGCCGTTACGCTAACCGTGTCGCCATATGTGTTCAGGATTTCCAACTCTGCAATCTTTACGCCAAAATCCAATGGACTATCCTCTAAAATGAGCGGCACAAACACGCCGTCTTTGCTAACGACCGGGTATCCGTTTTCGGCGTCCCACATCAAAGACCCGTTTTCCGTAGCGGCTGAACCGGACTCTTGAAACGGCAGGCGCATCCATGCGGAGCCAAGCCATTTGCGCATATTGTTCGCCCACACCGTCAAATCGCGGTTGACGACCGGGATTCCAAGCCTCATCGCCGCCCCCGTGGCATTGCCTCAATACGCTGAACACCAGCCCGCCAAGCCGTATCTGTGGCATCAACGCGCAATCGCACCTGACGGCCCGTAAACCGCACAGGCGTAGGGTTGGCCATCGTATACGGCCCATAGCTGCGTTCTGTGTCGTTCGGATGAAAGCGCGTCTTGAATGTCACCGTGACATCCCCTTGCGTTAGCTCGTCGGGGATGAGGTTGTTCACGCTCATAACCGCATCGCCGTTGCCGAGGCTGATTGGCCCGCTTTCGGCATAGACATCGCTTGTGCCGTGGATCAGTCCATCCTCATGTGTATAAGTCACGCCCGTTGGCGCTGCGTAGATAGGGTTGCGGAACACGCCCGGCCCGATGCCCGCCGTTCTCTCCACTGACCCTGTTGACCAATGGTTTTCGCGGTAATTGTACGACACATAGCTGTCGTTTTCTGTGCTGGAAATGCTCGGGAAAAACCACCAGATTTCGCCAAACTCCGCATTGCTAACGCCGTAAACCTTGGACCGCTGCACCCGGTTTAGGTTGATCACCAGCCAGTCAATGACCTCGCACGGCAATTCCTGCACCGCACCGCCCGAATAGACATAGAAGCCCCGGTTCCCCATCCAAAACACGCCGCTGTCCACGCCAACCGCGCAATTGCGTGAAATCGCACCACATGACGACCCGACCCGCTCGAATCCATAGACGAACGGTGGCCCCGAATATGTTGCAGCATGCGCGTCTTGGTCTGTGAGGATTAGCGTTTGACCGCGTGAACGAATGCCAAGCATGATTTGCCCATTCGTCTGCAATTCAATGTCGCCCGCCTCGTTTGTCGCGGCTGCGGTCCATGTCGTGTTATCCTCGCGGTCAGACCACTGAACCTTGCGCGGGTTCCCACCAGCGCCAAGGGCGAACAGGAAACGCTCTTCCGTCACCACAAGCCCGAGATTGTCAACAGGCGCGTTCGACACGGCAACGCCGTTGTTCAGAACGTTCAGATCCCAATCGTAAATTACGCCATCCGCAGGGCTGCACGCCACCAATGTTTCGCCCCAGTTGTCAATCGACCACGTTGTTGCCTCGCCATAGGAACCCGTGTCAGGTCGCGCCGTGCCATATGCGCCCGTGCCGTAGAACCCGCCGCCATAGCCTAGGTTTGCCGACGCATCAACGCTGCCTGCGGTTAAGCCCGCTGGCGTGATGTCGGTTGTAGTTCCGCCAGCCGAAACTGCGAAAAGCGCCTCAAATGTTCCAGCCGCATACCAGCGATTAGAACTTAGATCACGCCAAGCATGCATTCCGCGAATGGGCTGGTCTGTTACGGTATCCCGCGCCTGCCAGCCGCCAACGGGCTGCATTGTGCCATCAGTCCAGCGCACAAGGCTACCGTCGCGCCAGCGTCCCGAGGACTGAAACTCGGTGCCGTTGCGGTGCATCCCCGGCGGGATGGCCAGAGGGATAATGCTCATTTACGGAACCTTCTTGATCTCGATAGTCGCGTAGACCTCGCCAGAACTGAGGCTGGTTGCAATACCAGCGGCGTTGGCGTTTGTGGTTTGCGTCTTCATTTGCAGTTCGATGTTTTTCGTACCGCCCAGCGTAATGCGACCGGAGACAATCGACATTACCACGCTTGGATCACTGGCGTCTGACCTGGCAGACGTGCCAAGCAACAGCGTTGCCGTGTCGGTTGTGTTCAGCAATCTAGATGTAAACAGGTCACATGCATAGCCAGGAACATGGGCGGAAACATCGTAGGTGCCAGCGGGTAGCGATATGACGCTGCTGGTCAATGTGCCTGACGTGATGGAGGAAATGTCCGAAGTGTTCAGCGTGATTTTCGTCCAAGACCCTGCGGTAATTGACCCACCGCCCGCGCCGCTTGCTTGGACGTTTTTCAGCAGCATGCGTTCGTCCAGCGTTGCCGCGTCCACATATGCTTTGATGCTCTGCTGTGTTGCTACCGCCGTGTCGCTGTCTGACGACATGTCATCTTCGTCAACAAGGTCCAGTTCCCCGAACGTGTCGGTTCCCGTGGCATATGGCACCTTATTCGCACCGGTCGTCAGTCCCGCAAGGGCGGTTAACGTCGCATCAAGCGCTTGCTTGGCGTCGAGTTGTGTCTGAATGGCGCTCGTTACGCCGTCCGTATAGTTCAACTCTGTGACCGTTGCCGTGATGCCGTCCAGCGCGTTCAACTCAGCCGCCGTGGCTGTCACGCCGTCCAAGATGTT
>Ga0316204_10002762_pt1 | contig 38189 bp, 34 predicted proteins | sample 6monrhotite_MG_2_FD_205661 | JGI IMG/M metagenome (GOLD analysis project Ga0316204, IMG submission 205661) | Microbial mat bacterial communities from mineral coupon in-situ incubated in ocean water Damariscotta River, Maine, United States -... | ecosystem: Environmental > Aquatic > Marine >... | reverse complement strand
TACACCCAACACGGATCGGCGCCTTGGTGCCGATCCAACACCCCAACAGGAGAGCCCCATGACTATGTCCACGCAAGGTGACTATCAACCATTCACGAACGATCGCAGTCCCCATATGGACACGTCCGCGGATGATCATAACCCACCGCTGCCCGTGCAAATCCTAAGCATCATCGGCTTTGGTGTCTTCAGTATCGTCGGTGTCGCCTTAGCGTTTGACGCCCACTGGATCGCCGGCTTGGCCGTCGCCGCTATCATCACCAGCACTTGGGCCGGCAACCGCACATTTGGCGGCAAAGGCTACAGCAAAAAGGCCCGCGCACAGAAAGTTGCCGCCGTGGTCCATAACGTCAAAGCCGGCGCAACGTCTGGCAACGCCAGTTTTGACGCCTACCGCGAAGACATGATTTCGAGGCTCGAACAAGAAAGTCGCGACTTTGATGCCTTCCTTATTCGCCTGCGTGACGCGCGGGATTCGTCTGAGTTTGATCAGTTTATGACTGACCGCGTTAACGCGTCCAAACAGGCAAACACCACGTCTGAAAGCTAAATCCTAATCGCCGGTCGCATTCTGACCGGCGCGCACCCCCAGTTTCAAGAAAACGGACCCATGATACAGACCGCCCTACCAGACCCGATCCTGCAGGCAGATTTCTACGCTGATACTCCGATGAAACGGCTTTTTGCTTGGCTCGTCGATATGGTGATCATCCTAGTGCTCAGCGCTGCAGTCATTCCATTTACAGCGTTTACCGGCATTTTCTTTTTCCCGTTTCTCGTGCTTGTCATTGGGTTTGCCTATCGCGTCATCACGCTGACGGGTGGGTCAGCGACGATTGGCATGCGTCTGTTGGCTATCCAATTGCGCAACCAACACGGCGATAAATTCGGGCTTGGCGAAGCGGCTCTCCATACTTTGGGATACTCAATCTCAGTCGGTATTCCGCTTGTTCAAGTGATCTCAGTTGTTTTGATGCTGACCACATCGCGCAAACAAGGCTTGACGGACATGGTGATGGGCAGCGTTGTCATAAACAAACCTGCAAAGCACTAAGGTTTGCTATTCGGGTTGGCGGGCGCAAATTCTCTTGGTATCGTTCAGGGAACAAGTGAACGGACAGATGAGACATACACTTCAACTCGCCCCCCAATTCTACGTCACTGCGCCGCAGGAATGCCCTTATCTTGAAGGCCGAAAAGAACGCAAGCTTTTCACAGCCCTTCAAGGTGACTTGGCAAACGAGCTGAATAGTTCACTGTCCAAACAAGGCTTTCGTCGCTCACAAAACGTTCTATATCGCCCCTCATGTGCCGATTGTTCCGCCTGTATGTCGGCCCGTATCGACGTGCGACGCTTCAAAGCCTCAAAAAGCCAAAAACGCGTTCTACGCAAGAATGACGGGTTGGATCGACGCACAAATTCGCCTTGGGCAACGGAAGATCAATACGATCTGTTTCAGCGATATCTCGCGTCTCGTCATGCAAGCGGTGGCATGGCAGACATGGACGTTTTCGAATTCGCAAACATGATAGAAGAAACACCGATCAAAACGCGGGTGATTGAATATTCGTCGCACGAAAGCCGCGATCTGACGGCGGTTTGTTTGACGGATGTTCTCGATGATGGCGTCAGCATGGTCTATTCGTTCTTTGATCCAGAACTATCAGCGAACAGTCTTGGAACCTACATTATCTTGGATCACGTCCGCATCGCCCAAGAGATCGATCTGCCTTACGTCTACCTAGGGTACTGGGTGCCCGGCTCTGCCAAAATGGGGTACAAGGCGAATTTCTCGGGCCTTGAGATTTACCGAGGCGGCCGCTGGGAAGCCATCAAAAACCCTACCCAGCTTGAGGATGCAACACATCCGCTGGCCGTGGACCCGATCGCGGAACAGGTTGCAAATATCAAGCTGCCGGGCGTCCAAACCATCAAATAGCAAAAGCCGAGCGAGTGCCCGGCTTTTTTACTTTTCTATAGTCGCTTCTTGCTGACGCTTTTAGGTGTCTATCCGTTGCCGATCAGCGCTGGAACAATCGTCACGATTGTTGGGAAGAACCATAGCAGTCCTAGACCAAAAACTTGGATCAACACGAAAGGCACGACGCCGCGATAGATGTGGCCCGTGGTGACTTCCTTTGGGGCCACGCCTCTTAGATAGAACAGCGCGAACCCGAAAGGAGGCGTCAGGAACGATGTCTGCAAGTTTACGGCGATCATAATCGTGACCCACTTAGGATCGAAGGTGCCGCCATATATCACCGGCCCGACAATCGGGATCACGATGTAAATGATCTCAAGAAAATCGAGAACAAACCCAAGGACGAACAACACAAGCATCACGATCAAGAAGACCTTGAACTCACTATCAAAGCTTTTGAGGAACAGTTGGATGTAGTGTTCACCACCGAACGAAATAACCACAAGGTTCAACAACTGAGACCCGATGAGAATTGTAAACACCATCGACGTGACCTTGGCCGTTTCCCTAACCACCGGACTGAGGACACCTGTTCTAAACAGCACGTAGCAAGAATAGAGCAAGCCGAACGCAGCATAGAGATACGCCGCCTGTGCAAAGAAAAACGCGATCAAGCTTTCAACGCTGACCGAGGACACGTTGATGCGAAGGTCAAAGTTGATCCCGATCAGGATCATGATCACCACGGCGAAGGTCGAATTCAGGATGATTTTACCCGTTCCGCCTTCGTCTTGCAGTTTGCGATACGCCGCCAACATAATCGCGCCCGCAGCGCCTAGGGCCGCAGCCGGTGTCGGGTTCGTAATGCCGCCAAGGATCGATCCTAGAACCGCAATGATCAGAACCAAGGGCGGGAAAACCACCTTGATCAGTTCGTTTTGGGACATCCGATAGGCCGCCTCTTTACAGCCATAGAGCGCAATGAGCGTCGGAATGAACAGGTATATCACCGTCAAAGACGCGCTCGTTTGCGGGCCGATCAACAAGATATCGACCACAATCATCAAGGCGACGCCTGCGATCCCGATCAAAATCCGCTCGTGATTGGCCGATGGTTTTACACCGCGACCCGTCGTCAAGGTCAGCGCCATAAGGATGGAAATCACCGCAATGCCTGTTCCAATGGCGGGTGCGTCGGATACTTTTTGCGCGATTGCTTCGGTGATTTCTGCGTCGGTCAGCTTGCGGCTTTCTTCGACGCCACCTGACGCATCAATGTCGACCTGCTGCGAAATTGCGTCGTCCCAAGCCGCCTGCCCGTGAAGTTCGATCATCGACGCCTTACAGTCATCCCCGACCGTCGTGCGCAGCGTCGCTGCTTGTCCGATATCCGAATAGCTTCCAACCACCACCGACTGAGACCCGATGACCCCGACCGACGACAGCATGAACGCGCCAGCGATCAGCGCTATTGGCGTGGCGACGAACCAAGTTAGGCCCTCGGCGCGGGTTATTACCTCTTTTGAGCTGGTGCCCAAAGCGACGGCCGGTGCCTTGTGGGGGTTCATTAGCGCGTAGCCAAACGCATAAAGCGCATAGAGACCTGCCAACATGATGCCCGGTAGCAGCGCGGCTTGGAACAGGGTGCCGACGGAAACAACGGCAGGCTTGCCAAGATAGGTTAGGGCGTCGGTGCAGCCAGCCTCAATCGCGCGGCTTTCTTGGGCGGCGGAATAGAGATCGCCTGCCAAAGTTCCCAACAGAACGATGACAATAGACGGCGGAATAATTTGCCCCAAAGTGCCAGAAGCAGCAATGACGCCGGTTGAAAGCTCAGGCGAATACCCGTTGCGCAGCATTGTTGGCAGCGAAAGCAAACCCATCGTCACAACTGTAGCGCCGACGATCCCCGTCGAGGCAGCAAGGAATGCGCCCACAACCACGACCGAAACGGCCAGACCACCTGGAAGCGGGCCGAACACCCGCGCCATTGTCGTCAACAAATCATTCGCAATCTTTGAGCGTTCCAGCGTGATACCCATAAGGACGAACATCAACACAGCAAGCAGCGTTTCAATCGATTGCCCCGCCAGAACACGCTCGTTCATGCGGTTCACAATAAAGCTGATGTTGCGGTTCAGCGCAGACTCCCACCCCTGCGGGAAGACGGGCTCACCCGTTCGCGGCAGTTCAGGGTATCTAAAGACGGATATGATTTCCTCTTTTATGCCGGTCGCGACAAGCGTATTGTACGCATCAGAGGATGTATCAATGGCCTGATGGATTAGCAGACCCGCGCTATCCAATACGGCGATGATCCCAAAGGATATGACGCCTGCCCCACCAATCGCGAAGGCGACTGGGAACCCAGAAAGAATGCCTCCGAAAAGGCAAAGGAATACGATGATTAGGCCGATCTCGACGCCATCAAGTCCAAATAGCATTGTTTAACTGCCCCTAAATCAGTGTGTGCCTTCGAAGGCTTCTTCGCCTTCACCAAGCGAATCTTTGTCGAGATACTTGTTTTCGCTCGCTTCGCCTTCTTTGCGCTCAAGGTATGAGCGCCAGAAAAAGGCCCATGCGTGCAAGAAAACCATGCCCGCGAACAACACGAGTAGAATTTTGAATAGAAAATACGCGGTGAAACCGTTGGGCGAAAACCCGATGGTCTCAACATTCCAGCGCATTGCGCGCGCTTTCAGAAGCAACCGATCAATCGAATCCGACGCTGACGGCTTGGGCACAATCAGGTGACGCCACATAAAGAACCAGCCGTACATCCAGATAAGCGTGGCCGCTGGCAGCATAAAGAAAATCGATCCGAACATGTCGATCGCTTTCTTGGTGCGGTATTTCACTGCCGAATAAACGAGGTCGACACGTACATGCCCGCCTTGAACGAAGGTATAAGTCGCGCACAGAGTGACGACCAAGGCGTTGTAAAGTTTCAATTCTTCCGCATACCAGCTGATATCGAACTGAAGCGGCACGCCAAATCCAAGAACGATGTCGGGTCGCGTAAAAATGCGCTGCATGAAGACGATGATGACTTGCTGCAACACCATGGCCAAGCCTGCCCACGCGAAGAAACGGCCAACGGTGTTGGCGACCCCCTCAAGCGTGCGCACGGCTGCCCACAAGAACCGGTTGGATATGAATCCAATGACGGTGAGGATCAAAAAGAACGTGAATACAACAAAGAAGAATTCAACAGATCCGCCGTAGTAGACAAATCGCATGACCGCTTGCTGGTTGGTCCAATCAAGCCATAACTCTGGCTGGGAAACAGCGCGTCCAAAATTGATGAATGCCGACAAGATGTTTTGCAACACCCAAAGCACGCCGTCAAACAACGCACCGAAGAAGCCGACCGACCCTTCCTCTTGCATGGTAATCCCCCACCAAACCCATTTCGGGCTGTTCCGTAAGACGCATCGCGTCAAAGGGCCCCGGAATTTCCGGAGCCCCTATTAGTATCAGATCGAAGCGATCAACCGCCCAGAACGCGATCACGCTGTGACACGTAATAGCCGTCTGACTTGTTGATCCAAGACGACGATGACGCCATCGAAGTTTCAAACGATGCGCGTACGTCAGCAAATAAGCTGTCGCCCATGTTTTCGTCCATGACTTCAGCAGAAGCTGCACCGAATGCATCCCACACGTCATCGCTGAACTGCAGAACTTTGACGCCCTGAGACTGAAGACGGGCAAGGGCTGCACCGTTGTTTGATAGCGTTTCTGACAACTGAAGATGTGTCGTTGCCATCGATGCGTTGCGCAAGATTGCCTGATGCTGACCAGTTAGATCGTTCCAAACGTCAAGGTTAACCGACGCTGCAAGACCTGAACCCGGCTCGTGGAAGCCAGCTGCGTAGTAGATTTTCGCAACTTCTTGGAAGCCGGCGCGTTCGTCAGCCATCGGGCCAACCCACTCAAGACCGTCCAAAGCACCCGAAGACAGGGCTTGATACAGTTCGCCGCCTGGGATGTTCTGAACAGATGCGCCCAGTTTACCAAGCACTTTTCCGCCAAGACCCGGCATGCGGAACTTGAGACCGTTAAAGTCGTCAGCGCTATTGATTTCCTTGCGGAACCAACCACCAGACTGAGAACCCGAGTTACCAGCCAATAGGCCTTTCAGGTTAAAGATCTGGCCCAGCTCATCGTGAAGCTGCTCGCCGCCACCGTGGTAGTACCAGTTTGTCAGCTCTTGTGCGGTGCCACCAAATGGGACAGCCGTAAAGTAGGCGTAAGCTGGGTGCTGGCCGATGAAATAGTAATCAGCCGAGTGGTACATGTCAGCCTGACCAGACGAAACTGCGTCAAAGACTTCAAGCGCGCCAACAAGTTCGCCAGGGGCTTTCTTGTCGATGGTCAGCATGCCGTCAGACATGTCAGAAACCATTTTTTCCATGTAGCTTGCAGCGTCATCAAGAACAGCAAAACCACGTGGCCATGACTGAACCATGGTTAGTGTACGTTTGCCTTGGGCGTATGCTGGTGCCGCGAGAGATGTCGCAGCAGCGGCAGTACCACCGAAAGCTGATGTTTTTAGGAATGAACGACGATCCATTTAGTCCTCCCATAGATGTCTGCACAGGGAATCACCCTTATGCGGATCGTTTCGAGTGCCCCAACGCTAGCCAGAGGATCGCCATCTGAAAATACCCACAAACACGTAGAGACGCAAAATGGACAAATTTTTTTACCAATATTGACCCAATGCCCGAAGCGTGCACCGTTGCGAAGCCCTGCCCTATGAACTGCGCTTCTTTCAGCGTATCAAATACCATGCTTCGACGCCTTCGTGATCTCAGACCCAGCTATGGTCAAAAGCTGTCGCTTCTTGCGACGCTGCCTTTGATCTTTGCGGTCGCTGCAATTTCCGTCCTTGTCGCGGTTCAATCGCGTGCTTTGGCCGAGCGTGAAATTCAGTCTCTCGAAAACGAGCTTCTTGAAGCGAAAAAGGCCGAGCTTCGAAACTACGTCACGCAGGCCAAAAACGGGTTTTACTATATCTATGGCAAAGCCGCGCCAGATGACGGAGACGCCAAGCAGCAGGTTATGCAAATTCTTGCGGCGATGATCTACGGAGACGAAGGTTTTTTCTTTGTTTACGACTATGACGGTACCAACATTGTTAGCCCTCGACAGACACATCTGATCAACAAAAACTGGATCGATTTGACGGATAGCAACGGCACGCGGGTTGTCGAAGACTTGATTAAGACCGCACGCCAAGGCGCTGGTTATGTTGAACATTTGTGGCCAAAGCCTTCAACAGGTGTTGAGGCGGAAATGGTGTCCTATGTATCAGGCTTTCAAAGCTGGAAGTGGGCCGTCGGAACCGGTGTATTCATCGACGACGTTCTTGCCAGCGTCGCGGCTGCGCGCGCCGAAGTTGAGGCGCGGGTTCAGCGCACGTTCTACTATATCGGCGCAATCACGGTGGGGTCGGTCCTGCTTGTATTCGGAACGGGGCTGTTGCTGAACATTCGCGAACGACGGCTTGCGGATGCGAAGCTTAAAGAATTGACCCAGCGGGTTTTTGACGCCCAAGAAGAAGAACGCGGCCGTGTTGCGCGCGAACTCCACGACGGTATTTCGCAGATTATCGTCGGCGTTCGCTATGCCTTAGAAGTCGCCAAGCGGCGCATGCAATCGGGCGACGAACGCGCAGTGCAGACCTTGGACAAGGGTATCGACAACCTGACGACCGCCGCAAATGAGGTACGTCGGATCAGTCACGACCTTCGGCCCGGCGTTCTCGACGACCTCGGTCTTGGCCCGGCGATCAAAACTCTGTCCGAGGAGTTTTCAAATCGCACTGGCATATCGGTGTCGGTTGAAACGGTGGTCTTTCGCAATCGTCTCGATCAGGATTCAAAAATCGCGCTCTACCGTATTGCCCAAGAAGCACTTACCAATGTTGAACGCCACTCGGGGGCCACAGCGGTTGCCATTGACGTCAGAGGCCATAGAAATGGCGCCTATCTTCGTATCACCGACAACGGATATGGCCTGAACGCGAAAAAGTCTGAGACAACCGGCGGATTGGGGCTTCGAAACATGCAAGAACGGATCGAACAATTGGACGGCGCGCTTAAAATCTCGTCGTCTGTTCGCGGCACAACGATCGAAGCGCGCGTACCTCTTAGCCACATGCTTTCGCCGATCAACGATGGCAAAAAACCTGAATTTGAAAGTGCTGCAGAATGACCGAGAACACCCGCCTTATCATCGTCGACGACCACCCGATGGTTGCCGAGGGCATTGAGGCCTTGCTAGAAAGCTTTGATGACATCGAAGTCTTGACAACCCTAAGTGATGGAAGACAGGCGATAAAAGCCGCCACGGAACTGCAGCCCGATGTGATCCTGATGGACCTGAACATGCCAGAAGTTAACGGTTTGGCGGCGACTGAAATCATCCTTGAGCGCTGCCCAAACACACGCGTATTGATCCTGTCGATGCACGATTCACCTGAATATATCGCGTCCGCGCTAAATCACGGTGCCATGGGTTACATCCTAAAGGACGTGCCGACCGACGAAATCAAATTGGCCGTGGACACGGTGGCGTTGGGTCACCAATACCTATGCGCAGGCGCAAAGAACGCCATCACCCCAAACGCTGAAACCACAAAAAGAGAGCCGCTTACAAATCGTGAGCAGAACATCTTGCTGCAATTGGCCCAAGGCAAATCCAACAAGGACGTGGCTCTGAAACTGGATATTTCCGTGCGAACCGTTGAAACACACCGCCGCAACATCAAGCGCAAGCTCGGCATTTCATCGACAGCAGGATTAACTCGGTACGCCTTGGAACACGGCGTCCTACAAGGCACGGGCGTTGGAATTTAGTCTATAAGCTTGTCTTCACGCAGACCTTCCCGCGCAATATGGCGCGGCAACACCCGCCCATAAAGCTGCCTTGTGCGTTCAACGCTTCCACACATGCCCTCACGTTCCACAAACGAAAAAATCCCGACATATCGTTTTCGTTTCCCTTGGACCGGATTAACTTTGTGAAGCGAATAGCGACCCTTAAATATCTGCAGATCACCGGGTTCTAGCACCAATTTGGATACTCTGGATCGATCGCCGCTTAAAACCGATGCGACATCCGCGAAATGCTCATCGGTTGGGCTTCGCAGCATTGGGACGTATTCAAATTCACCGCCAGACTCGGCGTTTTGAATCGCCAAAGTCACCGTAAAATTGTTGGTGTCATAGTGCCACGGAAAGCCGTCGCCTTCTTCGACCATATTGATGATGACGTCGGCCAACGGGTCGTCATAGCGAAAGAACCTGTCTTCTGGTTCTTCAAGGGCGCTTTGAACGAAGGGCATAAAACAGTCCCATTCATAGATCTTACGAAGCGGACTTTTGGGTCCGAAGTTGTCCGCCGGAATGAACCCGTTTGAGCGATCAAAGAATTGACGCATCGGATGGGAAGGCGGTAATGACGTATCGTCCTTGGTGAAATAAGCGTTCGTGCGGCTGAAGGATCGGTGCGCCTTGCCCGCGACTCTGTCGGCTTCCTTTACGAGCGCTTTAAGGCCGTCTTCGTGCACAAAACCCTTGAGAACTGCGCATCCGTCCTCGTACAGCTGGTCGCGAACACCCGAAATCATTGTACTAAACGACGCACTGCCTGGGCAATCCAACGGATACCGTCCCATGTCAACAAGAGAGCTAATGTGCATTGGCGGCTGTCCTTTCTTTGATCATTTCAGCCAACCAGTGATTCCAAATGCGTTCTATTCCAATCGAGACCCAGGGCGTCGGATTCAAAACGTCCAAAAACGACGGCGAAATTTACCAAAATTCCGTTTAGCAATCGAATTTTGCAACAAAAGTTCAAAACCACGCCCTCACACGACATATTTACCGCGATATCGCTGTTGACGACCGCAACCACCAATCATAATGTGCCGCAAAGCAGCAAGGAGAAGCGACGTGACCGAACTTGTGGTCATCGTAGAAAAATCGCGCATGGGCCGGTAACGGATTCCCTTCTGGACCCCATGCGCCCCCGAGAAACCGGGGGCTTTTTTTGAGGCAACACGAAACGTATTCTGCGCAATGCAGGGTGTCATAAATTTGGAGAGTATAATGACACGTCAGATGACCGGAGCGGAAATGATTGTACAAGCCCTGAAGGATCAGGGTGTGGACGTCGTTTTCGGATATCCTGGGGGCGCAGTCCTACCAATTTACGACGCCATTTTTCAGCAAAATGACATTCAGCATGTTCTGGTTCGCCACGAACAAGGTGCTGTGCACGCGGCAGAAGGCTATGCCCGCTCGACGGGTAAGCCGGGCGTCGTCCTCGTGACCTCGGGCCCCGGTGCGACAAACGCTGTGACTGGACTGACGGATGCGTTGTTGGATTCGATCCCAATCGTTGTTTTGACGGGTCAAGTTCCGACATTCATGATCGGCTCAGACGCATTCCAAGAAGCGGACACCGTTGGCATCACGCGGCCATGCACCAAGCACAATTGGCTTGTTAAAGACACCGCCAAACTGTCGGCAACAATTCACGAGGCGTTCCATGTCGCGACCTCGGGCCGTCCGGGTCCGGTGCTGATCGACGTGCCAAAAGACGTTCAGTTTGCAACGGGCGACTACACCGACCCAAAACCGGCCCGCAGCCATTATCAGCCCCAAGTTAAGGGCGACATGGAAACGATCACCGAACTGGTTGAGGCCATCGAAAAGGCCGAACGTCCGCTGTTTTATACAGGTGGCGGCGTGATCAACTCTGGCAACTCGGCGAGCATGTTACTGCGCGAGTTGGTCGAGGCAACTGGTTTCCCAATCACGTCGACCTTAATGGGCCTTGGCGGTTATCCTGCTTCGGGCAAAAAATGGATTGGAATGTTGGGCATGCATGGTCTCTATGAGGCCAATATGGCGATGCACGGTTGCGATCTGATGATCAACATCGGAGCGCGCTTTGACGACCGGATCACGGGGCGAATAGATGCCTTTAGCCCTGGCTCCAAGAAAGCCCACATCGACATCGACCCTTCGTCGATCAACAAGGTTATCCGCGTTGATTATCCAATCGTTGGCGACGTTGGACATGTTCTTGAAGATCTGTTGAAGGTATGGAAATCGCGCGGTCGTAAAACCAATTCGGCGGCCGTTTCAAAATGGATGATGCAGATCGACGAATGGCGGGCCGTTGATTGTCTTTCCTTTGAACAAAAACCGGGCAAAATCCGGCCACAGCACGCTTTGGCGCGTCTTGAAGCGCTGACCAAAGATCACGATCGCTATATCTGTACAGAAGTTGGCCAACACCAGATGTGGGCCGCGCAATACCTCAATTTTGAAGCCCCAAACCGCTTTATGACGTCTGGTGGTCTTGGTACTATGGGATACGGCTTCCCGTCGTCAATCGGCGTTCAGATGGCGCATCGCGATAGCTTGGTCATTAACGTAGCGGGCGAAGCGTCCTGGATGATGAACATGCAAGAAATGGGCACCGCCGTTCAGTATCGGTTGCCGGTAAAACAGTTCATTTTAAACAATGAACGTCTTGGCATGGTGCGCCAATGGCAGGAATTGCTGCACGGTGAACGCTATTCGCATTCTTGGTCGGAATCCCTGCCCGATTTCGTAAAATTAGCCGAGGCCTTTGGGGCCAAGGGAATTATTTGCGACGACGAAGCTGATCTTGATGAAGCGATCCTTGAAATGATCAACCACGATGGTCCGGTTATTTTTGACTGCTTGGTCGAAAAGCACGAGAACTGTTTTCCGATGATCCCATCGGGTGCGCCTCACAACAAAATGTTGATGGGTGAAGCCAGTACACAAGACGCAATTGGGTCTTCAGGCGCGGTTCTGGTTTAAGCCGCCAATCGATGTCTGACCCTCTGTCCCTGTCCGGCCCACGCGGCGCAAATGAAACCCCTGCAGAGTATTCTTTGCGGGGCCAATACCTTTTGCGCCAAGGCAGCTTTGATGAAGCCTCGACCATTTTGCAAGAAGTGGTTGAGTTGCTTCCAGATGATCGCAAGGCCCATCTGTCGCTGTCGGCCCTGCTGACACGCCAACGCCGATCAGAAGCAGGCCGCAACGTTTTTCGCAAATACATCGAACGCCTGCCGTTGGGGATTGCGCCGGAAAACCACACGGACGCTGACCCTTTGGTCTTAGTGATTAGGGGGCTGGATAAAACACAGCCAACGATTGGACGCCGTTCAAACGGTGAATACAAACCGAAATTGCGGGGCGGCCACTTTACGATCCAGTATCTTCTTTCGAGAGACGCCGTGCCCCGCCAGACCTTCACCATACCCGGTGATCTTGGCGTGAACAGCGCCGCCTTGCCGCGTTTTGACGTGATGCTTAACACTATTGCCGAACCGGATATTGAAGGCGCATCGCTACACTCACTGCAACGCCATTTGGCCGAAAACCCGAACACTCCGATTATCAATAAGCCCGAGAATGTCTGGCAAACGGCACGGGACCGTAACTTTGAACGGCTATCCGGTCTCGGAGATTTCACATTTCCAAGAACCGTGCGTTTCGCCGTAAACAACGGCGGTCCGGCGGAATTTGCCAATCAATTGGCCAAGCACAATATGGAAACGCCGCTTATCCTGCGCCGCGTTGGCACGCAGACTGGGCGGACAACACAGTTGATCACGAGCGGCCACGATTTGATGGATTACGCCAAAATTCCACTGTCCGGCGAATTCTACGCCATCGACTATCGAATGATCCTCTGGCGCGGCGAATACTTTAGAAAGCTACGTCTGTTCTGCATTGACGGTGAATTCTTTCCCGTTGTCTGCCATCTCGACAAAGTCTGGAACGTCCATGGCGGCAACCGCAAAGACCTGATGCGCGGTAACGAAGACCTAATGGCACAAGAAAAATCGTTTTTGGCCAATTGGAAAGACTTTGTAGGACAAGGGAACGCCGATCTGCTTTATAAAATTGCCGAAGCAACAGACCTTGAGTTTTTCGGTATAGACTTCACTATCGACAACGAGGGAAAGATTTTCATCTACGAACTTAACCCGTCGATGCGACACAGTTTTGATCACGCCAAGACCTTTACCTACAAAATGCCCTATGACCTTGCTACGTCAACCGCATTTGAAAAAATGGTCCTAACGCGCGTCAATGCCGTCCACAAAAAACGAGAGGCTTGACATGCAAATCTCATCACATGCTTTTGCAAGCGTCACACGACACCCAGTCAGTGGCGCAAGACCAAACACTCGCACTGTAAAAATACACAAGGAATGACCCCATGGCTGCACTGCACATCAAAAAAGGCTCAACCAAGCATTCCGCGTACAATCTACGCCCCAATTTCAGCGACACGCAAGAACGTCACACTCTTGCTGTCATCGTCGAAAACGAACCGGGTGTTTTGGCCCGCGTCATTGGTCTGTTTGCCGGGCGTGGCTACAATATCGATAGTCTAACCGTCGCCGAGGTTGATCATCTAGGCCACCTGTCTCGCATTACGGTTGTGACAAACGGCACGCCTCAGGTGATCGAACAGATCAAAGCGCAGTTGGGTCGAATCGTTTCTGTGCGAAGGGTGAACGATTTGACCGTCGAGGGTGCATCAGTTGAACGCGAGCTGGCGCTGATCAAAGTGTCCGGCGGCGGTGAGAAGCGCGTAGAGGCGCTTCGGCTAGCTGATATCTTTCGTGCCAGTGTCGTCGACAGTACTTTGGAAAGCTTTGTCTTCGAGCTCACTGGCACGCCCGAAAAAATTGACGCCTTTGCCGATCTTATGCGCCCGCTAGGGCTGCAAGAGGTTGCACGGACTGGTGTCGCGGCGCTTTCGCGCGGAATGGAATGATTTCTGCCCCTTCGTCTCTGATCGGCTTGGGCATCGCGCTCGGCTGATCATTGGCGCTAACTAGCGCCTCATCTAGTCCCTGATATCCGTTCTCTTCAACGACCGTCAGGTTCTCGGCAAAGCGCAATCGGCTTTGCATCCGCAGGCTGAAACTAACCAAATCCCCCGCTTGAAGTCCAAGGTCGGTGCAAATTTCTGCTTGTTCACCAGTGACATAGGCAAGCTTCCCCTGATCTTCACACCAGATTACGGCTTTCCCAACTTGTTGGTCGCTCCACAAAACTACACCCATCATTTTTTTAGTCCCCGTATGATCTATGGTTAATGATGTCCTACGTTTCCTGTTTTGAAAATTGTGCGTTCCGCGTCTTATCTCTTGAATTTGTGTCCACGAAAGACGAAGGTGAAGCTAGTTAGCGACACGAGTGATGCTGTTTAGCGCCAGATACGACAGAAGCAGACCAATAGGATTGGTTTTGCCCATAAAGCTATTGCAGAATTAGACAGGAAACATCGTGAACAACCCGAAAGAAATTGTTAGATCGCCAAGCCCGGCAGATTTACGTCAGGTGTTTGGCGCGAATCTACGCAAGCTGGCACAGGCGCATGATTCCATAGCCGGCCTCTGCCGCGAGTTGCAGATCAATCGCACGCAATTCAATCGCTACCTGTCCGGAGAAAGCTTCCCGCGCCCTGATATCCTGCATCGTATTGCGACTTTTTTTAAATGCGACGCGCGCATCCTTCTAGAACCCGTCGACGAGATTGATCACACATCACAAGATCTTCTGCACCATCCCGTATTGAACGAATTTTTTGGCCAACAAATCACAAATGTTCCCGCAGCAATGTTTCCAAACGGGTTCTACCGCTTTTCGCGTCCGAGTTTTGTAGAACCAAACCAGTTCATTCAAGCGCTGGTCATGGTATGGCGCATAGACGGTTTCTGCTTCGTGCGCGGCCTCGAAGCCAAAGCCGCGTTTCAACAGCAAGGCCTACCGTGGGACGTCAAATCGCGCGAATACCGTGGCACCGTGATGATGCAAGAAGAAGGCATCACGATGCTGTCGTCCCGCAGAAACGCAACAACGTGTTCCTTTGGATTTTTGAACAAGGTACCATCGTTTCAAAGCAATTTCTGGGTTGGCTTTGCCACCCGCACCGTTCCAGAAGGCATCGACGGCAACCGCGCGGTCCGAATGGTTTTTGAACACTTGGATCAGGACACTGGATTAATCCTCAACGCCGCCCGCAACGTTGGATTTTGTACTGCCGACGCCCTGCCCCACTTTCATAAACGTCTGTTGCGCACGGCCGAACCTTTCAAATAGGACCAGCCACACCGACATTTTGGTCGCAAAACTGCTATATGGATTTCATTGCGCAACTTATGTGATTCCTATCAATAGGAGTATCCAACAATGTCGACACCTACCGATCTCAGCAATGTGCGCCAGTCCGTAGACAAAGCGCATGGTCTACCAAACGCGCACTACATTGATCCCAAGGTGTTCGATGAAGAAAAGGACGCGCTGCTCTTCTCGCAATGGTCGGGCCTTGCTGTCGCCGCGGACGTGCCTGAGGTCGGCGATGCAGTCCCCTTTGATTTCCTCGGAATGCCCCTGCTGCTTGTGCGTGATCGCGATACCAAAGTGCGGGTGTATCAAAACATTTGCCGTCACCGTGGCATGATTCTTGTGGACGAACCCCGCAAAATCGAGGGCGCGATTCGCTGCCCCTACCATTCATGGTGCTACGGCCTTGATGGTCGTCTTGTGTCCACCCCCCATGTCGGTGGCCCTGGTCAAAACGTGCATGCTTCGATTGATAAAAACAAACTTAGCCTGATCGAAGTGCGAAGCCATGTCTGGCGGGATGTGGTCTGGATCAACGTATCCGGCAACGCACCTGACTTCGAAGACGCAATGTGCGAAGTCATTGATCGCTGGACCGAATTTGACCAACCCCTGTTTCACGGTGGCGACGACAGCAAATTCACGCTGACCGTCGACACCAATTGGAAACTCGCCGTCGAAAACTATTGCGAAAGCTATCACTTGCCCTGGGTTCACCCAGGTCTAAACAGCTACTCTCGCCTTGAAGACCACTACCACATCGAAAAACCAGGCCACCACTCGGGCCAAGGCACGCTCGTGTATCGCCAACTGCGCGATGACAACGGAAACACCTTTGAAGACTTCGCTGGCCTATCCGACAAATGGGATACGTCAGCAGAATACATCGCGGCCTACCCGAACGTGCTTCTTGGCGTTCACAGGGATCATGCCTTTGCGATCATCCTCGTGCCCCACGGCCCAGAACGAACCTCAGAACACGTGCACCTCTATTATGCCACCGACAACTCTGATGCCTCTCTACGTGAGAAAAACAGCGTACAATGGAAAGAGGTCTTCACCGAGGACGTCGGCGTTGTCGAAGGCATGCAACGCGGACGGCACGCAATCGGCTTTGACGGCGGACACTTCTCGCCCGTAATGGACAGCCCAACCCACTGCTTCCACGATTGGTGCGCTGGCAATATCGACGCTGCACGGGCCGCAAAACAGGCCGCAGAATGAATGATACACTCGACTTCAAGCTTCTAAAGGCCCACGCCCGCCAAGACAAATCCACCCTTGTCGATCTCTATACCAAGGCCGCAGACGCGGCTCCAACAGACGATGCGCGCTATTTCTTCATGACCCACGCCTATATTTTTGCGTTGGATACCAACCACTCAACAGCGGGCTCTCTGTTCAAAAAGCTCAAATCAGCGGGTCGGGAAGCTTAGCCCGCATCTTTTGACCAAAAATATCCAAAAAACCGTTTGCCCGCATGGGCAAGCGAAGGAAAGCGGCGCCGATAGGCGCCACACTCATCTCCTCAACCCAGAAAAGAAAAAGGAGCGCCGTGAGGGGCGCTCCAGTATCACTGATCAGGCTCATCGTTAAGTGCTGCTCGATGAAGTGTTTTTGCCTGCGGCCTGATCCGCGTCAGGGACGAGCGCACCCGCCCCAGTGACCCCTAGGAACAACCTGATGTTGATCCGCAGGTATTACATTTCATGCAGGTGCCGTTACGCACCAACGTGTAATTTCCGCAGTCGCCACAAGGATCGCCCTCGTAGCCCTGCATTTTCGCCTTAACCCGTGCGTTCAGCTTGACGGTTCCGGTCGCCAAGGCCGTCTCTCCCCCCCCCGAAACAGCCGTTTCCGGCACCAAAGCCTGCAGCGCGACTTCTGGATCTATCGACCCGTCTAACGCAATGCCGCCCACCGTTTGGCCACCCTGCAAGACAACCAATTCTTGTGGAACCCGCTTGCGCAAATATCCGGCCGAACTGACTTGTTTCAGCATTTCCAAAGACTTGGACGCCGTGTTTTCACTTACGTTTGAGAAGTTGGATTTACCTTCTTCAACGCCTCGCCCCAGATCATCAAAGCTTGCGCCTTCTGGTTTGACGTGGGCGAGATCGGTTCTATCAAGGTAAGACACAGCCAATTCGCGGAAGATATAGTCAAGGATCGACGTTGCATTCTTGATGCTGTCGTTGCCCTGAACCATTCCAGCCGGTTCAAACTTTGTGAACGTGAACGCGTCGACGAATTCTTCCAACGGCACGCCGTATTGCAGACCGACCGACACTGCGATGGCGAAGTTGTTCATCATCGCGCGGAAACCAGCGCCTTCTTTGTGCATGTCGATGAAAATCTCACCGAGGTTGCCATCCTGATATTCGCCCGTGCGCAGATACACCTTGTGGCCACCAACGATGGCTTTTTGCGTGTATCCTTTACGGCGCTCAGGCATTTTTTCACGGTGGTTGCGGATGATTTCCTTGACGATGACTTTCTCGATAATCTTTTCGGCAATCACAGCAGCTTTTTCCTGCGAAGACCCACTTTCGAGGACTTCCAACGCGTCGTCGTCGTCCTCAACCAGGGCCGAGGCCAGCGGCTGCGACAGCTTCGAGCCATCGCGATACAGCGCGTTGGCCTTGATACCCAAAGTCCAGCTCAGCTCGTAAGCTTTCTGGCAGTCTTCGATCGTCGCGTTATTCGGCATATTGATCGTTTTTGAGATCGCGCCCGAGATGAACGACTGCGCCGCCGCCATCATGGTGATGTGGCTGTTGACCGACAAGAAGCGTTTGCCCTTTTTGCCGCAAGCGTTTGCACAATCGAAGATGTGGTAGTGATCTTCCTTCAGATGCGGTGCACCTTCCAAAGTCATCGTTCCACAAACATGGTCGTTTGCCGCGTCGATGTCCCGACGGGTAAAGCCAAGATGACGAAGCAGGTCAAACGTCGGATCATTCAGTTTTGCCTGCGGAATGCCGAGAATATCCGTGCAGAACGTCGCGCCCAGGGTCCATTGATTGAACACGAAGCGAATATCAAAGGCCGTGCCAAGCGCGGCTTCGACCTTGTCGATTTCGGTCTGACGGAAGCCATGGCCAATCAAAGCGGTGTGGTTGATACCCGGCGCATTCCCCATCGTGCCGTGACCGACCGCGTAGGCAATGATTTCCTCGATCTGTGCGGGTCCGTAGCCTTGCTTTTCAAGCGCGCCCGGGACTGACCGGTTGATGATTTTGAAATACCCGCCACCGGCAAGCTTCTTGAACTTCACCAATGCAAAGTCAGGCTCAATACCGGTTGTGTCACAATCCATAACCAAACCAATAGTGCCCGTCGGCGCGATAACGGTTGACTGCGCGTTGCGATAGCCGTTCTTTTCACCCAATGTAAGCGCATCATCCCAGGATTTTTTTGCAATGGAAACAAGACGTTGATCGGGGCAATTTGCGTGATCAAGGGCGACTGGCTTGATTGCAAGGTCTTCGTAGCCATCGGTGTTGCCGTAGGCTGCGTTGCGGTGATTGCGCATAACCCGCAGCATGTGCTTGGCGTTGCGAGCATAGCTTGGGAACGCGCCCAGCTCGCCAGCCATCTCAGCCGACGTTGAATAGGCAACGCCGGTCATGATCGCGGTCAACGCACCGGCCAAGGCACGGCCTTCGTCGCTGTCATATCCGTGACCCATGTTCATCAGCAAACCGCCGATATTGGCATAGCCAAGACCGAGGGTGCGGAAGTCATAGGAAAGCTGTGCGATCTCTTTCGATGGGAACTGCGCCATCATGACCGAAATTTCGAGAGTTACGGTCCAAAGACGCGACACGTGGATATAGTCCTCAACCTGAAACTCTCCGTCTTTAAGGAAAGTCAGCAGGTTCATCGACGCCAAGTTACAGGCCGTGTCGTCGAGGAACATGTATTCCGAGCACGGGTTGGATCCACGTATCTCACCGTCTTCTGGGCAAGTGTGCCACGCGTTCACGGTGTCGTGGTACTGGATGCCGGGATCGGCGCAAGCCCAAGCGGCGTGGCCAATATCTTCCCAAAGATCGCGCGCTTTGATCGTCTTGGCAACAGAGCCATCGGTGCGGCGGATCAATTCCCAATCGGAATCGTTTTTGACGGCTTCAAGGAACGCGTCTGTCACACGAACCGAGTTGTTTGAGTTCTGGCCCGAGACTGACGCGTAAGCTTCGCTATCCCAATCGGTGTCGTAGGTTGGAAATTCGATGCTGCCGTAGCCCTGCTTTGCATAATCCAAAACGCGCTTTACATAGGTCTCAGGGATCGCGACCCTTTTTGCACCACGGATGGCATCTTTCAGCTGCGGGTTCTTCTTGGGGTCAACTGAATCTTCAGTCGATCCATCCCAAGCCTTAATAGCGCCAAAAATAGCGTTCAGCTTTTCTTCGTGCATCTTGGAACCGGCAACGATCGAGGCAACCTTTTGCTCCTCTTTCACCTTCCAATTGATGTATTCCTGAACATCAGGGTGATCCGCATCGACAATAACCATCTTTGCCGCACGCCGTGTGGTGCCACCTGATTTGATCGCTCCTGCGGCGCGGTCGCCGATCTTCAAAAAGCCCATCAAGCCAGATGATTTTCCACCACCTGACAAGGCTTCGCCATTGCCACGCAAGGACGAAAAGTTCGTCCCCGTGCCCGAGCCATATTTGAACAAACGGGCTTCACGCACCCAAAGGTCCATGATGCCACCATCGCCAACAAGATCGTCTGAAACGGACTGAATAAAGCAAGCGTGGGGCTGAGGGTGTTCGTAGGCTGATTTCGATTTGGTCAGCTTGGCAGTTTTATAATCAACGTAGTAGTGGCCTTGCGACGGGCCATCGATACCGTAGGCCCAGTGAAGGCCGGTGTTGAACCACTGAGGGCTGTTGGGCGCTGCACGTTGCGTTGCAAGCATGTGGCGCATTTCGTCAAAGTAGGCCTGTGCGTCGGCTTCGGTCGTGAAATAGCCGCCCTTCCAGCCCCAATAGGTCCATGCACCCGCAAGGCGGTCAAAAACCTGCTTTGCGCTGATCTCGCCCGTTTTGGGCGTATTGTCATTGGCCGGAACTGAGCGCCAAAGAAATTCGGGCACGCCCTTTTCTTTGACCTTTTTCAATTGGGTGGGCACGCCAGCTTTGCGGAAATACTTTTGGGCAATCACATCTGATGCGACCTGACTCCATGTCGACGGAACTTCGACATCATCAAGCTTAAAGACAACAGAGCCGTCTGGATTGCGTATCTCGGACGACGTCGTCACAAAATCCAGTTCTGCGTATGCGTCGTTACCGGCCTTTGTGAATTTTCTATCAATCTTCATGTGGCTGCCTCGTTCTCAGCGTTTCGTTTTGTGGTCGTCGTTGCGACCGTGCCGAGTTTAAAACGAGGACAATTCGTCCTTGGACAAGCGTGTCCAAGTTTCACAACGGTATAGCGTTGGTTTGATCGTAGTCCCCGTTCGCTAAGGCGTTCCACTATATCTAGTGGTTACCCCTTCGGCCTGCACAAGGTGGCGTATGAAGGCCTAGTTGGTCAACGGAAATATTGACGAATGATTAACAAAAATCGCTTGACCAAATGTACTGCGGAAGTCGGGAATTCCTTACCGCGATTCCTTGGATTTTCTCAAGCGTTTGGCAGTCGCACAAAAGTCTTAGATTTCGACACCTTAGCGCTTCACGTTAACGAGAGCGTCTGGGTCAACGCCTAAGTCAGCGTGAAAAAAACGCGGTTGGCAAATACGGGACGTCGAAACGAAAATCTATGGGCAACGATGCATCTTAGCCACTATATGTAGTAATATACACTGGTATACATACAGAAAGCCACAAATTGTAGATTTGCATCAGAATCAAAAACGGCGCCAAAGGCGCCGCAGAAGAACTTCAATTCTTAGTAAATGGTCGGGACGGCAAGATTCGAACTTGCGACCCCCTGTACCCAAAACAGGTGCGCTACCAGGCTGCGCTACGCCCCGACTGACGCGGTGTCTAAACTCGGATGGCGCGAATGAAAAGCCCAAAAATGCCTGAGATTGCTATTTCTCAAGGCAACCCCAAATTGCGCTTTCTTCTGGGATGCTGGGGTGACGAATTTGGGTTCCTGCCGTCATTCCATAGAGCGCGCTCAGCCCGCCATTTATCTCAAGCACGTACATAATCTCATCGCCGCCGAAAATCGGTGTTTCATCTAAAGGCACAGCGTTCTCATGAATTCTGTCCACCACGCCGTCTTTTGTCACAAATAGCATATCCAACGGAATCAGCGTGTTGCGCATCCAAAACGCAGCCGAGCGCGGACGATCAAATATGAAGAACATGCCGTTTTGACGCGCCATTGACGGGCGGTGCATTAATCCTTGAGACCGCAGTTCGCCGGTATCGGCAATCTCAACTGTAAAGGCCGCCTGCCCCCAGTCACCGCGAAGATCAATCCTGTCAAAACTACATTCATCGGCCATTGCGCTAGATGCAAAAAGCAGCGCGGTCAATCCAAGACCAAATCTAAACAAGACATCTACTCCGCCTGTTGTCCGGCCTCCCAGGCACAAACTTCAGCGGCCATCTTACCACGACGGCCTTCGATTATACGAATGGAAATAGCCTCACCCGGCATCAAATTCGCGAGACCCGAGCGCCGGAGAACTTCTATATGCACAAAAATGTCGTCCGAACTGCCGAAGGTATTCGCGAACCCGAACCCTTTAATTTTGTCAAACCACTTCACCCTGGCCGGAACCAAAGGGGCCGCCAAAATGTCTTCCAGTGGAAAATCAGTGAAATCTTCAAGCTGAGGTGGTGCAGCATTGCTGTCCATCCAGATTTCGATAACTTCCGTCGCTTGCACGCCTTTTGTAGTCGCCTGAACGATGATTTCAATCCCCACGCCATCAGCAACCGAGCTTTGCCCGAAGTTGCGAAGTACATTTGCGTGGAGCAAAATATCTGGCCCGCCGTCTTCCGACACCACGAAACCAAAGCCCTTTGCAGGGTCAAACCATTTTACTCGTCCAGATACGCGATCAAGGCCATCTTCGATTGCCAATTCCATAATCCATAATTCTCATCCCCAAGTTAAGTTCATCACAATTGTTCGGGTGTGATGCAAGCGTAAATATTTGTTCCTCAAATACTTTCCACTTCACGCAACGTGAACGGATGCTCTTTTATGGTGTGTTATTAGGGGTTTAGTCTCGTTACGTTCCAATCACTTTGAGGATTGTTTTTTGCCCATATAAAACGGTCATGAAGCCTGAAAGCGCCGTCAGACCAGAATTCAATTTCGACGGGTGTTATCCGATAACCACCCCAAAACGGAGGTCTTTGGGGGGAAGTCCCGTGGGTTGCGGTCACCTTGGCGACCTCAGCCATAAGGCTAGCGCGCGATGAAAGCGGTTTTGACTGGTGCGACGCCCACGCCCCCAACCGACTTTTCAATGATCGGGACGCATAGTATTCGTCCGCGGCCGGCCCGTCTTCGCGGACAACGGTGCCACGAACGCGGATTTGCCGCCTTAAGGATTTCCAGTGAATGACAAAAGCGGCTTTGCCAGCGTGTTCAATCTCTTGCGCTTTGGCGCTTTCGTAATTTGTGTAGAAAACGAAACTGTCCACATCGATGGATTTCAAAAGCACCATCCTGACATTTGGCAGCCCACTTTCATCCACCGTCGATAACGCCATCGCATTGGGGTCGTTGGGTTCTGCCAGTACAGCGTCGTCCAACCAACTTTGCGCTATGATAAACGGGTTGTCCCCTGCCAAAATTCCATCACGATCCGACATATGCTGACCCTTTCTATGACACGCGTAAAAGGCGTTGTTGCTGTCCAAAGGCTTGAAGGCAAAATGCCAATCGCCTAAAGGATATTGAGTTGAATTTTAATGTCGCAGGGGAACCGGATGTCAACACAACTTATGCAGGGCAAACGAGGTCTCATTATGGGACTTGCCAATGACAAGTCCATCGCGTGGGGCATCGCCAAGGCCTGTGCCGAGGCTGGCGCCGAACTTGCGTTTTCCTATCAGGGTGATGCGCTAAAGAAGCGCGTTGATCCTCTTGCGGCCCAACTTGGCAGCGACATTGTTCTGCCTTGCGACGTTAGCGACGAAGGATCAATCGACACGTTGTTCGATTCCCTTGAGAAAAAATGGGGCAAGCTTGACTTTGTAGTTCACGCAATCGGGTTCTCGGACAAAAGCGAATTGCGGGGTCGCTACGTCGACACAACGCGGGGCAACTTTGCTATGACCATGGATATCTCGGTCTATAGTTTCACAGCCGTGATGAAACGCGCCGAGAAAATGATGACGGATGGCGGTAGCGCGATCACGATGACCTACTACGGTGCGGAACGCATTATGCCGCATTATAACGTGATGGGGGTCGCAAAGGCCGCTCTTGAAGCCTCGGTTCGGTATTTGGCCGAGGATTTGGGCAAGGACGGAATTCGCGTGAACGCGATTTCAGCCGGTCCTATCAAAACGCTCGCCGCGTCCGGTATCGGCGATTTCCGCTATATTATGAAGTGGAACGAATATAATTCACCTCTGCGCAGAAACGTGACGATCGACGATGTGGGCAAATCTGCTTTGTATCTACTGTCTGATCTCGGTTCTGGCGTTACTGGTGAAACGCATCACGTTGATGCAGGTTATCACGTCGTCGGTATGAAAGCCGTCGATGCCCCTGACATGTCGAAAGGTTAATCATGGATCGTTTACCTCATGAAAAAGGATTCCACGTAAGCTGGGATCAACTCCACCGCGATGCGCGCGCCTTGGCTTGGCGCTTGGATGGCCATGGCCCCGACGACGGTGCGTGGAAAGCAGTTGTGGCGATCACCCGTGGCGGCATGGCCCCCGGAATGATCGTAGCACGCGAACTTGATATTCGCACCGTCGACACGATTTCTGTGAAATCCTATCACTCGGGCGGTGGACAAGCAGACAACCGGCGCGATGCCGAAGTCCTCAAATCCCCGAACGCCGAAATGATGGGCGACGGCACCGGCATTCTGGTTGTGGATGATCTTGTTGATAGCGGCAAAACGCTTGAACTCGTCAGGTCGCTTTACCCCAACGCCCATTTTGCGTGTGTTTACGCAAAACCTGAGGGTGAAAAGCAAGCGGACACGTATATTACGTCGGTCAGCCAAGATACGTGGATATTCTTCCCGTGGGATATGGCGTTGCAATACGTCGAGCCGTATCGCGGTACGGATTGATCGCCCAATCTGACGCATCTCCAGTCAAGAAATTGCGCCTTTGACGGCGTTAGGGGGCAATTTGCCCCCCTTTTTCACTTTAGAAGTGGCACGGAAAACAATGACAAACTCAAGAACCCGCGCGACGTTCTCTCCTCCGATTTCTGACGCTAAGGCATGGGCACAAAACACCCCTCTGCCTGAAGGATTGTCGTTGCTTGATTTCTCACAAGCGGCCCCGTCGACACCGCCCCCGGCAAAAATGCGCGACGTTATGGGCGAGGCCGTAAAGACTGAGGCTGGCCTGCATCTATACGGGCCGGTGCTTGGCAACCCCGACTTGCGGGACGCGTTGGCCAACAAAACGTCCGAGCTTTATCAAGGCAAAGTAGAAGGCCGTCAGATTGCGATCACGTCGGGGTGCAATCAAGCCTTCGCTGCGGCCATTGCATCCCTCACAACCGAAGGGGACGAGGTTATTTTGCCGACCCCTTGGTATTTCAACCACAAAATGTGGCTGGATATGAGCGGCGTTACGGCCGTGCCTTTGGACCTTGGTGCCGATTTTTTACCGGATCCGGATGTTGCGCGCACGCTGATTACATCCAAAACACGCGCTATCACCTTGATTTCGCCGAATAACCCGACTGGAACGGAATACACTCCCGACCTGATCGAGGCCTTCTATCAACTTGCGCAGGATCACGGCATATCCCTGATCTTGGATGAAACCTACCGCGATTTTCGCGTCTCGGACACTATTGCGCACACGTTGTTCTCGCGTCAAAATTGGTCCGGGACGCTGATACATCTCTATTCGTTTTCCAAATCCTTCCACATGGCAGGACACCGTTTGGGCGCCATTGCAACGTCTGAAAACAAGCTAAGTGAGATCGGGAAATTCCTTGATACGGTCACTATTTGCCCGTCAGGCATCGGCCAAGCCGGTGCGCTATGGGGGCTTCATAATCTGGACGATTGGCTTGAAAGCGAACGTCAGGAAATTCTGACGCGGGGCACGACCGTCCGAGACGTCTTTTCTGCCCTAACACCGAAAGGATGGGTACTGCACACAAGCGGCGCCTATTTCGCCTATGTAGAACACCCAGATGCAGCGAAGCACAAGAACGCCGCGCAGGTCATCCTTGCGCAAACTGGTATCCTTATGTTGCCCGCGACGATGTTCAGACCCGATGGTCAATCCGGCGCGACCACTCAGTTTCGGATCGCTTATGCCAACCTTGGATCAGAAAAAATCCGCGAAATGGGCGATAGACTGGCTGATTTCAGCTTCTAGCTTGCCCCCCTTCCGATCAACGCGTAGACACCAATCCTGAAACTATAACAAAGGGTTCAGGGATGGCTAAGAACGTTGGCTCCAAGGTGTTTGTCTGGATTTTGCTGGGCATGATCATCGTTGGTTTGATCGGCTTTGGATCGACCAATATCGGTGGCACGCTGCGCACAATTGGCTCAGTTGGCAATAAAGACCTGCCCATTGATACATACGCCCGTGCCATTCAGTCCGAATTGCGTGCCCTTGAGGCCCAAACGGGTCAGCCAATATCGTTCGCGCAGGCGCAATTGTTTGGTGTTGATCAGCAGGTTTTATCCCGTGTTGTTACCGCCCGCCTACTTGAGGCCGAGGCAGATCGTATCGGCATATCTGTTGGTGACGAAACCCTGCGGACTCAGTTGGTCGAAATCAGCAGCTTTCAGGGTATCGACGGCAATTTTAACCGTGATGCCTATCAGAATGCGTTGGACAACGCCGGCTTGAACGAACGTGAATACGAAGCACAACTGCGCGACGAAATCTCAAGCTCTTTACTGCAGACGTCATTACTTGGCAATCTGGTCACAAACCCAGTCTATGCGGAAACCTTTGCGAAATACCTGACAGAAACGCGAAACGTGACGTGGGCACAGGTAGAGCCGGCCTTGCTTGACGGCGCTACTGCAACGGCATCCGCGGCTGATCTCAAAGCTTTCTACGACGACAACATTGCCAACTTCACGTTGCCGGAAACCCGCCAGATCACCTATGCGTGGATCACGCCTGATATGCTGATTGATACGGTCGAGCTGGACGAGCAAAGCCTACAAGATGCCTACACGCGTCGTGAAGCCGAATTCAACACCCCGGAGCGGCGCTTGGTTGAGCGTCTGATCTATGGGTCCGCCGCAGAAGCCCAAGCAGCAGCGGATCGCATCGAAGACGGGTCAGCATCGTTTGAAGACTTGGTAGCCGAGCGCGGTTTAGAACTTATCGATATCGATCTTGGCGACGTTTCAATCGGGCAGCTAGGAAGTGCGGGCGCAGAAGTCTTTGCCCTCAAAGGTTTGGGCACCGTTGGACCCGTTTCAACCGATTTGGGTTCTGCCTTGTTCCGCGTAAACGGCATTCTTGAGGCCCGCGTGACCACATATGAAGACGCCCTGCCCTTGCTGCGTGACGAAATCGCCAATGACCGCGCCCGCCGCGTTATCGACGCTCAGGTGTCAGACCTTGAAGACCTGCTTGCGGCCGGTGGAACCCTTGAAGACCTTGCCGCGGATACCGAAATGCAGTTGGGCCAAATTGGCTGGCACAGTGCCGTTTTTGACGGCATTGCAGGCTACACGGCGTTCCGCAACGAAGCCTCATTACTGAACACAAGCGACTTCCCGACAATCACCAATTTGGGTGATGGCGGCGTCTTTGCGATGCGCCTTGACGCAATCGACGCTGAGCAACCAGAAGACTTTGACACCGTCCGCGATCAAGTGGCCGCTGGATGGGCGCAGCAAAAAGAACGCACGCTTTTGGCGGAAAAAGCCGAAACGTTAAAGGCGTCGCTGGACGACGGCGCATCATTCGAAGGTCTTGGACTTACGACCCATGTCGAAAGCGGCCTTGGGCTGCGAAGCCGCCCAGACGGAGTGCCCGCAAACGTATCGATCGCTGCGTTCGAACTGCGCGAGGCGTCGGAATCCATGATTTCAAACACTTCCGAGGGCGTCTTTATCGTTCGGTTGGACCAAATCGTGACAGCGGATTTTGGGTCGGAAGACACACAAGCATTGGTCGTTGCAATCGAACAGCAAACAGTCTCGGCGGTTGATCAGGATGTGTTTGAGGCCTTCGCCAATGCGATCCGGCTGCGCACTGATATCGAGTTGAACCAACAGGCCATCAATGCCGTCAATGCCAACTTCCAATAAAGAGTAGACCCCGTGGCGCTAACACCATCGTTTGAGCAGTTCCAACAAGGCTACGAAGCCGGACAAAACCAAGTCGTTTACACGCGGCTCGCGGCTGATCTGGACACACCTGTATCCTTGATGATGCGACTAACGGCTGGACAAAAGGACAGTTTTGTCCTCGAATCGGTGACTGGTGGCGAAGTGCGGGGGCGCTATTCGATCATCGGCATGAAGCCCGACATCTTGTGGCGTTGCCACGCGGACGAAGCATCGATCAATCGCCACGCCCGGTTTGAACCCGACGGGTTTGAGGTGGAAGCGGCTGACCCTTTAACGTCGCTGCGATCATTGATCGAAGAAAGCCACATTGATCTGCCTATTGATCTGCCCGCAGCCAGCGCGGGTCTATTTGGGTATCTCGGCTACGATATGATCAGACTGGTTGAAGATCTTCCAAACGTGAACCCAGACCCGCTTGGCTTGCCCGATGCGGTCTTGATGCGCCCCAGTGTGGTTGCCGTTCTCGATGGCGTGAAGGGCGAGGTGACGATTGTGTCACCGGCTTGGGTGTCCGACGGTCAATCAGCGCGCGCGGCCTATGCGCAGGCCGCTGAACGCGTGATGGACGCCTTGCGTGACATCGACCGCCCCCTGCCCGCAGATAACCGTGAATTCGGGGCTGCGGATGCTTTGCCGGACCCTGTGTCCAACTTTACCCATCAGGGGTATTTGGACGCCGTGGAAAAGGCCAAGGACTACATCCGCGCAGGCGACATCTTTCAGGTCGTCCCGTCCCAGCGATGGACACAAGACTTCCCGCATCCGCCCCTTGCGCTCTATCGGTCGCTTCGTCGCACGAACCCATCCCCCTTCATGTTCTTCTTCAATTTCGGAGGCTTCCAAGTCGTCGGCGCCAGCCCAGAAATTCTGGTACGCGTCTTTGGCAACGAAGTCACAATTCGCCCCATTGCAGGCACACGCCCACGCGGCCTGACCCCTGAACTGGACAAGGCCCTAGAAGAAGACCTGCTGTCGGACCAAAAAGAACTGGCCGAACACTTGATGCTTCTCGATCTTGGTCGAAACGACACCGGCAAGGTGTCAAAGATCGGCACCGTGCGCCCAACCGAAGAATTCATCATCGAGCGTTACAGCCACGTCATGCACATCGTTTCAAACGTTGTGGGCGAACTGGCAGACGATCAAGACGCCTTGTCAGCACTGCTGTCAGGCCTACCCGCCGGCACTGTTTCCGGTGCCCCCAAAGTACGCGCGATGGAAATCATCGACGAGCTCGAGCCTGAAAAACGCGGCGTCTACGGCGGAGGCGTTGGATATTTCAGCGCTGGCGGCGATATGGACATGTGTATTGCCCTGCGCACAGCGGTTGTTAAGGACAAAAAGCTATACGTTCAAGCAGGCGGCGGCGTTGTCTATGACAGCGATCCTGAATGCGAATTCATGGAAACTGTCAACAAATCAAAGGCCTTGCGTGCCGCAGCCGAAAACGCAGCACGCTTTACAACCCGTTCAAACTAGACGTCCCTACCGATCCCAGATCGTCGAGATCGGTGTCAGGTCCACGCTGGTTGCACGATCCTGTAGACCCCACAAAAGCAGTGCCGAAATCGTAGCGGGCCGCAGTCGGCCAACCATGATGACAGCGCCTTCTTGACGCGCTTTAAAGGCGGCTTGATCTAGGAAACGTCGAATAACGCTGGCGTTTTGACCGGCGGCGTCGAAGTCCCTAAACATGGTCGCCACAGGAAGATCACGTCCATCTGCCTGTTGCTGGGCTGCATTCAATCCCTTAGGGCGAAGAACAACACCGGTACCGGTATCCTCAACCAGTTTCAGCATGCCTTCTGCAAGTGCCATATTGCCTTGAAGACCCCCATCGGTGCCCTCAAGTAGCCCAATGACGCCCGGAATGCTTTCGATAGTGGGCGCAAGCGCAACATCGACAAGCGACGCATCCCCCCCTTCGGGCAAGTCCCCGATGATAAGCAACTCGAACCCCTTGCTGCGGTACTTTTCAGCCGCCTCAAGGGCATCTTCGCGCAAAGGATCAATGGCGAACGAGATCGGATATGGGAAACTGGCCAGCGCTTCTGGACCGATGTTGTATTCACCAGTGTCGATCAAGACGATGGCCATCAACGGACGATCCTTGACGACGACTGGGTCGGATTGCACCGCTTGAGTTTCTGCCGCACCGTCTGTCCCATTGGAAACCGTTGGCAGCCTGTCTGTGACAACGCTTTCATCGACCGTCAAAGGCGCGTCAGGCATAAGCGTTTTGGTGTCCTCAACCTGTACAATCGCGGCATCAACAACGGTGTCTTCCATCACGGCCATTGGTTGAGCGGCGTCGGTGTTGATCGTCACTTCGGTCTCTTGCATAGGGGCTTCGGGGGCACTGGCCGTCGACGTATCGACAATCGGTTGCGTGTCTTCGGACACCTCAGGCGCGTCCTCATTGACCTCACTCACATCACCCAGATTGCTTTGCGCAGCCCCTGTCGACGGCACAATAGCCGAGGTCGTCTCAGCCAGCGTCGGCACGTCTTCGATCGTGGGCGACGACATCTGAGGCGTTGGCGTCGGGTCGTCCTCAGGCATGACCGGCGCAGCAGCAATCTCAGGCTGTATCTCCATGACGGCGACAGGTGGCTTGGGCATCGGTGCAAGCAACGATACAGCGGCCAAAAACAAAGCGGTGAATATACCGCCCCAGATCGTACCAAATAATAGTCCGCGTACCACTCGATCGCTCCCTACTAGGGTTCATTGTTTTTTTGCCATAATGCGCCCTCTTGACGGTCCTGCGCAACCCTGAGCATGTACAAGTTAACAACATAAAACAGGATAAGCCCACAACACGGAGCTTTAGATGCTACTTCTGATCGATAATTACGACAGTTTCACATATAATCTCGTGCATTACCTTGGCGAATTGGGCACGAAGGTTGTCGTACGCCGCAATGATGCGCTTGATGTCCAGGAAGCAATGGCGATGAATCCCGCAGGTATTTTGCTGTCTCCCGGCCCCTGCGACCCTGATCAAGCCGGTATTTGCCTTGCCTTGACGCTGGCTGCAGCCGAAACGAAAACGCCTTTGTTGGGTGTGTGTTTGGGTCATCAATCGATCGGTCAGGCATTTGGCGGCAACGTCGTGCGCTGCGACGAAATCGTGCACGGTAAAATGGGCAAAATGTATCATACCGGCAAAGGTCTGTTCAAAGATCTTCCGTCCCCGTTCGATGCAACCCGCTATCATTCATTGGTCGTTGACCGCGACACGCTTCCTGACTGTCTCGAAATCACGGCAGAACTTGAGAATGGCCTGATCATGGGGCTGCAACACACAACCCTGCCCATCCACGGCGTGCAGTTTCATCCAGAATCGATTGCAAGCCAACACGGCCACGCATTGCTGCAAAACTTCCTGAATGACATGAAGGTGCCAGCATGAGCGATTCCATGAAGCCAATCATCAACGCGGCCTGTGAAGGGCCATTGACGCGCGACCAAGCAGAAAGCGCGTTTCAGATCCTGTTCGAAGGTCAGGCCACACCCGCCCAGATCGGCGGCTTGCTGATGGCAATGCGCACCCGCGGCGAAACCGTCAGCGAATATGCAGCGGCCGCAACCGTTATGCGCACCAAATGCCTTCCCGTGAAAGCCCCGGTTGGCGCGATGGATATCGTCGGAACCGGCGGCGACGGGAAACACACCCTTAATATTTCAACAGCCACGGCCTTTGTGACAGCTGGAGCAGGCGTTGTTGTCGCAAAACACGGCAACAAAAACCTCAGCTCAAAATCCGGCACTGCAGACGTGCAAACGCAAATGGGCGTCAATGTCATGGTCGGCCCTGACGTCGTACAAAGAGCGCTCGATGAATGCGGGATCGCCTTCATGATGGCCCCAATGCACCATCCGGCCGTCAAATACGTGATGCCCGTGCGCCAAGAATTGGGCTGTCGTACCCTATTCAACATCCTTGGGCCCCTGACCAATCCCGCTGGCGTGAAGCGCCAACTCACGGGCGCGTTCTCAAAAGACCTTATCCGCCCGATGGCTGAAACCCTTGGCCAATTGGGAAGTGATCGCGCTTGGTTGGTCCATGGCTCAGACGGCACCGATGAATTGACAATCACAGGTATCTCTTGGGTCGCCGCGCTAGAAGAAGACGGCTCACTCAAAGAATTTGAGCTTCACCCAGAAGACGCGGGGCTTCCAGTTCACCCGTTTGAGGCCATCATTGGCGGCACCCCTGAAGACAACGCCAATGCCTTTCGGTCACTGCTAAATGGCACCCCATCAGCCTACCGCGACGCCGTCGTCCTCAATGCCGCCGCCGCCCTCGTCGTTGCAGGCAAAACAGACGATCTTAAAACCGCCCGCGACATGGCCATCCAAAGCATTGATTCTGGTGCCGCCCTCGCCAAAATCACCGCTCTGGCCAACATTACCAACGCGTAAGCTTTATCTTGCCAAAAATACCCTCGGGGTTTGGGGCAGCGCCCCAATTCCTGCCCTTTCCCCAATCCAATTGTTTGGCTAAATAGACACTATGACACAAACAGCACTCGACCGTATAAAAGCCTATAAGCTCGAAGAAATCGACGCCGACAAGCGCGCGACACCCCTGTCGGACATTGAAGACCGCGCCCGTAGCGCAAGCGCGCCGCGCGGTTTCGCCAAGGCTTTGGTCTCTGCCAGCACATCAGGCTATGCCCTTATCGCCGAGGTTAAAAAAGCCTCACCGTCAAAGGGATTGATCCGCGCCGACTTTGATCCCGCATCACTTGCACAAGCCTATGAAAAAGGCGGCGCGACCTGCTTGTCGGTTCTAACAGACACGCCTAGCTTCCAAGGGGCCAAGCCCTTCCTGACCGCAGCCCGTTCGGCAACCACCCTGCCCGCGCTTCGTAAAGACTTTATGTACGACACTTACCAAGTGGCCGAGGCCCGCGCATTAGGCGCCGATTGCATCTTGATTATCATGGCGTCCGTCACCGACCAACAAGCGCAAGAACTCGAAGACGCGGCCCTAGGCTGGGGTATGGATGTTCTCGTCGAAAGCCACGACGCCGACGAACTTGAGCGTGCTCTGCTGCTGAAATCCCCCTTAATCGGGGTGAACAACCGCAATCTCAAAACGTTTGAGACCTCGCTTCAAACGACCAAGGATCTGTCTGCAATGGTCCCAAGGGATCGCATCCTCATTTCTGAAAGTGGGCTCTTTACCCCCACCGACCTTGCAGACATGGCGACAGTCGGCGCACGTACGTTCCTAATTGGCGAAAGCCTCATGCGCCAACAAGACGTTGCTGCAGCGACACGCGCTCTTCTGGCTTATCCTGATGAAGGGGCTGCGTGATGTCGGGTCTCAGCCATTTCGATCAAGACGGCAACGCCCATATGGTCGACGTGTCAAATAAAGACGTCACCGACCGCATCGCCACGGCCGAAGGCTGGATAAAAATGGCTAGGGCCACGTTTGATATCATTTCTGAGGGCCGCGCCAAAAAGGGCGATGTGATCGGGGTTGCACGGCTTGCTGGCATCATGGGGGCCAAGAAAACATCCGATCTGATCCCGCTTTGCCACCCATTGCCCATCACCAAAGTCGCCGTCGATCTGACCCTCGACGATGACCTGCCCGGTCTCCGCCTGTCTGCGATTGTGAAAACCTCGGGGCAAACCGGCATTGAAATGGAAGCCCTCACGGCCGTCTCGATCACCGCCTTGACCGTCTATGATATGTCCAAAGCCGTGGACAAAGCGATGGAGATTGGGGGCATCCGCGTCACCCTGAAAGATGGCGGAAAGTCAGGACGTTACGAGGCATCATGATCACTGTCGATCAAGCCTTGTCGCACCTATTTGCCCTCGCAACACCGCTCGGCGTTGAACGCGTTGCTTTGGCCCATGCCGCTGGCCGTGTTTTGGCACAGGATGCTGTTGCAACGCGCGATCAACCGCCTTTTTCAGCCTCGGCCATGGACGGATACGCAGTTGCTGGCCCTGTCGAAACCGGCGATCGCTTCAAGGTCACCGGCGAAGCGGCTGCAGGCAAGGCGTATTCTGGCCCAGTTGGTCCAAAGGACGCGGTTCGCATATTCACAGGCGCACCCGTGCCCGCCGGATGTGGCACCGTTGTCATTCAAGAAGATGTTGTTCGAAACGGCGACACCATCACGGTTTCAAACGATCCCCACGGCCACAGCATTCGCCCCGCTGGGGGGGATTTCAAAACCGGCCAATCCCTATCCAGTCCACGCAAACTGTCTATCAACGACATCGTATTGCTGGCCGCGATGAACATCCCGTCTGTCTCGGTTTTTCGCAGACCCGAGGTCGCGCTGATTTCAACCGGCAATGAACTGGTGATGCCCGGTGAAGACCCCGGACCAGATCAGATCATCGCGTCAAATACCTTTGGTTTGAAAGCCCTTCTAGAAGCAAACGGCGCATTCGTGCGCGTTTTGCCCATAGCCAAGGACACGGTTCAATCCTTGGAACAGGTTTTCGCACTGGCCCGCGGCGCAGACTTAGTCGTGACTATCGGGGGGGCGTCGGTCGGCGATCACGATCTCGTCGCAAAGGTCGCGCAGCAATTGGGTTTGCTGCAAAGCTTCTACAAGATCGCGATGCGGCCCGGAAAACCCCTTATGGCTGGTCGTATGGGGGATGCCGTGATGGTGGGACTTCCCGGAAATCCAGTGTCCGCTATGGTGTGTGGTCAGGTGTTTTTGCTGCCAGTGCTGCGCGCCATGCAGGGGCTTGCCGCGCAAAGGCAAATGCCAATGACTGCGACTCTTGCAAAACCTGTAGCCCAAAACGGTCCACGCGAACACTATATGCGCGCAATCGTCGAAAACGGCGCGTTAACTGCATTTGATAAGCAAGACAGCGCATTGGTAACGGTTTTGGCAGATGCGAACGCACTGCTGATCCGGCCGATAGATGATCCCGCGCAACCAGTGGGCACCCAGATTCAATATCTGCCCATCTAACGGGTAATTTCATCAACATATCGAAGCCGGTTGACACAAAACAAGAACAGTAATAGAACAAAAGGGAACACTTTCATCTAAGGGGTCCCTGAATGTTGACCAAAAAGCAACTTGATCTGCTGGATTTTATTAACACCCGCCTGCACCGAGACGGCGTGCCACCCAGCTTTGATGAGATGAAAGAACATCTTGATCTGCGGTCCAAATCGGGCATCCACCGATTGATCACCGCCCTTGAAGAACGCGGCTTCATCCGGCGCTTGCCCCATAAGGCGCGCGCGATTGAGATTGTAAAGCTACCTGAAAGCCTCGGGTCGTCTCCGGCTGGATTTGTCCCGCGGGTGATTGAGGGCAGCGCCCCGCCACACGCAAAGCCATCTCAGACCGGTGTTGACGGTGCCAATAACGTCGCCAATCTTCCGCTAATGGGTCGCATCGCTGCCGGTGTACCAATTGAGGCGATCAGCCAAGTGTCCAGCCACATCGCTGTTCCAGGCGCGATGCTAAGCGGTTCAGGCGATCATTATGCCCTTGAAGTAAAAGGCGAATCTATGATTGACGCCGGTATCAATGACGGCGATGTCGTGATTATCCGCGAAGCTGAAACTGCCAACAATGGCGATATTGTTGTGGCGCTTATTGAAGATCACGAAGCCACGTTGAAACGTTTTCGCCGCGAAGGTGGCGCTATTGCACTAGAAGCCGCAAACCCTGCCTTTGAAACGCGCGTTTTCCCCGAAGACAAAGTGCGCGTCCAAGGACGTCTCGTCGGGCTTATCCGCAGCTACTAAGGTTTCGTCCACGGGTGCCACATGCGCGCACCGTGGACTTCCCGAGTGGTGCGAATCCCTCCGGTATGAGAGATCGAGATACTGCCCGTTGCACGAAGATAGTCTGGGGTTATGACAAGACACGGCAACTCGATTGCCGGTTCGGCATTGACGACCAAAACCTCACGACCTGCACAATCGATCAGCTTGGCGACGGTTTTCTTTCCGGTAACGTGCCGGATTTGATCGCTCCATTTCGCACTCGCTTCGATTTGCGACACTGGATCGCCGTCGTTTTCAAGCCAAACTGAAGCGATAAACCCGCTTCCCCGTGGTTTGGAAAGGGCGCGCCCCTGATCGGTCATCACCCCAACCAGACCACCAGTGTCTGAGATCAGAATGTAGGGCCGCTCAGTTTGCGTCCATAGGAACAGGGCGACTACGACCGCCCCAAGCCCAGCGTATCGCAGTCGCCCTTTCCAAAACGCCAGCCACAACACTCCGAGCGCCAGCGTGGGCAAAACAATTCCTTGGGGCTGCGGGATCATTCGAACTGAAAACGCAAGTCCAGCGACCCAATCTGACACCGACATGATCCAGTCCAACCCAAACCCCATAATTTGCAAACCGATCCAGTCCCCACCGAACGGCGCCAAAAGCGCGGCCAGAACCCCACCGGGCACGACGACCATGCCCATAACAGGCACCGAAAGCACGTTGGCGATCAGCCCGACTTGGGAGATTTGATTAAAGTGCGCGGCACCGATGGGAGCGGTCGCAAAGCCTGCGATTGCCGACGACAACACCGTCGCAAGGATGGGTCGAAGCCATTTAGGCCCCTTGGCCAATTCCATGTCCCTCAATGTGCTAAACACCGCGACCAAGGCAGTCGTGGCGGCAAACGACATCTGAAATCCGGGGCTTAACAGGGCTTCCGGCGTTTTGAGCAGTATCAACAGCGCTGCGACGGCCACGGCCCGCAAACTGATCGCGCGTTGATCAAGCAAGACGGCGATTAAGGCCACGACGACCATCACATAGGCGCGTTCAGTCGCGATAGCGCCGCCCGAAATCGCCAGATACAGACTTGCCACCAAAAGCGAGAAACAGGCGGCAATCTTTTTCGCCGGCAAACGCATTGAAAGCGGCGGCACAAGGGCAAGCCCCCCCCGGATGAGCGCAAAGATAAACCCCGTCAACATTCCCATATGTAACCCGGAGATTGCAAGCAAATGCGCGAGGTTTGACGCCCGCAAACTAGCCAAACTGGTTTGATCAATCCCCGAACGATCGCCCGTGACGACGGCAGACGCAAAGCCCGCGGTCTTGGCCGGTAAAACCATTCTGATGTGATTGGAAATCCGCTGTCGAAGTCGCGCGACGAACAGATGATCGCCTCCGGGGGCAAGCACCATCACCGGACTCCGCGTGTAGCCGACCGCACCGAGTTTTTGAAACCAAGCATGCCGCTGAAAATCAAACCCACCCGGCTCAACCGGACCTGAGGGTGGGCTTAAATGGGCTGCTGCCAGAATTGTGTCACCAACGACGGGGTCAAAATGGCGTTGATCCCCGTGCATCGCAATCCGCACCCGTGCAGGCGTTCGCGACGGGCGGACATCGAACAGAACAACGCCGTCAAGCGTAAGACGCATGGCGTCAGATGCGCTTCTGTCGATTGTAACAATGCGGCCCTCAACCGGACCGTAATAGCGAAAGCCTAAACGAACCTCAGCGACTGAATGGCTTCGAACGGCCGCTACGACAAATCCTGCTGAAACAGCGAAAAGCGCGATGGTCAAGGCGCGGCCGACGTAGCCTAAACGCCCCAAGGTCAGCATGCCGAGGCAAGGGACAGCCGCACCTGCAATGGCCCCAAAACTAGGTTCAAACTTTAGGGAAAAAAACGCGGCGATACCGATGGCAAAACACACAGGTATCCATAGGAAAAGCTGCCCCTGCTGAGACAGAATTAAAGAAGAAAATGATGAGGCTACTCGGGGCACTTGTCCTCACCCAGACGGACAGTTAGACAAGCGCAACTCTATTCATCTTTGGTTTCCGAAAGGTAAAGACCCTATGTCTGACGCCGTTGTCACGCGCTTTGCACCCTCGCCTACTGGCTTTCTTCACATTGGCGGTGCCCGTACCGCTCTGTTCAATTGGCTCTATGCCCGGGGTCGTGGCGGCAAGTTTCTATTGCGGATCGAAGACACTGACCGCGAACGCTCAACCCCTGAGGCGACCGACGCCATTCTTAAGGGCATGAAGTGGCTGGGGCTTGATCACGACGGCGAAATCGTCAGCCAGTTTGATAACGCAGACCGACACCGTGACGTCGCCAATGTGTTGCTTGCACAAGGCAAGGCCTACAAGTGCTTCGCAACTCAAGACGAAATCCAGACGTTCCGCGACGCGGCGAAAGCCGAAGGAAAATCAACGCTCTATCAGTCGCCTTGGCGTGACGCGGATTCGTCCTCGCACCCGGATGCACCTTACGTTGTTCGGATCAAAGCGCCCCAAGACGGCGCGACGGTGATCGCAGATCAAGTGCAGGGGACCGTCACGATCAACAACAAGCAGTTGGATGATATGGTCCTTTTGCGCTCGGACGGGTCGCCTGTCTATATGCTGGCGGTTGTTGTTGACGATCACGATATGGGTGTGACCCATGTTATTCGCGGAGACGACCACCTGAACAACGCCGCCCGCCAGATGATGATCTACACAGCGATGGATTGGAGAATGCCGGTTTGGGCGCATATCCCTCTGATCCACGGGGCGGACGGCAAAAAACTGTCAAAACGACACGGCGCTCTGGGGGTCGAGGAATACCAGTATATGGGCTATCCGGC
>Ga0316204_10002760_pt1 | contig 38208 bp, 33 predicted proteins | sample 6monrhotite_MG_2_FD_205661 | JGI IMG/M metagenome (GOLD analysis project Ga0316204, IMG submission 205661) | Microbial mat bacterial communities from mineral coupon in-situ incubated in ocean water Damariscotta River, Maine, United States -... | ecosystem: Environmental > Aquatic > Marine >... | reverse complement strand
CTTGTCCATATGGCACCTCTTGAGTGATTCGGTGCCAGACAAGGAATCACAAATGAGCCAATCGAAGCAACCCCATATTTTGTGCCACACCAAACAAAAAGCCATATTTGTGGGTAATTGAAAGCCGATGAATACCAAGACGTTGCCGCAGCAGAAAAGAAAACTCTCAACCGCCTGATGGCGTCACGGGGCGGACCAGGGCGTCTGCCAGCCCTAAGCAAAACCTTTTTTCAAGCGACCCTGCTTGAAACGGCATTTTGGGACATGGGTCTGAACGTTTAGGCGAGCTCAAAGATTACGCGAGTATGCGGGCCTTAAATGGCGCTGCCCGGCCACTGCTGCGGCAACCTCCAGACGTAAACGTGCCGCATCTTTTGGCAAATTTCCCGCCAACGGCAAACAGTTCGACGCATGATTTGAGCGAAAAATTACTGGCTTGGGTGGGTCAAGTAGCGACAGCAAATAATCCTGCTCGGTCAGTATACCCACATCATCTTGCATCTCAAAATCCGCGTCCTGACCGGCCATAAATTCAGCAACAACATTGTCAGCAAGACCTAATTGCAGGGTTGAGAGATAATTGGGCGGTGTAGAATTAATCAGTTCTGCCGTGCCTTCAATGTGCGTGCGCCAATCCTTCCGCCCACCCAGCCCAAGAATAACTGTCGCCGATACTTTCAACCCAGCGGCACTGGCCTGGGCCAACGCCATGCCATGGGTGCGCTGCGATGCGCCCTTGATGATACGTTTCAATACCGGCGTCGACCCAGACTCGATCCCCATATACACCAACGAAAGTTTGCCTTGTTTAAGCGCGATCAAATCTTCAATCGATTTATCGATCAGATTTTTTGGCGTCGCATAGGCAGAAACCCGCGCCAACCGAGGGAACGTTTTGGCAAGTTTATCAAGAATGGCACGCAAATTATCCATCGGTAAGGTCAGTGCATCTCCATCGGCAAGAAACACCCGGTGAGCATCCGGCCAATCCCGCGCCGCCGCTTCAATATCGGCAAACACCTGATCCAACGGCCGCGCCTGATAGGACTTGGTTTTGTACATGGAACAAAATGTGCAGTGATTTGACGAGCACCCCAACGTCGCCTGAATAATCAAATTCGCCCCCTCGCTAGGCGGTCGATAGAGCGGCATATCGTAGAACACTGGCGGCATTTCGTTTACCCAAAAAACGCTTCAAAGTCAGTAGCCGTTTGGTCTGGAAGTTCTTCAGCCAGATAGTGCCCGCCCGGCAGGCTGTGCCCGTGGACATCACTTGCCCGCTCGCGCCATTCGGAGAGGGCGTCAAAGCATCTTTCGATCACGCCGTTTGCGCCCCACAGCACCAGTACCGGACACTCGATTTTGTTTTGAAGGTCTGCCTCGTCGTGCTCCAGATCGATCGTCGCCGCCGCGCGGTAGTCTTCGCAGGTGGCATGAATAGTATCCGGGTCGTTGAAACAGCGCAGGTATTCTACCATCGCCTGATCGCTGAAGGCGTTGACGCCACCGCCAAGCAGTCCGCACTTTGTTCTCAGGTAGAATTCCGGATCACCCCCGATCATTCGTTCCGGGTAGGGGGCCGGTTGGATCAGAAAAAACCAGTGATAATAGGCCCGGGCAAAAGCATCATCGGTTTTGCGGTACATGGCCAGTGTCGGTGCGATATCAAGCACGGCAAGTTTCTTAACCCGATCCGCATGATCCAAGGTCAGACGATGAGCCACCCGGGCACCACGATCATGCCCGGCCAAATAAAACTCCCTGAACCCCAGCTGTTCCATGACCTCGATTTGATCGAGTGCCATCTGGCGCTTGGAATAGGGCATGTGGTTTTGATCGCTCATCGGCTTTGAGCTGTCGCCGTAACCACGGAGATCTGTCATGACAACCGTGTAACGTTTCGCCAGCCTACCTGCAATTTTGTGCCACATGGCATGTGTCTGAGGATATCCGTGCAAAAGCAACAAGGGCGGGCCATTCCCACCGACCCGGCAGTTGATCTCGGCACCCGATGTATTAATGCGCTTCTGTATGAAACCGTCAAACATCGTCGATACTCCTAACCCAATGACTGGCAGGCCGACTGGATACGTCGGCAGGCTTCCGTTAAATCGTCCATACTGGCGGCCGTTGACAGTCGAACATATGGCGACAGGCCGTAAGCCTCACCATGAACCCCTGCGACCCCGACCGAATTCAAAAGATACATGACGACATCGCGGTCCGTTTTGATCTCTTCACCGTCCGGCGTACGCCGACCGATCAAACTCGAGCAGTTGGGAAACACATAAAACGCCCCTTCGGGTTTGGTGCAGGTCAATCCGGCGGCATCATTCAACATGTCAACCACTACGTCTCGTCTGGCCTGGAATTCGGCCGCGCGAACCGGAATGAAGTCCTGAGTTCCGGTCAATGCTTCTATCGCGGCAGCCTGCGAAATCGAGCAGGGATTACCCGTATTTTGATTTTGTAATTTGGTCATGGCGGCGATCAACTCTTTTGGTCCTCCGGCATACCCCAACCGCCAGCCCGTCATCGAATAGGCCTTAGACACGCCGTTCACCGTCAACGTGCGTCCGTAAAGTTCAGGCACGGCCTCGGCCAGGGTTACAAATTTCAAATCATCAAACAGAATATGTTCATAGATATCATCGGTCAGCACATAGACGCCTGGATGGCGCAACAACACGTCGCCAAGGGCACGCAACTCATCTATCGAATAAACACCGCCACAAGGGTTATTGGGCGAGTTGAGAAACAACCATTTGGTCCGGGGTGTAATCGCTGCTTCAAGCTGATCCGGTTGAATTTTAAAGCCATGCGCTTCAGCACAATCGATAAACACCGGCACGCCTTTGACAAATTTGACCAGATCCGGGTAGGCAACCCAATAGGGTGCAGTAATGATTGCCTCATCACCGGCTTCAATGGTCGAAACCATGGCGGAAAAGATGATCTGCTTACCGCCATTTCCCGCCATGACCTGATCCATACCGTAATCCAAACTGTTTTCCCGTTTGAATTTAAGGCAAATAGCTTCTTTCATCTCAGCCGTACCGCCGGTCGGCGTATAACCGGTCTCATTACGCTCCATGGCACGGATGACCGCTTGTTTGACATTATCTGGCGTTGGAAAATCGGGTTGGCCTTGACTAAGGGTAATAATATCCCTGCCCTGCCCTGCCAGTTCACGGGCTTTCTGGGTCGCCAGTGAGCTGGCAGTTGTTTCGAAACGGCCTATGCGTTGCGCAATAAAACTCATCGGAAAATCCTCAATTCAAGACAATCTTGGGGTCATGATCATCACATAGCTCACTGCCGTTGCCTAGTCCAAGCACGCCCACTAACCCACGAATATCCTCAATAACAAAATCAGCCATCCCCTCAAGATCCAGGCGAACGCTTGTTCCGCTCAATACGCCAACAACCAATCCCACATTTGCCGCCCTGCCCATCTCCAGATCATGTTGGTTATCACCGACGACCAAGACGTCTAGTGGCGATAACTGGCACTGGTTACAAAATCCCTCAACCATCCCAGGGCCGGGCTTAATGCCATGACCGCTGTCATATCCGGCAACAAAATCAAAGCGCGGAAGGACATCAAAGGGCGCAAGGGTCGCCCACGCACCTGCTTCACTATCACTGGTCGCGATACCAAGGGTTAGTCCGAGAACCGTAAGTGCGCCAATAGTGTCAACGAGCCCAGCAACCGGCACCGATGTCAGTGCTCCTTCACGCCGGAAAACTTCATCCATCACACTGACGAGATCAGCCTGTCCGTGGTCAGGAGAGAGAGCTGCCCAAACGTCAGCAATGTCGCGAGTATTACCAACTGCCAATAACGATCCGGATTTGACGGTTCCCGCCACGTCATCCTGCCCCCCTTCTTTAAGCAGATGTTGGGCCAATGCTTCATCTCCATTGGCGACAATGCGTGCAACTGTACGGTTGACTGGAACCCATGTGGCATTGAAATCCAGCAAAGTCCCATCCTTGTCGAAAAGGATTCCTCGAATAGCCATTTCACTCTTGTCCAGAAGAACTCACGAACCCTTAGCTGAACAGAACACGAGACCATTGACAATGAAAAATAATGTCGCCGATCCCCCGTTATTCGAAAGCACGAAATCGATCATCGCTGAGGTGGCCGATGGCGATCGACCAGACTATAGTGTGGCGATGTAGAACTTGTTCAAACCCGGAGCGCGCCCGTGCCAGAAAAAAGCGAATACGATTACATTATCATTGGTGCTGGGTCAGCCGGTTGCGTGCTCGCCAACCGCCTAAGCGAAGATGAAAACGTTAGCGTCTTATTGCTTGAAGCCGGACCCATGGACAGTTCGATTTTCATCCAAATGCCCTCAGCCTTCGCCTGGCCGTTAAAAAACGACAAATACAATTGGCATTACCAAAGCGACCCTGAACCCCATATGAACAACCGCCGCCTATACTGTCCACGGGGCCGCGTACTGGGGGGGTCAAGTTCGATCAATGGCATGTGTTACGTACGTGGTCATGCCCTCGATTATGACCGCTGGGCGGGAAACAATCTGCCATCCTGGTCATATGATCATTGCCTGCCCTACTTTCGCAAGGCCGAAACCTGGGAAAATGGCGAAGACGACTATCGGGGCGGCGATGGTCCACTGCACGTCACTGACGGTCCGTGCAATAACCCCTTATACGACGCCTTTATTCAAGCGGGCATTGAGGCCGGTTATCCGCACACCCAAGATATGAACGGCTTTCAGCAGGAAGGGTTTGGTCATATGCAAATGACCACCCGTGACGGTAATCGGGAAAGCACGGCGAACGCGTATCTACGTCCTGCGCTTCATCGACCCAACCTGGAAGTCCATATTCGCGCTTTTATCAACAAAATCATTATTGAAAACAACCAAGCAACTGGGGTTGACCTGGTCCACGGCAAAGACTTGAAAACCGTTTATGCCCGGCGCGAGGTCGTCCTATCAGGCGGAGCGATCAACTCGCCACAGATTTTGATGATGTCCGGCATTGGGGATGGTGACCACCTGAAGGAACACGACATAGACGTTATTCAAGACCTAAAGGGTGTTGGTCAAAATCTTCAGGACCACTTGGAAGTTTATGTGCAAATGTCCTGCACCCAACCCATCACCCTTTATGCCGCCACCAATCCAATCCGCCAAGCCATGATCGGCTTGCAATGGCTGGTGAAAAAGACCGGACTCGGCGCGACCAACCACTTCGAAGCCGGTGGCTTTATTCGCAGCGATGTCGGCATCGAACACCCGGACCTGCAATATCATTTCCTGCCCATGGCGGTTTCCTATGACGGAACGTCATCCGCCACCTGCCACGGGTACCAGGCGCATGTTGGGTCCATGCGTGCGACCAGCCGGGGGCGGATTAAATTGCGCTCCAACGACCCCCGCGAACATCCGTCAATCTTGTTCAATTACATGTCCACTGACCAAGACCGAAAAGACATGCGTGCGGCCATCCGCTTAACCCGCGACATCATGGCACAGCCCGCATTTGACACCTTCCGCGGAGACGAATTAGCGCCCGGCCCCGCCATCCAGAGTGATGATCAAATTGACGCCTTTATCCGTGATCTCGGCGAAAGCGCTTACCACCCCTGCGGCACCTGCAAAATGGGAGATGCCGAAGATCATAATGCTGTCGTTGACGAGAACCTTTGCGTCCATGGTATCGACCGCTTACGGGTCGTTGATGCCTCGATCATGCCGAGCATCGTCAGCGGCAACCTAAACGCGCCGACCATAATGATTGCTGAAAAAGCCGCAGACGTGATCGCCGGGCGCACACCTTTGCCGAGATCATCCGCACCGGTCTACGATGCCAAAAACTGGCAAGCCGCACAGCGGTAATTATTTTCATTATGGTGATGAAGGTCACAGTCGGTCGGTTCCGGATCATGCCATACTATAGTCATGGTTGGGGTTATTCCTCCCTATCCCAACCTTCTCCCTGTCAAACTCGCTGGGCCAATTGGCCCAGCATTTTTTTGTCCAATCCGCGACCCGGCAGCAAAACACTGCCAAAACATGATCCTGAGAGTCAGGGGAACGCTCTGGACATCACAATTTAGACGGAAGCGTGACAATCACCGTCGTGCCTTTACCGAGCTCGCTTTCGATATCCAAAACGCCATCATGGACATTGACCAGAGACTTTACGATCGACAACCCGAGCCCCGTTCCTTTTTGCGCCTTGTGCGGATCGGTGTGGGCTTGAGAAAACGGTTCAGTAATACTTGGTAGTTTATCTGGCGGTATTCCAGCACCAGAATCCGACACCTTTATAATCGTGTTATTGCCCTCCGCCGCCGCCGACACAGCAATTGTCCCATCTTCCTCGGTAAATTTGACCGCATTGGATATAATATTCAAAACAATCTGTGTAACCGAACGTTTGTCCGCAAAGAGGCGCGGCAAATCTTCCGGACCGTCTAACGTCAACTTAATGCCGCCGCCGCTTGCCACCAGCTCAATATTTCTAACACAATCGCGAAGCAGCTCATTTACGTTTATTGTTTCTTTAATTATGGCCCTCTTGCCAGCTTCAATAGCGGCGATATCCAGCACGTCGTTAACCAATTCCAACATATGTTCGCCGCTATCATGAATGTCGTTTGCGTATTCCTGATAGTTATCAGATCCCAATGGGCCAAAATACTGAGCCCGCATCATTTCACTGAAGCCGAGGATAGCATTCAACGGCGTGCGAAATTCATGGCTCATCGTCGCCAAGAACTCTGATTTCGCACGATTGGCCCGCTCGGCCTCCCGTAACGCGGCATCCCGCTGCTCTTCGGTCACCCGTTGCAGGGTGATATCAGACCCGGTTCCACGGTAGCCGATAAAAACTCCATCCTGATCGAAAATCGGGATACCGTTAATGACAATCGTCAATCGACGACCATCCGATGTTTTAATATTGTAACTAAAACCACGAAAGGGGCGGCGGGCGACTAAGTCAGCCATATGCCGTGCCCACTTTTCGTTGTCGGTATCCTCCTGCGCATTGTCCCAACGGCGTTTACCAATATAGATTTTGGATTCGACTCCGGTGACTTCAAAATAGCGTTCAGAGACGTGGGTCATACGGTGTTTTTCATCCGCCTCCCAAAACCAGTCGGAAGACGATTCCGCATAATTTCGAAAGCGCAACTCGGCTTTCTCAGTTTCAATATAGGCGCGATTGACCTGTTGAGCCGTCTCATTGATGGAATCGATCACCAGGTCAAGCTCGTCTTTTGGGTCACCACTTTTTCGGTGGCGGGCAAGACGAAGGGGGACAAATGAGTTGCCGATGCTGAAAGACCTCAGGTGTTCGGATATTTGCGTCAGGTGTCGGGTAATGACCCGCTGGATAATCATGAACATCAACGCTACAACAAGCGCCGTTTTGATCGCGTTGCTCACTAATGTGGTAACGGCCGCATCTAGCAACCTTTGATTGACAAGATTTAAATCCGAATCAACACGCAACGTTCCAATAAGAACATCTTTTCCACGATAGCTATAGGTCAACGGGAATGTTCTGGAAATGACGTTGGTAACAGTATCATCACCAGCCGCGATCAAGACCGTGCCGGCATCCAGTAAAGAAACCAACGTTATACCGTTCGAATTTGTCATTCCCTGAAGAAGGTTCTTCAGCTTTATCAGGTCTGCCGCCCACAGCGTTTCCGTAACACTTTTTAAATAAATCCGCTCAATTTGCTGAAACTGCTCATCAATAGTTTTTAGATCAGCCTGATATTCACGGTAAAGTTGGAACGCCGTCAAAAATAGCGTAACCATTGAGCTGGCAATCACGATATAAACGATCAGCCGCCGAGAGATCGACCTGAAATTAGCCTGCTTCTTATCGACGTCCATCACACTTTCACCCGAAGCATCCTACTGCGCGCCATTGTTTGAAGCGCTGCTCTATTCATAACGCGCATCGTGCGGGTTTTTATCATTTATTCAAAGGATTATTCTGACTTTACGTAAGGTTTCATGGCCCGTTTCATCAACCGCCCATGGGTTCCATCCAACTTCATTGCGCGTAAAACTGCGGCAATCTTGGAAACAAGGTGTTTGTGTTTAGTATTTAAATACAAAAACACGGGCTTGGTCTCCATCGGCGGATGCAATATGACAGCCCCGTCAATCGGAGTTTGCTGAAGAGCGACCATTGCTCGACGTTTTTCAACAATGACAACTTCCGAGTGATCAAGTTCCAGAAGCCGAAACAGCTGTTTGACGTTCTGCACTGCGGTAACTTCCTTGATGGTTTTTGTTTTTAGTTCGACAATTTTCCACCCGGTAATAATTCCAAGGCTGTGCCCGCGTAAACTCTCCCAGCCTTTTATGGGGATGTTTTGGTTTTTGCTTATGGCCACGAACTCATAATCCAAAAAGCTTTCAGGAACTTTAACGAGATTTTGATATTTTATGTCCATTCCCGAAACCCTTAGAAAGGTTCCGTCGTCAATTCCTTTATTGGCATTGATCAACGCCCGCTCGGCGGGCATTGGGGCGATTTTAAATCCGACGTTCAATCTTTTGAATACTTCTGCAACCAGGACGTCGGAAACGCCTGTACCCTGAGCATTGGATAACGGGATTGAGGTTGAGGTCGTATTGAGCACGAGCGTCTGTTTAGCGGGCGCAGCGTTGGTGTTGGCGCCCGTAAAGACAAATGCGCCGAAAGCGACAAAACCAATCAGGAATTTGTGCATCAGTGGCTCCCAAATTATGTACATGCGACGCGAGCAGTCCGCGTCTAAACTTGAAGGTTGGAGCGAAATTATAACACTGCTGAGATTTCACCGGTGTGTTTTGAATATTGCCAATTGTTACGGAACGTTTCTCAATGTTGCAGGCCGAAACCAGCTGGGCGCAATTTTCAATTCAGATCGCCGCTAATTGGAGGTAGTCCTGCACGACGCTTGGATCGGTCATACTCATAAAAATGCCAGGTTCATAAGTAAAATTTTCTCATATCTTGAACTGGAAGATTCAAATTGGAAAAAAATCACGTTACACAGTCAGCCCGATCACCAGGGCCCTCACGTTTGTGGCTACACACGTTGTAAAGATTCAGATTAGAAGGCACTAATCTATGACCAAATAGATGCAGAGCAAAAACAAGCCAATGGCGATAATTTTCCAAAACAACACCGGGTCTTTTTCCAAAAGAGGAGCGTTTTCCCTGGTGACAAATTTTTTATTCGGCTGCGATATGTCGACCAGAAATTCTGATAAGACCGTATATCTAATACGCGGGTCAGGATGCACGGCCTTTTGCAGTGCTGCATCCACCCAATCAGGCACGCCGCCATTTAGCTGATATGCTGGCGTATATTTTAGTCGGTGCACAGAATTCTTGTTTTTGAACCCTTGGCCGTAAGGCAACCTGCCCGTCAACATTTGGTACATGATTACCCCAAGCGAAAATATGTCCGCCTGTTTTGTGCCGCTTATGTTCAAGTGATATTCCGGTGCCGTATAATTAACCGCGCCGAGCATTTCTGGATGGGTGATTGGTGAGGTGATTTCGTCTAGCCCGGCGATTTTGGTTGAACCAAAATCGATGATTTTTACGGTCCCGTGGGTATCGATCAAAATGTTGCCTGGTTTCAGGTCCCGGTGAACCATTTCCCTACGGTGAAACGCCCGCAGCCCACGAGCGATCTGAGAAATGATATCACGAACCGTTTGCATATCTGGATCCCGATTGTCAGCCATCCATTGGGTCAAGGTTTGCCCGTCGACATATTCGCACACTGTATAGAGGAAGTGCCGTGTGCCGACATGGTTGATCACTTTCAGGACATGAGGGCTGTGCACGCGCTTGCCAACCCATTCCTCGCGTATGAACAGTTCCAGATAAACCGGATCATCCTCGAAATTGACAGAAGGTGTTTTGATGGCGACACGCTCACCGGTTTCATGGTTTATCGCCAAATAAACCTGTCCCCGATTTGAGGCGTAAAGCTCACGTTGAATACAATAACCGTCCAGCACCATCCCCGTTTCCAGGTCGGGAGGGAACGGCAGGTGTTGAAGTTTTTTTAGATGTGCGCTTTCATCGGTACTGCCAACATCATCAATACGAACAATTTGGACGGTGATGTTGTCTGTGCTGCCATTTTCAAGAGCCATATCCGCAAGGGTTTTGGCCGTGACATCACAGTCTTTTTCCGCTCGGTCAATCAGCAATGCGATTTGGTTATCGTTAACAAAATCATGGACGCCGTCGGTGGTAAAAACAAAGATGTCACCGTCGTCAATCGCCTCCGCCCGATAATCAACATCCAAATTGACGTCGATACCAACCGCGCGGCTGAGATAGCCTTTGCCATTTTTGCCCCAGGTTCGATGATCTGTCGTTAGTTGCTCAAAATCGCCATCACGCTTCCTATAAATTCGAGAATCTCCAACGTGGAATATATGCGCTATACCGGATTTCATAACCAACGCCGAAAATGTCGAAACCATGCCTTTGGATGATGAATACCGCGATTGTCCCAGACCATAGAGCCAGCGATTTAAGGCTGACAGAATCTGCGTCACTGCGGTTTTAACGGTCAACGTTTCATGTGTGCAGTAGTAGTCAATTAAAAATGACTTTACGCAACTCTCGCTAGCTTCCTTGCCGGCTTCCGCAGCGCTCATGCCGTCGGCGATGACCATCGCAATGCCTTTCGTCTCCAAATCCGATGAACTGGGCAACTGGACGCCGTAGGAATCCTCATTGTCCTTTTTAAGGCCAGCCGTCGAATATTGGCCGACTGTAAGTGTCGGTCCGGTGGTCATAGATCGTGTTATCCGACTTCTATCATGTGCACTGACCCATCGGGCATTACTTCAGCGATTTGTCCTTTGGGTTCTTCCAGTAAAAACATGGTTGCAGCCATTACCAATACAGCCGTTGCCGAGATCAGAATAAAGAATAATCTGGGTTCGACAAAGCTTAGAGCGGTCAGGAAAAGCACGGCACCAACATTGCCATAGGCACCAACCATACCGGCTATTTGTCCGGTCATCCGCCGTTTGATCAACGGCACCATCGCAAACACTGCGCCCTCTCCTGCCTGAACAAAAAATGAGCAGCACATGGTCGCGATGACGACCAGCGGAATGTTCCAATCTGACGTGATTTGTGACATAACCAAATACCCACAGGCCAAACCACCCAATAGGATAACCAGTGTCTTGCGCCGCCCAAATTTATCGCTCAACAAGCCGCCACTAGGACGGGCCAGAAGGTTCATAAATGCAAACCCGGACGCCAATACCCCTGCCATGACAGCAGACACATCAAACGTATCGAGAAAAAACAACGGCAGCATGGAAACGACTGCAAGCTCCGATCCGAAAGTCACCAAATAGGCCAGATTCAATACCGCCACCTGTTTAAAAGAATAGCGATGAATATCAGGAACCTCTTTGCTTAGAACGTCTCTGTTGACTTTGACGATATGCCATACCTGATAGAAATACAGGCATGTCAAAACAGCATAGGCCAGGTTGGTTAAAAGTGAATTCAATAATTTGAGATTCTCCGGCCCCAACTTCCACGTCAGAATGCCTAGCGCCAACAATAAAGGTGCTTTCATGACAATGTAAAAAACCATGTCACCTTTCGACGTGACCTCCATAGCACCAACTTTATTGGGTTTGAAATAAGTCGCCCCTTCCGGTGTATCATGCGCACTCAAATAGTAGATTACAGCATAAATAATGGCGACAAGGCCGGTTGCAGCAGTTGCCCACCGCCAGCCATCGTCACCGCCGAGGACCAACGCCACGCTCGGTAACGCCATGGCGGCCGCGGCGGAGCCGAAATTCCCCCACCCCCCATAAATTCCTTCGGCAAGGCCAACTTGTCTGGCAGGAAACCACTCACCGATCATTCGAATACCGATAACAAATCCGGCACCAACAAACCCCAGAAGAAACCGTGCCATCGCGATGGTCTGAAAATCATCAGCGATCGCAAACAGGCCACACAAGATGCCGGATGTCGCCAACAGCAGGGAATAGGTCAGGCGCGGACCATATTTATCAACCAACATGCCGATGACAATGCGCGCCGGTATGGTCAACGCAACGTTGAGGATCAGCAGCGTCTTAATTTCCTGATCCGACAACCCTAGACTTTCACGAATCGAACTCAGCAGGGGCGCATGATTAAACCAAACAAAAAAGCTGATAAAAAAAGCCACCCAAGTAAGGTGCAGTGTTTTCATCTTCCCGGTGAAAGAGAACAGGTTCATTTTCGATGGAAAGTCAGTTGACATTGGTGGGGTCCCATTCTGGTTTTCAGTGCAACACACGAAGGCGTCATTGGCCGTGCTGCACTGCAACACGCAAAGCCCATGCCAAATACAATGTCGGGCAAGCATAAGGCGAGAACAGGATTTGATTTATGCCGCTCCTAAAATTTTGGCTATTTATTATACAATTTGTTATTATTGACTAAAATTTATGCATTAATTAATTTTTCTCCATATTCCAAATCCGGAATGGATACTTTTTGCCTCCTAACCTATTGAATTAAAACATTTTTTACATGACTTTGATGATCGCCTCGACTTGGCACACTAGCTGCAGTGCAACACATAGCTGACAGCGCTAACTCGGAGCCTAAGTAATGAAAAAAAAATTGATTGTGATCGGCAATGGCATGGCGCCTGGACGTGTTCTGACGTCTCTGCTCGAAAAGCAGCCCGATACCTATGACATTACGATCTTCAATGCAGAACCGCGCACCAACTATGACCGCATCATGCTGTCGCCGGTTCTGTCCGGCGAAAAGTCGTTTGATGACATTATTATTCATGATGATGGCTGGTACGATACTCACGGGATCAAACTTTATAAGGGCGCGAGAGTTAAGGAAATTGATCGCGGCAACAAAACGGTCACTACGGAATCAGGCGTTGTTGCGGCCTATGATCATTTACTAATTGCCACGGGATCTAATCCGGTGATCATTCCCGTGCCCGGCCATCAAAATCGTGGCGTCTTAACTTACCGTGACCTTGATGACGTAAACGCCATGTTAGCGGCAGCAAAATCAAAAAAGAACGCCGTCGTCATCGGCGGTGGGTTACTGGGATTGGAGGCCGCTGCCGGGCTGCACGCCCAGGGCATGAACGTTACAGTCTTGCATCTGATGCCAACGTTAATGGAGCGCCAACTTGACCCTGCGGCAGGTTATCTTCTTGAAAAATCGATTGCCGACCGTGGTATAGACATCATCACCAGGGCGAATACTCACGAAATACTGGGCGACGGTGAGGTCCGCGCCGTCATGCTTGATGACGGAACCAAACTTCCAGCGGATATCGTCGTCATGGCCGTTGGCATCCGCCCCAGCGCTGATCTTGCAAAGTCCTGCGGCTTGAAGGTCAATCGTGGAATCATCGTTAATGACCAAATGTTGACGTCTGATCCGTCAATATCAGCAGTTGGGGAATGTGTTGAGCATCGAGGGCAATGTTATGGTTTGGTCGCACCCTTATATGAGATGGCGCGAGTCATCGCCGCCCGACTAGCTGACGAAGTCGCTGCGGATTACACCGGTTCGGTCACCTCAACAAAACTTAAAGTCACCGGCATAAACCTGTTTTCCGCTGGTGACTTTGGCGAGGCACCGGATCGGGATGAAATCGTTTACCGTGATGCCATGCGCGGCATCTACAAGCGTCTTGTGCTTAAGGAAGACCGAATTATTGGCACCGTACTTTACGGCGATACCCACGATGGCGCGTGGTTCTTCCAATTGCAAAAGGATCACACCGACATCAGCGACATGCGAGAGACGCTGATATTTGGCCCGAGCTACGCGGGGGGCGAACCGCTAAACCCTACGGCGGCCGTTGCAGCCTTACCGCTTGATGCTGAAATCTGCGGCTGCAACGGCATTTCTAAAGGCACCATCCTCGACGGAATCAAAAACAACGATCTGACATCGGTTGAAGACGTTCGCGCTTGTACCAAGGCCTCGGCGTCGTGCGGCTCCTGCACGGGGTTGGTCGAACAATTATTGACATTGACGTTGGGAGACGAATTCCAGCCTGACGCCGTGCAGCCAATGTGCGCCTGTACCAATCTCGGTCATGATGACGTTCGCCGGTTGATTTTGGCAAAAGAGCTGAAGTCAATCCCCCAGCTCATGCAGGACCTTGAATGGAAAACCTCATGCGGTTGCGCCAAATGCCGCCCGGCATTGAACTATTATCTTCTGGCTGACTGGCCCGGCGACTATCAAAACGACAACCAGTCGCGGTTCATCAACGAACGGGTTCACGCCAACATCCAAAAGGATGGCACCTATTCGGTGGTACCCCGTATGTATGGCGGGATGACCACACCCGATGAATTACGCGCCATTGCCAATGTGGCTGACAAATTTAAAATTCCATCTGTCAAAGTGACAGGCGGCCAGCGTATTGATTTACTCGGCGTTCAAAAAGAAGATTTACCCGCCGTCTGGGCCGACCTGAACGCCGCCGGACTGGTTTCAGGTCACGCCTATGCCAAAGGACTACGCACCGTCAAAACCTGTGTCGGCACCGACTGGTGTCGGTTTGGCACCCAGGATTCGACGGGACTAGGGATCAGACTTGAAAAAATGTTGTGGGGTGCGTGGACGCCACATAAGGTGAAATTGGCCGTATCGGGATGCCCCAGAAACTGTGCGGAGGCAACGTGCAAGGACATCGGTATTATTTGCGTCGACAGAGGTTATGAGATTCATTTTGCCGGCGCCGCTGGCATGCACCTCAAAGAAACTGAAGTGTTATCTACGGTCGACACCGAAGACGACGCGTTGATCTATTGCGGGGCCATCGTTCAACTCTATCGTGAACAAGGGCGGTATCTGGAGCGTATTTACAAATGGGCAGAACGGGTCGGTGTCGAGTCCATTCGTGACCAGATCGTCAACGACCCCGAACGTCGCGACAAGGCTTTCCGTCGATTTTTGTACTCACAGCAATTCGCCCAGGTTGATCCATGGGCTGAACGGGTGGCCGGAAAGGATTGGCGTGAATTCGCACCAATGGCCAACTTCTCAATGTTGGAGGCAGCAGAATGAGCACAAGTGTCGAGCGGTGGATTGTCGTCGGCCACCTCAATGACATTACGCGCCGTGGATCGCGATGCATTAAAGGGCCAAAATTTTCAATTGCGGTATTTCGCACCGCAGACGACCAAATCTACGCCATCGAGGATCGTTGCCCCCACAAAAACGGTCCGTTAAGTCAGGGCATTGTTCATGATGGTTGCGTCACCTGCCCGCTGCACAATTGGATCATTAATTTGCAGTCTGGTGAGGTGGTGGGTGAAGATGAGGGCAAAGTCAGAACCGTTCCCGTACGTCTGGAGAACGGCATGATCATGCTCGACATTGGCATGCCATTGACGCGCGTGGCCTAACCCAAACCTATGGTCTGCCCGACACCCCCTAAATCCACTCGAACCACCTGTCCCTATTGCGGTGTTGGCTGCGGCATCGTCACCACCGTCGATGATCTTGGAGCGGTCTCTGTTCGTGGTGACGAAGAACACCCGGCCAATTTTGGTCGGTTATGCTCAAAAGGCAGCGCCTTAGCCGAAACACTTGACTTGGATGGACGATTACTTGAACCCGAAATCGACGGTATTCAGGTCAGCTGGAACACAGCACTGGAGCGTGTGGCCCAAACCTTCAAACATACAATTCAAACTTACGGACCGGACTCCGTCGCTTTTTACGTGTCTGGGCAATGTTTGACCGAAGATTATTATGTTGCCAACAAATTGATGAAGGGCTTCATCGGTTCGGCCAATATCGACACCAATTCCAGACTCTGCATGGCCTCAAGCGTTGCCGGGCACATCCGCGCCTTTGGCTCCGATACAGTCCCTGGTGTGTATGAAGACCTGGAGCTGGCCGATCTGATCGTTTTAACCGGGTCAAATTTGGCATGGTGCCACCCGGTCCTCTATCAACGTATCGTCGCCGCCAAAACCAGCCGCCCGGAAATGCGTATCGTGGTCATTGACCCGCGCAGGACAGCCACCTGCGATATTGCAGACCTTCACTTGCCAATCCGCCCGGATACTGATGTTGTCTTGTTCCTTGGTCTACTGCGCTTCCTTGATCAGGATGGCGCGATTAACTCAACTTACATCGACGCCCATACAGCTGGGTTTGAAGCGGCCCTCACGTCTGCCTTGACCTTCGATCTGGAGACGACGATGGCTGCAACCGGTATCAACCAAACTGACCTACATACCTTTTACCAATGGATTTCCGATACCGAGAAAACCGTCACTGTGTATAGTCAGGGCGTTAATCAATCAATCAGCGGGACCGATAAGGTCAACGCAATCATCAACACCCATCTGGCAACCGGTCGAATTGGCCGTCCGGGAATGGGGCCTTTTTCCGTAACCGGGCAACCGAACGCCATGGGTGGGCGCGAAGTTGGGGGTCTCGCCAACCAGCTGGCCGCCCACATGCAGATCGAAAACCCTGATCATAGGCATCTCGTGCAAGCGTTCTGGAGCTCACCGACAATAGCGACAAAACCGGGCCTGAAAGCCGTTGATTTGTTCAAAGCGATCTCTAATGGGCAGGTTAAAGCTGTTTGGGTGATGGCAACCAACCCGGTTGATAGCATGCCAGACGCACTACAGGTCGAACACGCTCTGCAAGCCTGCCCGTTTGTTGTTGTGTCGGATATTCTTAAAAATACCGATACGACCCGACATGCCAACGTCTTATTACCCGCGACCGGTTGGGGTGAAAAAGACGGAACGGTGACAAATTCCGAACGGCGAATTTCCCGCCAACGCAAATTCTTGCCATCACCCGGAAACGCCAAACCGGACTGGTGGGCATTAACCGAAGTCGCACGCCGCATGGGCTGGGACCAACACTTCAACTATCATGGTTCGGCAGATATTTTCCGCGAACACGCTGCGCTGTCAGCGATCGACACTGACCGGGCTCGCGATTTCGACATTGGCGCCTTTAAAGATGTTTCAAATAGCACCTATGAAACCCTACACCCAATCCAATGGCCTGCACGTTTTACGGGCATCTCGACAGGACAAAATAACCGTATGTTTGGCGATGGAAAATTTTACACCCATGACGGTCGGGCAAATTTTGTCACTATTGACAGCCCTCCCAAGCGTCAACCATCTGCACGACGCTTAGTTTTGAACACCGGGCGGGTCCGCGACCATTGGCATACGATGACCCGAACAGGAAAATCAGCAAAATTGTCCGCGCACCTTGCGGAACCCTATGCAGAGATCACTAAATCCGATGCCAAACACGTCGGGGTTCACGACGCCGAACTGGTCAAACTGCACGGCGCAAAAAAATCGATTGTTGTACGTGCCTTGGTCAATGACGGTCAACAGACTGGCACCGTATTTGTCCCCATGCACTGGACCGATCAGTTCACGGCAAACGGCCGCATAAATACTCTGATGAGTGCCGATGCTGATCCGATTTCCGGTCAACCTGGATTGAAATGTGGTGCAGTCAACATCACACCCTTTGCCGCCAAATGGTACGGTTTTGCGGTGTCCCGACAACCCTTAACTATCCCGGACATCGAATACTGGGCAACGTCAAAAACCAAAAACGGTTGGCGAGCAGAACTGGCAGGTTTAGTGAGCCTTGAAAATCAGACCACCTTCGCTGAAAATCTGTTCTGCAGACCACTCAACCCAAAAACTTGGCGTACGTATATCGATGCGTCTCATGGCATATACAGGTTCGCTGTCATTGAAGACGAGCGATTGGTGAGCGCCTTGTTTCTCGACCGCAAACCCGCCACCGCCTCGCGCGCCTGGCTCGCCGGACAACTCGGTGAAGCGTCAGCAGATACAATCTTCCTCTCCGGTCGTGGCGGTGCGGATCGCCCGGACCCCGGCTCAATCATTTGCGCCTGTCTGGGCATTGGCGTCAATCAAATCAACGCGGCAATAACAAACTCACAGTGCCGCACCACCGCCGACATCGGCGCCAAAACCCAGGCCGGCACCAATTGCGGCTCTTGCTTGCCTGAAATCCGAGCATTGTTGAAAGTGAAAGAGGGTTTGCCGATAACGCAGTGATTGATCTACCGACCGCGTAACCGTGCACGCGCCGTTCACTATAGTCCAGCTCAATCCGGTTCAAAGTGTCGAATAAAGGGACGGCTAAAAAGACAAAAGCCTGAGGTTTCCCTCAGGCTTTTGATGGTGGGCACGACTGGGATTGAACCAGTGACCCCTGCAATGTCAATGCAGTGCTCTCCCGCTGAGCTACGCGCCCTTGCAGGGAGGGGTTATATCGATTCTGTTGGTAAATGCAAGCCTTTGCATTAAGTGACATAAAGAAGTGAGGCGGCGCAAAAATGTTGCGCTGACGGCCTCGGCAGGGTAACAAAAATGAGGGGCGGAATGAATTGCCGGAGCATACGAATTAATGGCCTCCATGAATACAGACACGGTAGAACCACAAAGTAACGTGGAAATCATCGCACCGATCCGCCAGACCTCAGCCGTGGTTTTTGCCTCACCACACAGCGGGCGAAATTATCCTGCCGCTTTTATCCGTCAATCGCGGCTTGATCGCCTTAATCTGCGCCGCTCGGAAGACGCTTTTATTGACGAGGCATTTATCGCAGCACCCGACTTTGGCGCCCCTCTTCTGCGGGCCCATTTCCCCCGGGCCTATGTCGATGCCAATCGCAGCCCCTGGGAACTCGACCCATCGATGTTTTCCGATCCATTGCCTGATTACGTCACCACCCAATCACCACGCATTGCGGCCGGGCTTGGCACAATTCCCAAAATCGTCGCAAATGGCGAACCCATATACGCCGGGAAATTATCTTTCAAACAGGCCCTTCAACGCATGCAGCAGCATTACCTGCCTTATCATCACGCCCTCAGAAAATTAGTTTCAGATACTCAGGAGCAATTTGGTGGGTGCCTGCTTGTCGATTGCCATTCGATGCCATCCTTGGGCAATCGTCAGGGGCAAAAGCTGGCCGACATCATTATTGGCGACGGCCACGGAAACGCCTGCGCCAAAGAAATTATAGATCATGTAATGTCACTGTTTCGCAGTTTTGGTTATACCGTCGCCCTCAACAAACCCTATGCGGGTGGCTACACCACCCGTCACTATGGGCAACCGAAAGCCGGGCTGCACACCTTTCAAATCGAAATCAATCGCGCCCTTTATATGGACGAAAAAAAAATTGAACGAGGCCCAGGCCTTGCCAACCTCATCCGTAATGTGCGCCAGCTGATTGACGCCTTGACGTCCATTGATGCCAACGCACTTGCAGCCACCCAAGACCCCCACCTGAAGGCCGCTGAATGACGCTACCCGCACGAGACGACCTCATCATTCGTGACGTAACCGAAGACGATATGGCGTCTATTCAACAAATTTATGCTGATGAGGTTCTTCATGGCGTTTCAAGTTGGGAAGAGGATCCACCGTCCGTGGCGGAAATGGCATTGCGCCGTGATGGGATTGTAAATGCCGGGTACCCATACCGGGTAGCGGTACTGGACGGCGCTGTCATCGGATTCGCCTATGCATCGGCTTACCGCCCCCGCCCCGCCTATCGCCACACGGTAGAAAATTCGATTTATATTGCCGCACAAGCGCAACGTGCTGGAATTGGCCGACGATTGCTTACGGATTTGATCGATGTCTGCACAAAATTGAATTTCCGCCAAATGATTGCCGTCACTGGTGATTCGCATAACCTCAGGTCGATCGACTTTCATCTCAAGATGGGCTTTAAGAAGATTGGCACGATCAACTCGATCGGCTTCAAATTTGGCCGGTGGCTGGACTCGGTCGTCCTGCAGCGGCCCTTGGGCGATGGCGACAACACCCTACCGGAACCACGACGTTAAATTGGCATAACCCTTGCGTCGTTGGTAAAGAACGGAGGGTTGCGCATGACGACGAAAATTTTCTCAAGATGTTTTTTGCTTATTGGACTGCTCGCCTTAGTGCCCGCACCACTCGCCGCCGCCACTGTTCAATCCATTGAAAACAATAAAAAAATATGCGCCAAGCACACTCGCCTGCAAGAGCGCAAACGACATATCCCAACCCATCTGTTGACCGCTATTTCATTGACCGAATCCGGGCGATGGGATCAGGTCCAGGGGGAAAATGTTGCCTGGCCGTGGACTGTCACCTCTGGTGGAAAAGGCCAGTTTTTCGACAGCAAGCAAGAAGCCCTTGCCGAAGTCGAGATTCTGCTGACGGAAGGTGTGCGCAACATCGACGTCGGCTGCATGCAAATTAACTTGCATTACCATGCCGATGCGTTCGAAACGTTGTCTGATGCTTTCGACCCGAAGCTCAATACCGCCTACGCGGCTAAGTTCCTCGCAAAACTGAAAACCCGCGCCAACAGTTGGACAGACGCTGCTGGAACCTATCATTCTTCGACGCCGGACAAAAAAAAATATTACTTAAATAAAGTTATGGCTTATTGGAATTCAAAGCGGGGTTTGGCACCGCCGTCCAAACCACACCGAACGGCAGTTGCACAAACTAAAACCACTTTCCCTTCACCATCACGAACAATCGATTTTGAACGCATGAAACGCCTGAACAGCGCCTTCAAAAACCGCCTAAAAAATGAACGCTCAACAAACGCCGACGTCCACGGTCCCAGCGGTCGCCAACGCCAACCCTACATCACGCAAAACACCCATGCGCGCCAACAGGACTTGGCCCATATTATCGCTGCACGCCAAGCCAAATTGCTGTCAGACAGGCGCAAAAGATTGGCCACGAATGAGCCTTCCTTATTCCCCAACAAACGCCGTGACCAACTCAAGGCATGGCGAGAAAAAGGCGTCTGGCACGGCGGATAATTTTGTTCGGGCCGGTCTCGGGCGTGGCCTAAGGTCCTAAACGACACCTTTTGCTTTAAGTGCAGCCATTTCCTCAGGCGAAAACCCCAACTCCGTTTCGAAAATTTCCTCATTGGCCTGACCGAGCCTCGGACCAAGTGAGCGAACTTCAGGAGGGGTTACGGATAACTTTGGGAACGCTGACGGAATTACGACTTCGCCGAGATCATCTTCGAACATTCGCGTTAAATTTTCCCGCGCGGCGAATTGCGGATCTTCAAATATGTCGGCAATGGAATTTATCGATCCGGCGGGCACCCCATATTCAACGCAGCGCTCAATCGCTTCATCGCGTGTCATTGCCGACGTCCAGGCTGTTACCTCGGCGATAACTGCATCGCGATGTTGCAGTCGTGTGTTTTGACCGCCATAGGCTTTCAATAGATCAGGGCGGTTCATGGCTATGGTCAGGCGCTCGAACATTTTATCTGTCGTGCAGGCAATCGCCAAAAATTTATCGTCCCCCGTTGGAAAGTGACCATGCGGACAGGCGTTAACCGTTCCCGTTCCTTCCGCCTCACGCACAAACCCTGTTTTTGCGTATCGCGGCGCCAATTCGTCCAACGCGCGAAAAACCGATTCGTAAAGGCCGATATCAACAACTTGCCCGGCCCCTGTCTCGTCCTTGTGCCGAAGCGCCATTAATAGGCCGATGCTGCCGTAAAGACCGGTCATATAATCTGCAAGCGAGGTTGATCCCGGCGTTACCGGCACTTCGCCGGGACGCCCTGACAATTGGGTCAGTCCCCCGACCGCATGGCCAATGCGGGCAAAGCCAGGGCGGTCTTTGTAGGGCCCGGTCTGCCCATACCCCGAAACCCGCAACAGGACGATGCCGGGGTTGATCGCTTTCAGCTCGTCATAGCCGAGCCCCCATCGTTCGAGGGTGCCGGGACGGAAATTCTCACAAACAACGTCAGCCGTCGCCACCAGCCGCTTAAAAATAGCGGCCCCTTCTTCAACGCGCAAATTCAGAGTGATTGATTTTTTGTTGCGTGCTTCCGACAACCAGGCGAGCGAGGAGTCATCTCGTTCCGTCGCCGTGCCAAACCGCCGCCACGGGTCACCGAGACCAGGTTGTTCTATCTTAATCACCTCGGCACCAAATTCCCCCAGTATCGAAGCCGCATAAGGGGCCGCGATAAAGGTCGCAACATCGAGAACCCGGATACCATCCATGGGGGCCTTGGGCTGCTCAGCCATTGCCGAATTCCGCCTCTGCCTGCATGGCAAGGTTGCCATCTGTATCGGTAATCCATAACTCGGCGAAGGCGCCATTTCCGACGCACTTGCCGTTGAGCGAAAAGGAGCCCGTATCAAACACCGGACTGACCGCACGGTAGGAAAATCTACGTAAAATCCCGTCCTGAAATTCCCGCACCGCCATATCCATCAATAACGTCGCCATCAGCGGCCCATGCACAATGAGTCCCGGGTAGCCTTCGACTTCGGTGACATATTTCAAGTCATAGTGGATGCGATGCCCGTTAAAGGTCAGCGCCGAATAACGAAACAATACCACCGGATCAGGATCAATGACGCGTGACCACTGGGGCGCAACTGGGGCCGGTTTGGGCTTTGGCGCGGGGGCATTAGGATCGGTCTGCCCACGATAAACGATGTCATGCTCTTCACGGATCGCCAGACCATTTGGCCCGGCCACGTCATGTTGAACAATGACAAAGATCAAGTCCCCGGATCGGCCCTGACGATAGCTGACGTCCTTGATGGTCGAAACTTGCTTGATCGGTTCACCGACCCGGATTGGTGTAAAAAATTCAATTCGACCACCCGCCCACATGCGTCGCGGCAAGTCTACGGGCGGCAAAAATTCACCACGGTGGGCATGCCCGTCGGTGCCAATTTTAGACTGTAACGGCGGGCTAAGAAAATAAAGCCAATGCCCGGCCGGAGGGAGGGGCGTACCATCAACGGGATAAGGGGCATCATGATCAAGGGTTGCCAACAAGCCGGCCAATTGACTGGCGGTGACGACGTCCGTCTTTTCTTCCTTGCGCCCGATCCAGTCCCGTAAGTGGTCGATATCGATGGTCATCGTCCGCCCTTAGAACGACCTTGGTAGACCAAGCACATGCTCGGCAATATAGGATAAAATCAGATTGGTCGATATGGGGGCGATTTGGTACAATCGGGTTTCACGAAATTTTCGTTCGACGTCATATTCTTCCGCAAAGCCGAAACCACCGAACGTCTGAAGACAAGCGTTGGCCGCGCCCCACGACGCTTCAGACGCCAGCATCTTCGCCATATTGGCCTCGGCGCCGCAAGAGTCGCCCGCATCAAACAAGGAAATTGCCTTTTCCACCATCAACGCTGCAGCTTCCGTTTCAGCATAACTCTTGGCAATGGGAAACTGGACACCTTGATTTTGCCCAATCGGTCGATCAAACACCCGGCGGTCATTAGCATAATCAGTGGCTTTTTTAATAAACCAGCGTGAATCGCCAATGGATTCCGCTGAAATCAAAATGCGTTCCGCGTTCATGCCATCAAGAATGTATCGAAACCCCTTACCTTCCTCGCCAATCAACGTCGAGGCAGGAATGCGCAGATCATCGAAAAACACCTCCGTTGCAGAGTGATTGACCATCGCCGGAAGTGGCTTGAGGGTGAGGCCATTACCAAGCGCTTCACGCATATCAATCAAAAACACCGACATACCATCGTGCGGTTTAGGGCCAGCGTCACGCGGCGACGTCCGGGCGAGCAGCAGCATCAAGTCGGAATGTTCTGCCCGTGATGTCCACACTTTTTGACCACTGACAATATAGTCATCACCGTCTTTTTTCGCTGTTGTGCGAATCCGACTGGTGTCGGTCCCGGATGTCGGCTCGGTTACCCCAAAGGCCTGCAAGCGCAACTCGCCGCTAGCAATTTTTGGCAGGTAGGTGTCCTTTTGTGCATCACTGCCATGACGCAGAACCGTTCCCATGGTATACATCTGGGCGTGACAGGCACCACCATTACCGCCCGATTTGTGAATTTCCTCTAGGATGGCCGCTGCCTCGCCAATGCCAAGGCCGCTACCACCGTAAACTTCCGGAATAAGGACGGCGAGAAACCCGGCTGCAGTTAACGCCTGAACAAATTCCGTCGGGTAGGCGCGCTCGCGATCTTTTTCCCGCCAATAAACGCCCGGAAAATCAGCGCAGAGTGCCCGCACTGAATCGCGTATCTCAGAATGTGTTTCCATTGCAATCACCAGTCCTGAATACCCCGCCTTCGCATACCCGAAGGTGGGCGGTTGAAAACGATCACGGCCAATAGAGAGGTAATAATCTCCAATTCCTGCCTGTTAAGCGCTAAAACTTCCAACATTATGGAATTTTCTGCGTCATCGTGGCCCTGAATGATGACGATCGGGTCAGACGTGGCCAGGCGCTCGCGAATCTCCAAGGCCGTTTTCCCGCAGGCTTGCGTATCGGCGGTTATGCGCACCCGTGAAAACGGGTTGCCAAGGGGATCAGGTACCAGTTCTGCCGTCAGAGGCGCTAATTGAGAGATATTCTCAGCAAATTTTTGTGTACGTGACGCACGGTCGGCGGCCCAGGCATCCAAATTCATTTTCGAACGCATGCGCAGCGCCGTAATCGCACCAACAATAGCTTCCTTACCGGCTTTCATGCCCCGCCCAATACCACTTTCTTGAAGCGATACGGCGTCAACCAGATCACATTGCCCAAGAACCAGCCCCGCCGTTGGCGAGGCCAAGTATTTTTGCCCACTGAATAACGTAAGGTCGGCGCCAAATGATAGAACATCATCCATAATCAGATCTTGCGCTGCGGCGTCAAGAATGACCGGTTTTCCCATCTCCCTGGCGATCACTATTGCCGTTTTTGCATCAACCATCTGGCCCTTACAGAGGCGCGAATGGACCAGGACCAACCCGCCGACCCTGTCTTCGCCAAGCGCCGAGCGAAGGTCGTGTTCCGAACAACAGTCAGGCGTACCGGCGACGATCACCTTCCCACCGGACAGACGAATAGCCTGCTCGATGGCTTGGCCATAGTCGACCATATGACCTGCCTGGATAACAAAGACGGAGGCCATTCCCTTCGTATCAGGGAGTTGGCGAATTTTTTCCAGATCGGACCCCGTCATCACCGCCGCAACCGAAAGCGTAATCGACGCAGCCGTGCAATGAGTAACACTCCCCCATTCCGCACCTGTCAATTCAGACACCTTTTCACCGAAGACCCGGCGCAAATCATCCATGACAAAAAATTGCCTTAGCGATTCGGCGACGGCTTCAATTACCGGTTCAGACGAACGTGATACACCAAGCGGTGTAAAGGTACCGCATGCATTAATAACGCGTGGGACCCCCAAGGTCTGATGAATCTGGCGCATAACTATTCCCCCCAAGATTCTGTGATTTCAGGCTCCATAGAGCCCTATTCGTGAATTAAGTCATTAGTTGAGAACATCCGTTCGGAAAACACAACCGTACACAATTAAAATCCTGACGGATAGATAATATCCTGACAGGTGTGGGCGTTATTCTGGCTGTTGCATGACCTTTACGCTGCCGGGAACACTGTAATACTCGTCCCTTAACAGATGAAAATCTGTCAAATTTATGTTACAATTACCACTCTGGAAAGTCCCTCGGTAAATTCTTGGGGATTCCGAGCGGGCTTGGAACACTCCGTATTGAGGAGCAAGACCATGGGTGTCGCGATAACCTTGAAACAATATCTCTCCAACAACAAAATCAGGTATTCTGAATTCACTCACGAACACACGGATACGGCAATTGGGTCTGCGCTCGCCACCCACGTCGCTAGTGATCTGGTGGTCAAAGGCGTTCTCCTGTCTGACGGTACAGAATATCTATTAGCCGCCCTTCCCGCTGACCGCAGGCTGGAAATCAATCGCCTTTGTGACTTCCTGGAACACGACTATAAATTGGCCAGTGAAGATGAAATCGCTGAAGTGTTCGGTGATTGTGAAGTTGGTGCGATCCCTCCAGTCGGGGACGCCTATGGCCTTAAAGTCGTATGGGATGATGCGCTAAGTAAACCTGAGGGCGTTTTCCTTGAAGCTGGAGATCACGAAACCCTAATTCGCGTTGGTAAAAAAGATTTTCTGCGAATGATGGGAGATTCAAGTCATTCAGTGATCAGCCAACCGCTTGCCTCCTACTAGGGGTCAAAGACCGTATTGATGTCCCCCTTCGGGGCCGTTCGGATGCCGGTTTTAATCGGCAACGGGTGGCCTCGATTGGTGGCAATCTTCAATTTCCAAAAAAATTGTGTTGAATTCGATTCAGAAATCATATTCACTAATGATTAAGTGATGTGGTGAGGAGCATCGCTCGTATAAACTCATTGGGTTGGGAGGCCTATGTCTTTGAGTAACGCTCCTTTGTTTATTGTCCTTATTTCTTCCGAGCACGAAAAGATTCAGATGGCCGCAATGATGGCCTCTGTTGGCGCCGTTTCCGAACGCCCCGTGACGATGCTCATCAGCATGAATGCTCTGCCCTGCTTCGAACGCGGATTAGCCGCTGAACAGCGTTATGTTGGCGGACGAATGTCGGACGTGATGAAAGAAAAAGGCGTGCCAGACGCCATCACACTTCTTCAACAAGGCAAGGACCTCGGCGAGATGGAAATCTACGCCTGCTCCATGGCGCTCGATGTTCTCGGCTGGGAAATCGACAACCTGACAGAAGGCCTGTTTGATGGCCCGCTGGGGCTGACCAAGTTTCTCGTCGATGCACAAGACGGCCAAGTCATCACCCTGTAAGCCAACGATGCCATCACGCTGTAAGCCAACGATGCCATCACGCTGTAAGCCAACGATGGCGGAATTTTTTTAACCCCAACCAGAACAGGTAATTATGAGTGAAAGAACAAAAATTGACGCCCGCGGTGCCTTTTGCCCTGGGCCACTTATGGAAGTGATTGCAACCCTGAAACTCATTGAGATCGGTGACGAGATTGAGGTTTGGTCGACCGATCAGGGAACGGTCAAAGACCTTCCCGAGTGGTGTGCCAAGGTCGGCCACGAACACGTCGAAACGACCCAGCAGGATGGCTACGCCAGCCTGATTGTCCGTAAGAGCAAGTGAATAAAAAACAAAAAACTTGCTTTAAATCCAGGTCCCCGGAGGCGGGACTTTAAACGTTCCAGGTCCCCGGAGGCGGGACTTTTAACGTTCCAGGTCCCGGAGGCGGGACGTCAAACGTTCCATGTCCCAGAAGGAGGGATCTTAAACAAAAAAACCAGGCACGAGTGTCGGGTCACAGGGAGAGAGAAAATGAGCACAAAAATACTGATTGTCGGTGGTGGTCTTGCCGGCACGATTATCGCTAATGGTTTGTGTCGGCAGTTAAGCAAAAAACTCAGATCCGGTGATATCAACATCACCATGTTGGGAACTTCTGATCAACACCTGTATCAACCGGGGTTGCTCTATGTGCCTTTTGGCAAATTTCGAGAAGCTGAATTGTTCCGCGATCAGCGCAAGGTTCTAGACAATCGAGTGCCATTTTATATTGACCCGGCGACCAACATCGATGTCGACCAAAAAACGGTGACAACTGAGTCCGGTAAATCTTTCGCTTACGACTATCTGGTAATTGCGACCGGGTCACGGATCATGCCGCAATCAATCCCCGGCATGGCTGAAGGGGCGCATTGGTTCTACGATCTGGACGGGGCCCGGAAAATGCGCGACGCCCTTGACACGTTCGATGGCGGCAAAATCATCGTCAATGTCAACGCACCGCACAAATGCCCGGTGGCGCCGCTGGAAGTCACCTTCATGCTTTATGATTACCTGAACGGCAAAGGGTTGATGGATAAGACCGAAATTACCTATACCTATCCAATCGGTCGTCTACATGCTCTCGAGCCCGTCGCCCATTGGGCGAAGCCGGAAATGGACAAATATGGCATAAAATATGAAACCTTCTTCAACACCAAAGAGGTCGATCCTGACGCCAAAACAATCACCTCGGAGGAAGGTGAGACCCTGAATTACGATTTGTTGATTACCATTCCGCCCCATCAGGGTGCGCAGGTGATCATCGATTCGGATCTAGGGGCCGGTGGTTGGGTGCCGACGGATCGAGATAAACTGCTTCGTGAAGGGTCTGACGACGTCTTTATTTGTGGTGACACCACCAATATTCCGATTTCAAAAGCCGGATCGACGGCCCACTTCGAAGCCGATACGATTATCGACAACCTGACATCATTGCTGACAGAAGAGCGTTGGGCACGCAATTACGACGGCAAAGTCTTCTGTTTCGTGGAGACCGGACTCAACAGCGGCACCTATGTTTGGTTCGACTATAAAACGCCGCCCAATCCCGGAGCGCCTTCGCAAATGATTCATTGGTTCAAACTTGCCTATAACCGGCTCTACTGGCTGTCCGCCAGTGGCTTGCTGTGAGGGGGCGGTCATGACCGAAATGAGCCACCCTAACGATCCAACCGGGGATATGGCCCGATTGCTTCAAGCGGCACAAGAATCGTTGACTGACGGGATGGTTGAACGCCTGACCATAACAGCCGCAAACGGACTGGAAGTCGTTGACCGATTAAATGATGAGGATACCAAGGACGCGGTGCTCACCCTCATTGATCGGCTAACCGAACTTCACCGGTCCGGGGCGATGGACACCCTGTTCCAGCTGGTCACGTTGGTTCATGGTTGTCGCAATGCGGTAACCGACAACATGGTGGAGCGCCTGTTCGCCTTCGTCGAGCATATGGTCAACAACTTGGCCAATGAAGAGGTCGCCAATCTTGCCCATAACGCCAAGGAAGCCATGGGGCACGCGTCTCGGGAAGCCAATGAGAACCAATCTAAAGGGGGAATGATGGCAACGTTGTCGATGTTGAGTAAGCCGGAATCGCAGCAGGCCATACAATTTTTGTTAGCCTTCGCTTGCGAGATGCGCAGCCTAAGCATCAAAGACCAATAACCTCGGCCTCAGCCCCAAAGGTCGGCTTCGGGTGGGTAAACGTTACCACTCTCGAACCGAAGCCCACCTTTGCGGTCGTGCTTAAGCAGTAGAGGCCCGTCGAGATCAACAAATTTGGCATACCCGCCCAGCAACACGGCGGGGGCCATGGCCAACGACGTGCCAATCATGCAGCCGATCATGATGCCAAATCCGGCATGGGTCGCGGCTTCGGCTAATGCCAACGCCTCGGTCAAGCCACCCGTTTTATCGAGCTTGATGTTGACCATCTGATACTTGCCAACCAGGTCGGTAAGATCCGCCGACGTGTGGCAAGCCTCGTCAGCGCAAATGGGAATCGGCGAGATAAACCCGGCCAGACCGTCATCGCCTTCTGCGGCAACCGGTTGTTCGATCATCTCGACACCAAGACGATCAAGTTTCGGGGCGAACTCTTTCAACTGGTTGATCGTCCAACCTTCGTTCGGGTCGATAATCAGGCGGGCAGAGGGGGCGTTGTCGTGAATCGCCTGCATGCGTTCCATCACCAGTTCTCCGTCCAGTTTAACCTTGATCAACGGCGCGGATTTCAACCGGTCGGCAGCAGCACCCATTTCATCGACGCTACCGATGCCGATGGTTTCCGCCGTCACATAGGGGGTTGGCACGGCAATGTCGGCAATTTTCCAGGCCCGTTGACCACGCTGTTTGGCCTCCAGATCCCAAAGCGCATTATCTAAGGCGTTGCGGGCCGCGCCCGCTGGCAGCGTCTCCTGAAGTGCATCACGGTCCAGTCCGTCGGCAATGGCTGAGGCAAGTTTCTCGATCTCAGCTGTCACGCCGTCGACAGTTTCGTCATAACGTGGATAGGGTACGCATTCACCGACGCCAACAAATTCACCATCGGTAATTTTGGCAACGACTACGATGGCCTCGGTCCGCACCCCGCGTGAGATCGCAAACGGACGGGCCAACGGCCACGTTTCAACATTAACCTCTAGCGAACGTTTCACGCCTTTCCCTCCTGTCAAAGGTTGTCAACGATTGCGGCCACACCGCTGCGAACCGGGTCAACCGTCGGCAAGCCATATTTCGCCGCAACATCATCAAGCATCTCGCACGCTGCCGTTTCGTCAAGCCCCTTGGTATTGATCGCAATGCCAACAAAACGGGCGTCCGGATTGGTCAGTTTGGCGGCCATCAGGTTAGCTTCCATACACAGCCCTAGATCGGGCAAGGGAAAATCAGGCAAGCCGCGCATATGGGTGCGGGTGGGTTCATGACACAACACCAACGCGTCTGGCTGAGCCCCATGGATCAACCCCATCGTTACCCCGGCATAAGAAGCATGAAACAACGAACCCTGTCCCTCAATGATATCCCAGTGATCCGGGTCATTAGCGGGCGCGATGGCTTCAGTTGCGCCGGAAATGAAATCAGCGACGACGGCATCAACCGATACCCCCTGTCCAGCGATGAAAATTCCAGTTTGCCCGGTGGCCCGGAATGTTGCTTTCAACCCCCGTCCGGACATTTCTTTTTCAATCGCCAATGCCGTGTACATCTTTCCTACGGAGCAATCCGTGCCGACCGGCAATAGACGCTTGCCCGAACGTTTAGCGCCGACAGCGACATGAAATGATTCTGTCGGGTGGCGCACGTCATAAAGAGCGCAACCGTGCTTTTTCGCGGCGGCGGCAATGGCCGGGGTGTCCGCCAGTCGCCCATGCAAACCGCTGGCAATATCAAAGCCCCGCTCGATGGCATCGATGATCGTTTGCGCCCAGGCGTCGGAGATTATCCCGCCCCGATTAGCAACGCCCACGATCAGCGTTTTCGCGCCCTTTTCTGCAGCATCAGCCAAACTTAGGTCTGCCAACCCAAGATCGGCCTTACAATTCTCCAGCTTAAGTTGGCCTATGCAAATATCAGGTCGCCAATCGACCACGCCCTGGGCCGTCTTCGCCGCCAGCTGATCAGGTGCATCGCCGAGAAACATAAGATAAGGGGTCTGTAATTTCATAACCGGAACTCCAATAAATCAGCGCGCACCATAGCGAAATGAGCTCGCCTCGTCAGGGCCAATTGCTCAGTTCACTTAGGACCAGATAGGATATACGAATGCTGTGACTGGGATCGCTTCAAAATTTAATGAAATTGGTGTACCCTAAAAAAACATTCTAGATTTGGTGGTGTATTCAGTCGAGGGGACGCTGATATGGCAAAACGGTTCAAAGTCGCTGAATGGAAAAAGATCAGTTCAGAATTACAACGAGACCCTGGTTTTTACGGCCTGCCGGAAGGAGGACGCGAGGCCTCCCTGGTTTTTGCATCATTTAACATCCGTAAGCTTGGCAAATCAGAGAACCGGCAACGGGAAATCGATTTTCTGGCAAGTTTTTGCACGCGATGCGACCTGATCGCCATTCAGGAAGTTCAGGATAACCTGGATGGTCTGCGTCTTTTGAAAGACCGAATGGAAGCCAAGGTCGCCGGTGACAAGGAATTTTCTCTAGTGGTTTCGGACATCACCGGAGAAGTCCCCGGAGAAAGTGGAATGGCGGAACGGCTGGCCTTTATTTATCGCCGCCGCCGCGTCCGACGACTGGAAATGGCGTCTGATTTGAACATCGACCGCTCATCAGTAATCAATCATATATTCCAAAACTACACCGCAATTGCCAAAAGCCGCGATGACTTCACGGCAAAAATGCAGGCATATGAAGCGGGGACACGTAAGACAAAACCAACCTATGCGACCCCTGCTTTTGTTACGTTCATCCGCTCCCCCCATGTCACTGCCTTTGAAATTCCCGCCGCTAACGATCAAAAACCAATCACCTTTGCCGCCGTTAACGCGCATTTGATTTATGGAATACAGAAAGAGCGTGACGCTGAATTTGAGGCCCTGATAAGCTGGCTTGCCCATCGATTGAAGGATCAGAAGCGAATGACAGTCGACAACTTCATACTGTTAGGTGATTTGAATCTGAATTTTGATCAACCCAGCAAAGACCGCGCCCGCATCGAAAAACGCCTGCGCACGCTTAACGCCGAAATTTTCGGCAATCCCGACCGGCGGCGCATCTATTTTCCCTTCATTGATGGCAACCCACAGACAGGAGAAAGCATCCGCACCAACGCCAGAAGCAACCAGACATTCGATCAAATCGCGTTTTTCCTTGGTGCCCGTGAAAAACGATTACCCAACGACAAATGGCGCGCCCTTGCTGCCAAGCCTACAGTCGACGGATTTGACTACAACGTTTTCAACTTCGCCGATTTGTTCTCCAGAGCCCTTTTGGACAAGCCCTACGTACGCCTGACCTCCGAAGAAAAAAATACATTAGGAAAAAATTTTAAGCATGCCGTCAGTGACCATATGCCGATTTGGGTCCGTATCCCGCGACCGGGATTCGTTGGCCCGCCAGACGTTTGATAATGAGAGACAATTTGGCGGGGGTATACACGCGCCGAACACCGATTTATCGAAACAATAGCGCGCCCAAACCACGCATCAATCCTGTGGTATCTATGACCTTTCGTGCCGCCATCAAAGTGCCCGCGACATAGGGTTCAGCGCTTTGACCGGCCTCGTGAGCAATCACCAACCGCTCCCCTTTCATACCAAAAATCGCCTCACAACTTAAAACAAACCCAGGTGTCCGGACGCAATGAACCTGAACACCGTTGATATTGGCGCCCCGGGCTTCTTGTGGGCCGATTAGCGTTCCCACCGGGCGTGATTGAATGGGTGTTTGCACATCACCCAGCTTTTCCGCCAATTCACGCGCGGTTCCACTTGGCACGTCCTCCTTTTCGGCCCAGGCATGTTCCAGCACCTCAAATTGGGGAATGTGTTCGGCAGCAATTAGGGCCAAATGTTGCATCATCGTCGCCGTCAGGCTGAAATTTCCGCCACCAATAACGCCGACTTGGTATTTTTCCGCCTGCATCGCGATTTCATCGTAATCATCGGCTGTCAGCCCCGACGTGCCAATGACAACAGCAATCCCGCGTTCGAGCGCACACTGAACGTGATTCATGACCGACCCGGTCGTCGTATAGTCAATCAAAACATCGGCACCGGCATCCAGCGCGTCACCAACGCCGGCCTTAACCTCTACATCGACGGGATGATCAAGACCAAGAACGTCACCAACATCGCGGCCTTCGGTGGCCCGGGCAACGGCGCCGGTTAGCGTCATATCATCACTGCTTATAACACCACGGGCAACTTCCGACCCTGTCCACCCACTAACACCGGCAACGCAAACTCTGAGGCTCATAGCTCTCTCACATCATTAGAATTGACGATATACACCAGCGCAAATTGTCGCAGCCAAACCGCGCCCCACTAGTCTAATTAACCTTGTCTCATGCTAAAGTTTTCCGTACCGACCCTCAAGCGTCGCAGACCAATCCTGGCCAAATACGCCTGCACCGACACAGGCTTCCAATTCAGGACAAGACCTATTAGAACCCGACACTAACAGGTCCTGCCGTTCTAATTTTAAGAAGCAAAATATGATGAGCACTGAAACAGCCCTACACGCCCGTAGTGAGTCCAAATGCGAATTCTGCGGCGCTACTGACACTCTTAACGTCTACCAAGTGCCCCCCGGTTCCGATGGCGACGAACACTCTTGCGTGCTGACATGTCAGATCTGCCGCACCCAAATTGATACACCGGACACACTCGACGTGCACCACTGGCGTTGCCTGAATGACAGTATGTGGAGCCAAATTCCAGCCGTACAGGTGATGGCATGGCGCATGCTCAAGCGCCTCAGCGCGGAAGCCTGGGCAACGGACTTGCTGGACATGCTCTATCTCGATGACGAAACCCTGACCTGGGCACAAGGGGACGGTGAGACCGTCAACAATGAACAGGCTATCGTCCATATGGATGGCAATGGTGCCGTGCTTTCTGCGGGCGATACCGTCACCTTAATCAAAGATCTAAATGTCAAAGGCACCAGCTTCACCGCCAAGCGCGGTACTGCCGTGCGGGGGATATCGCTGGTTCAAGATAACCCGAAACATATCGAAGGCCGAATTAACGGCCAGCAGATCGTCATCTTGACCGAATTTGTTAAAAAATCTGCCTAATTTTGCATTCTCTGGTCGCCTGCCTACCCTGAATACTTCCCCAATTCATTCCAGACGGGATATTTTTCGGTGGATTATTTTTCTAAAGCTCAGAATCGTCGTGCTGATTCTACCGGTTTTGCACCACCCATTTAGGATACTTCAACAGACGTGACATCGCCCACTCGACAAAACCTTTTTTTTCAACTGCTTACGCTAATTTTAATCGGACTGATTCAACCCTTGAAGTTGCTTCGATTCGCCGCTTATACAGATTTCATGATCACATTGCGCCGACATTCGAGAACGCTGATCCCGCTAGGCGTCACGATTTTTACACTCACACTTGCACTTGCAGCCATGACCATCTTCCCCGCCCCGGCGGACGCCACCAACGGGCGCGTGAATAAACCGCACCGCATTGGTCATGCAACGATCCGTAACGTTACGATTAATGGTAAGGACGGCAGATTATCGGTGAGTTCTGGGAGCAAACTTTCTGTCAAACTGGATTTCGTCTCTGATTCATCTCGGCGCTGCCCAAAATGCCAAAATCAAATCATTATCTCTTTCGCCAAAAAGAACGGGCGGCGTCTAGAGCGGGTTGCGGGCGGCAGATGTATCTATTCCAATGACGGTCATCATAGCAAACGGGGGTTTCGCTTTAACATCAAAGCGCCAAAAACACCGGGACATTACCGTATGATTGTCATGGCACCCCAGGCCTACAACTGCCAGCGCGCCCTTCAGTATCAACCCCGCCTGCGTTCCATTGCGGCATTACGGGTGCGCTAGAACACTTCCGGCGATTTTTGGATCACCGAAAGTGTTCTAACTAGTTGATATCCCCGCAAACCCACGTTCGCGAATGAACCTATTCGCTCCGGTTTTGCTCTAAAGACCTCAACAACCTGTTTGCCAAGCCTCTGTCACCTTGAACATGCATAAAGATTACGCGCGGACGTTTTTGCTCAGACTTTAATCCGCTCGCTTTTCGGATCGTATAAGGGCCGGAGCGACGCGGTTGCCTTGACCCTCTCACCCGCCACCTCAATCTCATAAGTGCCGGAATAAACAAAGTCGGCATCAACGCCGTCGTCACACGCGACATATCCCAGCCCAACCGCCCCGCCCAGGGTATGACCATACATTCCAGACGTCAGCGACCCGACGATGATGCCATCGCGGTAGATCGGTTCGCTGTGATAGAGCATTTTTTCTGGATCCTGCAAAAGGAACTGAACCAAACGTCGCTTAACGCCGGCTTCTTTTTGTCGCAAAAACGCGTCACGGCCAATAAACCCACCAGCCTTGTTCCAGGCGACGGCATGGCTGAGCCCTGCTTCAATCGGCGTTTCAACATCAGTGATATCATGGCCCCAATGACGATAGGCCTTTTCAATTCGCAAAGAATTCATGGCATGCATGCCAGCATGCATGAGGCCGATATCCTGACCGGCTTCGCTGATACAGTCATAAACACCAACGGCAAATTCGGTGGGCATGTACAATTCCCACCCCAGTTCGCCCATATAGGTAATGCGCGAGGCCCGCACGATGGCATACCCAAGATCAATTTCCTTGGATCGACCAAAGGCAAAAGCGTCATTTGACATGTCGGCCCGGGTCAAGCTTTGAAGAAACGCTCTCGACTTTGGCCCTTGAAGTCCAAGCACGGCCATCGATGAGGTGACATCCGTCAAAACACATCGGGCGTCATCTGGGATACGGTCTTTCAGGTAATGAAAATCCCGTACCTGCCCACCACTGGCCGTGACGATTAAAAAGGCATCATCGGTCAGTCGCGTCACCGTTAAATCGGCTTCGATGCCAGCCCTCTCATTTAGCCATTGCGTATAGACCACCCGCCCCGCCCCAACGGCAATATCATTGGCACAAACCTGATTTAACACACGTTCCGCGTCTCTTCCTTCAAGGCGGAATTTGGCGAACGATGTCTGATCGAACAAACCGACATTTTGCCGCACGGCATGGTGTTCCGCCGCCGAATGATCAAACCAATTTTGCTTGCTGTAGGCGTATTCGTATTCAGCTTTTACGCCGTTCGGCGCGTACCAGTTTGGCCGTTCCCAGCCTGCCGTCTCGCCAAAGACCGCACCCTGTTTTTTCATGCCCTCATAAAACGGCGACTTTCGCACATCACGGGCGGTGGCATATTGGTAGAACGGCCAGTGCACCGCATACAGCAATCCCAAGGTTTCGGTGACCCGATCATGCAGGTAGTTAGGGTTTCCCTGAAACGGCATATTGCGACGAATATCGACACTAGCGAGGTCACTCGGTGGATGACCATCACGCATCCAATCGGCCAGAACTTTACCGATGCCACCAGCCGATTGGATTCCAATGGAATTAAGCCCCGCCGCGACAAACAAGCGTTTCAAATTAGGCGCTTCGCCAAGGTGATAACGGTCATCGGGCGTGAAGCTTTCCGGGCCGCAGAAAAACTTTTGAATGCCGAGCTTTTGCAGTGCCGGAACGCGGTGCATAGCCCCTTTCAAGATCGGTGCAAAATGGTCAAAATCATCGGGTAATTCATCGAAGCAGAAATCTTCGGCAATGCCATCCATTCCCCAGGGTTTGGCTTGTGGTTCAAACGCACCGATCAGTAATTTTCCGGCGTCCTCTTTATAATACGCATGGGCATCATAATCGCGAAAAACCGGCAGGTCCGGTGAGAAACCCTCATGCGGTTCGGTCACGATATAAAAGTGTTCACACGCATGAAGCGGTACTGTCACGCCAACCGTACGGGCCAGTTCGCGTGTCCACATGCCGCAACACAGAACAACATAATCGGCCTGAATTGCCCCGCGTTCGGTTTCGACGCCAGTTGCCCGCGTGCCGTTGTGATTGATTTTTGTAACCAGCGTATTTTCAAAAATCCGCGCGCCGCCCATACGTGCACCCTTGGCGAGGCCCTGGGTAATATCAATCGGGTTGGCCTGACCGTCGGAGGGCACAAAAATCCCGCCGACAACATCATCGATATTGAGCAATGGATAATAATCCCTGCACGTCTGCGGCCCTAGCACGTCAACATCCAGGCCGAAGACCTTGGCCATATCGGCACGTCGTTTCAAGTCTTCGAACCGTCCCGCATGGGTCGCCACGGACAGGGACCCGTTGATCTTGTAGCCATTGGCTTGGCCTGTTTCCGCTTCAAGACCCAAATAAAGCTCCGCCGTGTACTTGGCCAGCTTGGTCATATTCTCGCTGTCGCGCAACTGACCGATCAGGCCCGCCGCATGCCACGTCGTGCCACAGGTTAGCTGCTTGCGTTCCAGCAGAACCACATCCTGCCATCCAATTTTAGTCAAATGATAGGCGATTGAGCAGCCGATAACGCCACCCCCGACGATGACGACACGGGATTTTTTGGGAAGGTCTTTAGCCAATTTCAGGGTCTCCCGAACGAACATTCGTCAATGAGCAAGTGCACAGAGCCCGCGACAACAATTCTTCAACCATGCCCGATCTTGTAAAATTCAAGCGACGGGGCACTTAGACTGTTCTCCAGAGGCGACTTTGACATCTTCCATATCGTTCACGCATCGCCTTATTCTGATGATGGGTACGCTAATTCAGATATCTGAAAAATTCAAATATGTTTTCATTTATCTGAACTCATTTTCATATAGTCTGACTGGCATAAAAATTGACCCTAGGCAAAATTGAACGAGGCAAGATGAAGAACAAGCTGTTGTTGCTGCCAGGACTATTATGTGACGATGCGCTGTGGTCTCATCAGACAGAAAACCTTGCAGACATTGCCGATTGCGTCGTCACCGACATGACCCAGGATGATACCATGTCCGCCATGGCCAAACGCATATTGGACAGCGCGCCAGAGTATTTTTCTCTGTGCGGCCTATCCATGGGAGGGTACTGCGCGCTCGAAATCATGCGCCAAGCCCCTGAACGGGTCGAACGACTGGCCCTCTTGGACACCTCAGCGCGCTCAGATAACGCGGCCCAGACGACACGCAGAAAACAAATGATCGCCCTACAGCAACAAGGAGACTTCGCGGCAATCCTCGACACCTTGCTACCTCTGTTCATTCACCCTAGTACCGCCCAGCGTAAATGCAGACTCTGATGTTATTGATTTGTTTTTGTCTTTCTGATTCACTGTTTTTGAATTTTCTCAGGAGGGAAACAATGGGACGTCGAGCTGCGATGGTCATTTTAAG
>Ga0316204_10002759_pt1 | contig 38212 bp, 40 predicted proteins | sample 6monrhotite_MG_2_FD_205661 | JGI IMG/M metagenome (GOLD analysis project Ga0316204, IMG submission 205661) | Microbial mat bacterial communities from mineral coupon in-situ incubated in ocean water Damariscotta River, Maine, United States -... | ecosystem: Environmental > Aquatic > Marine >... | reverse complement strand
CCACCACAACCCACAAAACCCTGCGCGGCCCACGCGGCGGCATGATCCTGACAAATGACGAGGCACTGGCGAAAAAGTTCAATTCCGCCATTTTCCCCGGCATTCAGGGTGGCCCGCTGATGCATGTGATCGCCGCCAAGGCCGTTGCCTTTGGTGAGGCGCTGCGTCCTGAGTTCAAAGACTACATCAAGCAGGTAGTCGTTAACGCACAGGCGCTGTCGGACCAGTTGATCAAAGGCGGCCTCGACACGGTTACCCACGGCACCGACACCCACGTTGTGCTGGTTGATCTGCGCCCCAAAGGCGTGACCGGCAACATTGTCGACAAGGCACTGGGCCGCGCCCACATCACCTGCAACAAAAACGGCGTGCCGTTTGACCCGGAAAAACCAACCGTGACTTCGGGTATCCGCCTTGGTTCACCCGCCGGGACAACCCGCGGCTTTGGCGAGGCTGAATTCCGCCAGATCGCCGATTGGATCATCGAAGTGGTCGATGGACTGGCTGCCAATGGCGAAGACGGCAATGCCGAGGTCGAAGCCAAGGTGAAGTCAGAGGTTGAAGCCCTCTGCGCGCGCTTCCCGTTGTATCCGAACCTCTGACCGGTTTCTAACATTGAGACCCGCAAACGCCCTCGCAGTAATGCGGGGGCGTTTTTGCTGGCAATGCCCTGACGCACGCCTACCTTTTCCCCAGAACAGCCCCCATTGACCTGCATCAAGGCGGCAGATCATGAAATCTGCTAAACTGTGGGGGTTGGATCAGCGGCAAAAGCCCGCTGGCGCATGACACCCAGAAAGGGAGACACACAGATGGGAAAGACATCGAACAAGGCCGAAGCACCAGATTTTTCCGCGATGCCGATGGCAGCCGCGATGGCAGCGGTCAATCCCGTTGGAATGTCCGCTTGGAAACAGGTCATGGACGAAAGCAGTCGCTTTGTCTCGGAACGGTTTGAACAGGACGTCGAGCTGCAAAAAGCGATGATGGGCTGTTCGTCCCCGCAGGAGTTGTTCCAGCTTCAGTCCGAATTCTACACAAAGGCCGTGCAGGATTACACTGCCGAGGCGACGCGCATGTTCGAGATGATGACAAAAGCCACGCAGGACACCATGAAAGAGGCAACCGCCTCTCATGCACGCAAATACGACGACGTGCCTTTGTAAATTGGTGTCCACCCGCCCCTAAATCAAACCGGCAGGCCAATGGCCCGCCGGTCTAGATCATATGTTGGCTCAGCGGCCCATGTCGCCGATCATTTGGCCTGCATATTCTGAACCATCTTAAGCACCTGACGGCGCGGCAACAGCGGGATCACCCAGTTCACCATAAAGCCAAGGCCGCGCTCATTCACCGTCACCAAATCCCCGCGCATCATTGCATCATAGCCATGTTTGGCGACGCTCGCGGGGGTTTTGCCGCCGCCTGACACCAGCTTGGTGCCTTCCAGATTGGCGGCCTGCGCAAACTCTGTCTCGACATATCCGGGTGCCAGCACCGTCGAAGTCACGCCGCGCGGGCGCAGCTCCTGATCAATGCCTTCGGAAAAGGATTTCACAAAAGCCTTTGTCGCGAAATAGACCGCCTGATTGGGCCCCGGCATAAACCCGGCCGTTGATCCCACCTGCAAAATCTTGCCGCCGCCCTGCGCCACCATATCCGCCGCCGCCAGATGGGTCAGCGCCACCAGGGCTTTGACGTTCAAATCGATCATCCCCAACTCGTCTTTCATAGGCCGGTCGATATGCGCTCCCTGCCCGCCAAATCCGGCATTGTTGATCAGGATATCCACCTTGAGCCCTGCCGCTTTGACCTGCTGGTACAGCGCCTCTGCGCCGCCATCCGCCCCAAGGTCCAGCGCAAAGACATGCACTTTGACACCATGCTTTTGCTCAAGTTCAGCCTTGAGCGTGTTCAGCGTGTCTTCTCTGCGCGCCGTGACAATCACATCTCCACCCTTGGACGCGTGATAGCGGGCAAATTCCATGCCGATGCCAGACGAGGCACCCGTGATCAGTGCGGTGTTGCTCATGATAGAATCCTTCGGGTTAAGTCAACAGTTGTTGACGGTCAAAATAGGTATCCCACGAGATATGTCAACACTTGTTGACAACCTAAATCCGCAGTTTAAGCTGCTCCCATGACCAAAGCCTTGAATACCCGCGAAAAACTCCTGTTCCACGGACGTCGCCTGCTTTGGGCGCGGGGCTATTCTCCGGTGTCTCTGCGCCAGATTGCCAAGGCGGCGGATGTCGATGTGGCGCTGATCTCGCGATATTTCGGTGGGAAAATGGGCCTCTTTGACGCCACACTCGCAGATGCATTTGACGACCCAAGCGCATTGGCCAAATCCACAGAACAGCTTATGGATCTCATGACCCAGCTGTTTGTCACTGCCCCGCGAGGCGGCGAAACGCCATCCGTGGTACGGATGATCCTGTCCAACGCCCACGACGACGACGTCGGCGAAAAGGTGCGCAACCTGACCCATGAGAAATTCTATGCACCCCTGCTGGCCATCATCGGCTGCCCTGCCCGCACCGCATTGTTTATGTCGGTGCTATTGGGGATCAGCGTGGTCGAAAAAACCATCAAACTGCCCGACTACCCCGCCCCAAGCACCGCCACCTATGAGGCCCAGCTGCGCCACATGATGCAAGCCGCCCTTTCATATTCAGGAGAGACCCAATGATCATCCATCCCGCAGGTTCACGCCCTTCCGGCGCTGGCAGCCCCGATTATTTCACCGGCACCGTGCGCATGGACCCGTTGGTCGCCACCCCCGCCCCGGCCCGCCTGCGCGGCGTGACCGTCACGTTTGAACCCGGCGCCCGCACCGCATGGCACACCCATCCACTGGGGCAAACCCTGATCGTGACCTCTGGCGCGGGGCTGGCCCAGAAAGAGGGCGAACCGATCCAACCGCTGCGCCCCGGTGATGTCGTCTGGTTCGAGCCGGGCGAAAAGCACTGGCACGGGGCCGCGCCCGATTGCGCGATGACCCACATCGCCCTGCAAGAGGAATTGGATGGCAGTGCAGTGGATTGGATGGAATATGTCACCGATGCTCAATACAGCGCCTGAGCGCCCCGCCCCCATCAGATGACAGCACAACACCCAAACCGCACAAAACGCCTTGAACGTCATCTGGGCGACTGGATGCGCGCCCGCTTGCCGCTGGCACTGGCTGAATTTGTGATGTTTGTGCTGAAACAAGGCTGGGCCGCCTTTCCCGGCGCCCTGCTACTGGCCGGATTGATCATCAGCGACCGCATCTGGCAGCCCCACTGGCCGATCGCCCGCTTTGACGCGTTGTTGATCTATGCCCTGGCGCTCCAAGCCCTGTTCCTCGCAACCGGCATGGAAAGCTGGCGCGAGGCGCGGGTCATTGCCTTGTTCCACCTGACCGGCACCCTCATGGAGATTTTTAAGGTCAACGCCGGCAGCTGGGCCTACCCCGGCGATGCGATCAGCAAGATCTGGGGCGTGCCGCTGTTCTCGGGCTTCATGTATGCGGCGGTGGGGTCGTATATGGCGCGGGTGATCCGTCTGTTCGATATGCGGTTCGCGCCCTATCCACCCTATTGGACAACAGTTGTGTTGGCGGTGGCGATCTACACCAATTTCTTCGCCCATCATTACCTGCCAGACATCCGCATCGCGCTGTTTGCCGCCACGGTCCTGCTGTTTGCCCGCACCCGGATCTGGTTTCACATCGGAGCACTGCGCTATTGGATGCCGCTGCCGCTCGCTGCCTTCCTGACAAGCTTTTTCCTGTGGTTGGCTGAAAACATCGGCACCGCTACACGCACATGGCTTTATGCGGGGCAAAACGCAGGGGAAATGGTGCGCCTTGCCAAAATGGGCTCATGGTATCTGCTGCTTTATGTCAGCTTTGTCACCGTCACGCTGGTGCTGCGCGACGCGCTGCGCCCGCCAGAGGATCACCCGCCTCAAACGTAGCCGCGCCACCACATCCAAAAGACAAACGCACCTAGAACAACCAGCAGGTAGAACACAACCAGCCCCGCCATCCGCAACAGCTGCGATTTGCGCCGTTCCTTCACGTTGATCTGGCGCAGATGTGCCGCCACGGCCTCATAGGCCTGATCAATCCGCGCCACATCCCATTGCAAAGCCAGCTTGGGGTTGCGCACCTCTTGCTCCGCCCGGATCAAAATCTCGGCCTGCCTGTGCAACGCCGGCGGCATGCGCCGACCTGTCCGCGCCAACGCAACAGCCAAATTCCGCGACTTGACGCCAAATTTCTCCCGCAGCAAATCGCGCAGGGCTTCGGATTTCGCAGCTATGTCCGCTTCATAAATCATCCCCCCTTCTAATCGCACTGGCCCAAAGGCCGCAATGGCGCTACCTCTACCCCATGCTCAGCTATTCTGAATTCGGGGACATTCCCGCAACCGCCGACACGCCCGCCCTGATCATTGTGCATGGCCTCTATGGCTCTGGTCGCAACTGGGGCGTAATCGCAAAACGCCTGTCAGACAGCCGCCGGGTGATCACCGTCGATATGCGCAATCACGGCACCAGCCCCCGCATGCCCTCCCAAAGCTATCCTGACATGGCCCAAGATCTGGCCGATCTGATCACCCATCTGAACATCCCTGTCGATGTCTGCGGGCATTCCATGGGCGGCAAGGCGGCGATGGTGCTGGCCCTGACCCACCCACAACTTCTGCGCCGGTTGATCATCGCCGACATCGCACCAACCGCCTATGGCCACACCCAGCAAATGTATATCGACGCCATGCGCAAGGTGGACCTCTCCGCGATCACCCGCCGCTCGGATGCTGAGACGCAATTGGCCGAACAGGGCGTCGACCGCGCCTTGCAAAGCTTTTTCACCCAATCGCTGGATGTGCCGGGCAAGGCGTGGCGCCTCAACCTCGATGTGCTTGAGGCCGAAATGCCCAAGATCATCGGCTGGCCCACCGATATTTCCGGCCACTTTGACGGCCCCACCCTGTTCCTCTCTGGCGGCGCATCTGACTATGTGCGACCCGAACACCGCCCCACGATCAAGGCGCTGTTCCCCGCCGCCCGCTTTGCCAAACTGCCCGGCGCAGGGCACTGGCTGCACGCCGAAAAACCCCGCGAATTTGAGGCCGCCGCTCGGATCTTTCTGGACGCCTGACACCCACACAGACCTGCCCCCCGCCTTTTTGGCCAAAAATATTCCGGGGGTATGGGGGCTGGCCCCCATTCGACCCTTGCAACCGGCGTTGCCATCCCTATAACGCAGGACAATTTGCAAACATCCGGGGGCCATAGCCATGCCAAAGAGAACCGACATCCAGTCGATCATGATCATTGGTGCAGGCCCCATTGTCATTGGACAAGCCTGCGAGTTTGACTACTCAGGCGCACAGGCCTGCAAAGCCCTCAAGGAAGAGGGCTACCGCGTCATCCTTGTGAACTCCAACCCGGCGACGATCATGACCGATCCGGGTCTAGCCGATGCGACCTATATCGAGCCGATCACCCCGGAAATAGTCGCCAAAATCATCGAGAAAGAACGCCCCGACGCTCTGCTTCCAACCATGGGCGGGCAGACCGGATTGAACACATCCCTCGCGCTCGAAGAGATGGGCGTTCTGGACAAATTCAATGTCGAGATGATCGGCGCCAAGCGCGAAGCCATTGAAATGGCAGAAGATCGCAAGCTGTTTCGCGAAGCGATGGACCGTTTGGGCATCGAAAACCCCCGCGCCACAATCTGCACCGCGCCCATCGGCGCGGACGGCAAGAAAGATCTCGCCGCGGGTGTGGCACTGGCGCTCGAAGACCTCGAAGAAATCGGCCTGCCAGCCATCATCCGCCCCGCCTTTACCATGGGCGGTACCGGCGGCGGCGTGGCCTACAACCGCGAAGACTACGAGTTTTTCTGCCGCTCTGGCATGGATGCCTCCCCAATGGGTCAGATCCTGATCGACGAATCGCTGCTTGGTTGGAAAGAGTTCGAAATGGAGGTGGTGCGCGACACCGCCGACAATGCGATCATCGTCTGTTCCATCGAAAACGTGGACCCGATGGGCGTGCACACGGGCGATTCTATCACGGTGGCCCCCGCGCTGACCCTGACGGACAAAGAATACCAGATCATGCGCAACCACTCGATCGCGGTGCTGCGCGAAATCGGCGTGGAAACCGGCGGCTCCAACGTGCAATGGGCGGTGAACCCCGCTGACGGCCGCATGGTTGTGATCGAAATGAACCCGCGCGTGTCGCGCTCCTCGGCGCTGGCGTCCAAGGCGACGGGCTTCCCGATTGCCAAGATCGCGGCAAAGCTGGCGGTGGGTTTCACCCTTGATGAGCTGGACAACGACATCACCGGCGTCACCCCGGCCAGTTTTGAGCCAACCATCGACTATGTGGTCACCAAGATCCCGAAATTCGCCTTCGAAAAATTCCCCGGCTCCGAGCCGAACCTGACCACCGCAATGAAATCCGTGGGCGAGGCGATGTCGATCGGCCGCACCATCCACGAGAGCATGCAAAAGGCGCTGGCGTCGATGGAATCGGGCCTCACCGGCTTTGATGAAATCGACATTCCCGGCGCTCCCGATCAGGCCGCCTTGGTCAAGGCGATCAGCAAACAAACACCGGACCGTCTGCGCACCATCGCCCAAGCCATGCGCCACGGCATGTCCGATGACGAAATCCATGGCGTGACCATGTTTGACCCTTGGTTCCTCGCCCGCATCCGCGAAATCATCGACGCCGAGACACAAGTCAAAACCGACGGCCTGCCCACGGATGAAACCGCGATGCGCCACCTCAAGATGATGGGCTTCACCGATGCGCGGCTGGCCCATTTGACCGGGCAATCCGAAACCGCAGTCCGCAACGCACGCCTGAACGCAGGCGTCAAAGCGGTGTTCAAACGCATCGACACCTGCGCCGCCGAATTTGAGGCGCAGACCCCCTATATGTACTCCACCTACGAGGCCCCGATGATGGGCGACGTGGAATGCGAAGCACGGCCATCGGACCGCAAGAAGGTCGTGATCCTTGGCGGCGGTCCCAACCGGATTGGCCAGGGGATTGAATTTGATTATTGCTGTTGCCACGCTTGCTATGCGCTGACCGATGCGGGTTACGAGACCATCATGGTCAACTGTAATCCCGAGACGGTTTCGACCGATTATGACACCTCGGACCGGCTCTATTTTGAACCGCTGACCTTTGAACATGTCATGGAAATCCTGCGGGTTGAGCAGGAAAACGGCATCCTGCACGGGGTGATTGTGCAGTTTGGCGGCCAAACCCCGCTGAAACTAGCCAATGCACTGGAAGAGGCTGGTATCCCGATCCTTGGCACCACGCCGGACGCCATTGATCTGGCCGAAGATCGTGAGCGTTTCCAACAGCTTGTGCAAAAGCTTGGGCTGAAGCAGCCGCACAACGGTATCGCCCATTCCGACAGCGAAGCGATGGATATCGCCTCTGACATCGGCTTCCCGCTGGTGATCCGTCCCTCCTATGTTTTGGGTGGCCGGGCGATGGAAATCGTGCGCGATCAGGCTTCGCTGGAACGCTACATCTCGACCGCAGTTGTTGTTTCTGGTGACAGCCCTGTGTTGCTCGACAGCTATCTGTCCGGCGCAGTGGAACTGGACGTTGACGCCCTTTGCGATGGCAAGGAAGTGCATGTCGCCGGCATTATGCAGCATATCGAAGAGGCAGGTGTGCATTCTGGCGACAGTGCATGTTCTCTGCCGCCCTATTCATTGTCCCGCGATGTTATTGAAGAGGTCGAAAAACAGACCCGCGCCCTGGCGCTCGCTTTGAATGTTGTCGGCCTGATGAATATTCAATTCGCCCTCAAGGACGGTGAAATCTACCTGATTGAAGTCAATCCGCGCGCCTCCCGCACCGTGCCTTTTGTGGCCAAGGCAACAGACAGTGCCATTGCCTCCATTGCTGCGCGGATCATGGCCGGAGAGCCGCTGACGAACTTCCCCAAACGCGCCGCTTATCCAGAGCAGGCCTCTTACGACGATGTCTTGCCGCTGGGCGATCCGATGACATTGGCCGATCCGAATATGCCTTGGTTCTCGGTGAAAGAAGCCGTAATGCCGTTTGCGCGTTTCCCCGGCGTAGATACGCTGCTTGGGCCGGAAATGCGTTCAACCGGTGAGGTGATGGGCTGGGATCGTGACTTCCCCCGTGCCTTTCTCAAGGCGCAAATGGGCGCAGGCAATCCGCTGCCGCGCAAGGGCTGTGCCTTCCTGTCGATCAAGGATATGGACAAAACACCAGACATGTTTGAGGCCGCCAAAGTTCTGCTAGATCAAGGCTTTACCCTCATCGCGACACGCGGCACCGCCGAGTGGCTCAGTGGTCAGGGCCTGACCTGTGACGTGGTCAACAAAGTCTATGAAGGTCGCCCGGATATTACCGATATGATGAAAGACGGTGATGTGCATCTGGTGATGAACACCACCGAGGGTGCCCAAGCCGTTGAAGACAGCAAATCCATCCGTTCCATCGCGCTTTATGACAAGATCCCCTATTTCACCACGGCTGCCGGCTCCCACGCTGCGGCCCTGGCGATCAAGGCGCAGGCCGAAGATGAGATTGGGGTGAAAAGCCTACAGGGTTAACCTCAAAGCTTTCGATACATTTTGATCAGTTTGGTCATCCGGTGGGTGAGGGTTTCGCCCAGAACCGAGGCAAGCTGCACATCGCGTACGTCCTGTTCCTTGCCCGTTGCGGCATCGTTGAGCAGGGCGTGAAGGCTAATCCATTTGCTGTCCACCTGACCAAGGGCAATTTTGATGCTGATGTTTGGCGCTTTGGACAGTCCACGTTCAGCATCGCCCGTGATCAGGGCCGCATTCGCCGCCTCAAACCTGCGCATTTTTGCAATCATTTGCGCCCCGTGATCTTCGGGACCAAGCGACAGCCGTGCATAACAGACATCGCGAAGCAATTCTTCGATCAAAGCGTGCTGCGCTTGCAAAAGCCCGATGGCATTGCGCACCTCCGCCGGTTGTTCAGCCGGGGCATAGGTTGGAGCGGATTCTGACAAAACTTCGAACATCTGGTTTGCGACATGTTGATTGCGTACCAGCAAGAGAGAAACAGGGATCGTGTGAAAGTCCCCTGCTGCGATTTGCAAAGAGGATCGCGTCAACCCTTTGGAAAGGCGAGATATTTCCTCCAATTTTTGCCTCCGCCTGTTGTCTTTCTCAGGCGCCAGTTCACCCTCTGCATCGCCATCGATGAGCCGCATCATGGTTGCGTCAAATTCCAGCGCAGTTTCAGTGGCCGCATCTGCATGCAACTCTGATTGGGAGCCCGACATCACCAGACAGGCGGATTTTGCGATCCGCAGCGCCCTTTGCCCCTGCTGCGCCATCAAGTCCATCCGCAGCGATCCGGCATCCTGCGCCAACGCAGATCCGGCACACAGAAGCATGGCAAGGAAAAGCCGCACCCAGAAACCCAATGTTTTCGCCCTTTGCAGCTTCATCGGGCGTAACATCGCTGCAAAGCCTTAAAACTTTCTGACCAGCGCTCACACAGGTGCCCTAGCGCGCCCTTGGCCCTTGCCCCACCGGCCCACGCATGTGTACGCTGCCCCAACGCAAGAGGGCCTTTTTATGTTCAAACCTGCCATCACCGGCACCGGTGTTTTCACCCCAGACCAGATCATCACCAATGCCGAATTGGTCGAAGCGTTCAACGCCTATGTTGATCTTTACAATGCGCAAAACGCAGAGGCGATTGCCGCCGGTGATCTGGCCGCAAAGGAACACTCTTCAGAAGAGTTTATCTTTAAGGCAAGCGGCATTGAACAGCGGTATGTGATTGATAAATCGGGCATTCTCAACCCCGAGGTGATGCATCCTCTGCTGCGCCAGCGCAGCGATGATGAACCCAGCCTGATGGCCGAGATGGCCCTAGATGCCGCAACCAAGGCACTGGCGCAGGCGGGCAAAACCGCCGCCGATGTCGATGCGGTCATCTGTGCTGCCTCCAATCTGGAACGGGCCTATCCCGCCGTAGCCATCGAAATACAGGATCTCCTAGACATCGAAGGCTTTGCCTTTGACATGAACGTGGCCTGTTCATCGGCAACATTTGGCATTCAGGCGGCGGCGGATATGGTCCGCTCCGGCTCCATCCGGTCTGCGCTGGTGGTCAATCCCGAGATTTGTTCGGCGCATCTAGAATGGCGCGACCGTGATTGCCATTTCATTTTTGGCGATGTGGCCACCGCCACATTGATTGAACGTGAAGAAGCGGCAACCGGCCCCTATTTCGAAATCAAGTCAACCCGTTGCGCCACGGACTTTTCCAACAACATCCGCAACAACAACGGCTTTTTGCGGCGTTCCCGCCCGGATGGGGTCAAGGACCGCCGCGATATGCAGTTCATGCAGAATGGCCGGAAGGTGTTCAAAGAAGTGCTGCCGCTGGTGGCCGAACATATCGCCGGACATATGGCCGAAGAGGGTGTGAATGCCAACGATCTCAAGCGATTATGGCTGCATCAGGCCAACAAATCGATGAACGATTTTATTGGTCGCAAGGTTCTGGGCCGCTCGCCGGAGCCGGGCGAGCAACCCAATATCCTGCAAGAATACGCCAACACCTCATCGGCCGGATCGATCATCGCCTTTTCAAAGCATTCCAGCGATATGAAAGACGGCGACACCGGGCTGATCTGTTCTTTTGGTGCGGGCTATTCTGTCGGCTCTGTTGTGGTGCAGAGGCACGGTTAACCTCAGCCGCGCCCCAGCGATCAACCGCTTTCGTCTTCGAGGTTCAGTTTCATATCCACGAGAACCTGCTGCAACAGGGTGGTTTCTTTGAGCAAACGTTTGGCCTCGTTCACAGAGATCTGTCCATCCTCGATGGACTGCTGATACTCTGCCATCAAAAGCGCGAACCGTTGGCTGAGCGCGATCACATCCGAATTCACATTGCCGGAACGTTCGGAATTGGCGCGCCGATCTTCGAAGTTCAAGGCAACGCCGCGCAGCTCGGCCAAGGCCACGGTGACATGGGGATAGCCCGCCGCCTCTTCCAACTGCGCCACGGCATCGATAGGCATAAAGCGGTCGGCGTGTTCGGGGTTGTCAGAATAATAACGCCCCAGCGTCGCCTTGGATTTGCCGGTCACTTCGCACGCGGGCTCAATGCCAACTTCTTTCACCAACGCCTCGGTGTGTTTCTTCAGATAACTGCCCATACCGGCCATTTCTCAGCCTCCCCGCCACTCGCTTGCCCGTTTCTTATTGTCGCAGAAAACCGGCCCGTTGGTAGTCCCCTTACTCAAACCACCCCGACTTGTCATTTATAAAACGGCATCTGCTTCTTTTGGCCTCAGCGGAAACTGCAACCAAGGCCAGGTTTTCACCCCTCGACCGCTTGAAGCCCGCCCGCCCGATGGCGTACCAACACGGCCATGGCAAAACTGTACTTTCACTATTCAACCATGAACGCGGGCAAATCGACGGTCCTGCTTCAGGCGGCGCATAACTATGTCGAACGGGGCATGGTGCCTTACCTTTTGACGGCGCAATTCGACAACCGCGCCGGTGAAGGGCGCATCGCATCGCGGATCGGAATTGGCGAAAAGGCCGATACCTTTGCACCTGCCGAAGATCTCTTTGCCAAGATCGCGGATCGGATCAATGCAGGCCCCTGTGCCTGTGTATTTATCGACGAGGCCCAGTTTCTGGAGCCTGAACAGGTCTGGCAGCTGGCCCGGGCAGTGGACGATCTGCGGGTGCCAATCATGTGTTTCGGCCTGCGCGTCGATTTCCGCGGCGAGCTGTTTCCCGGATCAGCCACCCTGCTGGCGCTGAGCGATGAAATGCGCGAAGTGCGCACCATCTGCCATTGCGGGAAAAAGGCGACCATGGTTGTGCGCACAGGTGCGGATGGCGCGGTTCTGAAAGATGGCGCTCAGGTGCAGATCGGCGGGAACGAGACCTATGTGTCCTTGTGCCGCCGCCACTGGCGCGAAGCTGTCGAAGACTAATCCATCCTACCTTTCCAGCCAATTATTACCGAAGTCCTGCCCGATTTTTGACCCGATGTTCCCCTAGAACTGGCAAAAATATTGATTTGAACTCAAAACAATTGAGGCCGGATATGAGAACGCACCCAATTCCCTTCAATGAAGAAGCCCGTGTTGCAGCGGTGCAGCATGTGCCGGGTCTGACCCGCGAAAACGAAGCATTGTTTGACGCGCTGTGCGACGCAACGGCCAAGCTGTTTGGTTGTCCGATTGCGCATATCTCTGTCGTTGAACAGGATACGCAATGGTACAAATCGGTGGTCGGCATCGAGCTGGGCGAGATGCCAAAGAACCAATCGTTCTGCACTCATACCATCATGACCGAACAACCCATGATCATCCCTGATCTCAGCAAAGACCCCAAGTTTGCCGATCACCCCATGGTGGCCGAGGGCGGCCCGCAGGCCCGTTTCTATGCCGGTGTGCCGTTAATTTTGTCGTCCGGCTATCGCTTTGGCAGCCTGTGCGCATTGGATCTGGTCCCGCATGAGGCGCCAAGCGAACGCGATATGGCTGTGCTCAAGGATATGGGCCGCGCTATTGTGGCCGCCTTGGAAAAAGCCCCCGCAGAACCAGCCGCGGTGCCCAGCGATCAAGGGCAGTCGGCCTTTCTCACCCTTGTGGGGCATGAGTTGCGCACACCGCTGACCATTGTCCATGGCGCCATGCGCATTCTGGAATCGCGGCTCGATGATCAGGTCAGCAAAAAACTGGCCAACAGTTCAATCAAATCCAGCGAACATCTATCCACACTGATCGATTCCATTCTGAAGTTCAGCAACATCAATACGGGTGAATTGCAGCTGAACGAACAATCCACAAATATGGCTGAGCTATTGGATGACGTGCAGCAAAACCATCAATTCAGCGTGGCCGAAGTTGGCAAGACCATCACCACGCCGACATCCGACATGCACGGCGAAATCCTCGTAGATCAGGAACATATCAAGATTTGCCTGACATCCCTGATGCTCAATTCCGTCCTGCATGGCGGCGACGAAATTGCGATCTCTTGTGGTCATGATCCGGCCGGAAATGTCGAGATTTGCGTCTCCGATAACGGTAGCATCGATGACCATGTCGAACTGGCCGAACTTTACAAACCCTTCATCGTTGGCGGCGATGTTGAAAAACGCGGCACCGGCGGCGGGCTTGGCCTTGGCCTGCCACTGACCCGCAAACTGGTCGAATTGCACGGCGGCGAATTCGAGGTCCGTGCCGAACCCACGCAGACCGTGGCCATCATTCGCCTGCCCAAATGGCGGACCGTCAACTAGGATCAACTGGCGCTGCACCGACCATCCTATGCAGCGCCGCCCCTAAACCACGTTCGGCGGCGTCTTTCCGGCCAGAAATGCCTGAATGTTATCCACCGCCATCAACCCCATCTCAATCCGCACCTCAAGCGCCGAGGTACCCAGATGCGGCAGAAGCACAACATTGTCCAACGCCCGCAGTGCCGCTGGCACCTTCGGCTCAAACTCATAAACATCCAAACCCGCACCGCCGATACGCCGGTCTTGCAAGGCCGCGATCAACGCCGCCTCCTCAACGACATCGCCCCGCGAAATGTTGATCAGATGCCCATGGGGCCGCATCGCATCCAGCACAGGTCCGTCAATCAGATGATAGGTCTGCGCACTGCCCGGCACGGCGGCCACAAGGATATCAACCTGCCCCGCCATCTGTTTGAGATCGGAATACTGCTGTGCCGGATAGGCCAGTGTTTTTTCGCTGCGGCTGAAATAGGCCACATCCATGCCAAACCCATAATGACAGCGCCGCGCAATCGCCTGTCCGATCCGGCCCATACCCACGATCCCAACCGTCTTGCCCGTCAGATGCAGGCCCAGCATTTGCGTAGGATGCCACCCCGGCCAAGTGCCGGATCGCACAAACCGCTCCCCCTCGCCAGCCCGCCGCGCGGACATCAGCATCAGCGTCATCGCGATATCTGCAGTGGCATCGGTCACAGCACCGGGCGTGTTGGTCACGGTGATCCCCGCCGCCTTGGCCGCGGCTGCATCAATGTGGTTATATCCAACCCCAAAGTTCGCCAAAATCCGGCAACGCGGAGCAGGCACATCTGCAAAGACCTCGGCCGAGAATGCATCGCCCAAGGTCGGCAAAACCGCGTCATGCTCGGATAATGCGGCCCGCAATTCTGTGGCCGTCAGGGGCAATGTCTCGCTCCGGACTGTCAGATCAACACCGCCCAACTGCGATGTAACAGCCTCCGGCAAAGGCCGCGTTATCAACACCTTGGTCAATGCATCCGCCCTCCGTTCGGCACATCCTGGCCCGGCTGCAACAGCACAATCGCCCCCTCCGCATCAGGCGTTCCCAGGACCAGAACCTCAGACATAAATGGCCCGATTTGCCGGGGCGGGAAGTTCACCACGCCCATCACCTGCCGCCCGACCAATGTCTCTGGCGTGTAATGCACGGTGATCTGCGCCGATGTTTTGCGCTCACCAATCTCCGGCCCGAAATCGATCCACATCTTGATCGCAGGCTTGCGGGCCTCCGGAAAGGGTTCGGCTCGCGTCACGGTGCCCACCCGAATATCGACTTTCATAAAGTCTTCAAACGATATCTCAGCCACTTGCCAGTTCCTTTGATCTGTCCGTTGCGGCCTTCACCGCCCGCCGCAGCAAGGCAGGAAAACCGTCAGTTTCATCCATCAACACCTCAAGCGCGGCCTGCGTGGTGCCATTTGGGCTGGTCACATTAACCCGCAACTGTGTTGGGCTTTCCTCCGCTGCTATGGCCAAGGCCCCTGCCCCGGCCACGGTTGCCTTGGCCAGCTGCATCGATAGATCGGCTGGCAACCCCTGCGCCTCACCCGCCGCCGCCATGGTCTCTATCATATGGAACACGTAAGCCGGGCCAGATCCGCTGACCCCGGTGACCGCATCAATCTGCGCCTCATGCGACAGCCGGACAACCGCGCCCACCGCAGACAACAGTGCCTCTGCCTCATCCAGACCCGCTGCCCCGGCGGCATCATTGGCCACGATCGCCGTGATCCCCTGCGAGATCGCAGCGGGTGTATTGGGCATTGCCCGCACAACAGGCGTTCCTGCGCCAAGCACCTCTTCGAAATAAGATATCGTGGTCCCCGCCGCGACGCTGACAAAAACCGTCTCGCCCTTGCCCATCATCTGCAAGGTGGGCAATGCCTCCGCCATCATCTGCGGTTTGACCGCCACCAGCACCACCGCCGGCGCCTCTGGCAAAGGTTGGTTCAGATGCACGCCTTGCGCCTGCAACCATTCAGATGGATAGGGATCCTTGACCCAGACCGAAGTGGCCGGCAATCCGCGCGCCAGCCATCCGGCCAACATCGCAGATCCCATCTTGCCGCATCCCAGCAACACAAGGCCGCCCGATGCAATTCGGCTGTCTTTCATGAAATTTCCCCCGGTTGTTCCGGGGCAAAGTGTTACGCCCGCCCGTAGGCCTCTGCAATGGCAACCTGAATGGCCTCTTCCGGCGTCCGGTCCCCCCAGACCAAAAGCTGCAAGGCAGGATAATAGCGCTCTGCGCTCATCACAGCTGCACCAATCATCGTGTCGATCTGCTCTGCCGAGGCAACATTGCCGCCCGCCAGCACCAGGCCATAGCGATAGACCATCAACTGCTGCTCAGCCCAATAGGTAAAGGCACCGGCCCAACATTGATCGTTCACATTGTTGAGAAGCTCATAAAGCTTGGGCAGTTTTTCGGCGGGCGGCTCCATCTCAAACGTACAGATCAGGCGCAACGTCTCATCATAGGGTGACCAGGCAAGCGTGATGGAATAGGTGCGCCACTGCCCCTCCACAGCCATCGCAATCTGGTCATCCGCAATGCGGTCAAAATCCCACTCATGATGAGCCGCCAAATGCTCAACAATATCAATGGGGTGAATATCTTCTTCAAGGTACTGCTCGGACAGGGCCATTTCGCCACCTCTTTTTTTATCCCAATCCAGAGGCAAATCTGCCACCAAACTTGGATGCCTGCACTAAAAGGCGTGGGGCGACCCAGCGCCTATACCAGATATGGTGCGGGCAGCAGGCGCATCTGGCAACCCCTTTTCTGGGGATAACCACAAATCGTGGGGGATAACTCCAATATCTTGTGTGTAAGTCGGCCCGCACACCAAAATAACGCGGTGCTTCTCTTCATTTGGCAAGAAAAACTCAAGAACACCAAAACACCCGGACGCCGCGCGGGCGGTCCGGGTGATCATTCTCAACCTGCAATAAATCAAAATGGCGCGGCAGCGCCGCCTTTGGATTGCGCCTACTTGGCCTCAAGCGCGTCGAGCCGTGCCTTGAGCGCCTCGTTCTCTTCGCGCGCTTTCTGGGCCATCGCCCGCACCGCGTCGAACTCTTCGCGGGTGACAAAATCGCGATCCGCCAGCCAACGGTCCATCATACCTTTCATGGCGGTTTCGGCTTCGTCTTTCGCGCCCTGCGCTACGCCCATGGCGTTGGTCATCATCTGGCTGATATCGTCAAAAATCTTGTTACGGGTTTGCATGTCTGGCCTCCGGCGCGTTGTGTTAATCTCTATATGGGGCCTCGGCCCGTCGCTCGCAAGGTTGACTTCCCCGGCGCGGCACGCTCAATCAGCGCCATGACCGCATTGATCCCCTTTCCCGATATCGCCCCCGAGATTTTTTCTGTCTCTTTGTTTGGCATGACCTTTGCCCTGCGCTGGTATGCGCTGGCCTATATCGTCGGCATTCTGCTGGGATGGCGGATAGTGCTCCGCACTGTACGAAACACCAGCCTTTGGCGCAAAGACACCCCGCCGATGACCCCGCAACAGGTCGAGGATATGTTGTTCTGGGTCATACTTGGGGTCATTCTGGGCGGCCGTCTGGGCTATGTCCTGTTTTACCAGCCCGCACATTACCTCGCCAATCCCGGCCAGATCCTTCAGGTTTGGCAGGGCGGCATGTCCTTTCATGGCGGCGCTCTCGGCGTGATCATCGCGGGCTTTGCCTATACCCAGCGCCACGCCATCCCGAAGCTGGCAACCGCCGACATGATCTGTCTCGGCCTTGCCCCCGGCCTGTTGCTTGGCCGCATTGCGAACTTCATCAACTCCGAGCTTTGGGGGCGCCCCACCGATTTGCCATGGGGTGTCGCCTTCCCAACCGAGGCTGCACAGTTTTGCCCGGAGGTGCTAGGTATCTGCGCCCGCCATCCCTCGCAGCTTTATGAGGCGCTGCTCGAAGGGCTGATCCTTGGTGGTCTGATCCTCTGGCTCGCATGGCGACGCGGGGCGCTGAAACGCAGCGGCGTGATTTGCGGGACATTCCTTGCCGGTTACGGCGCGGCACGGTTTGCCGTCGAATTTGTCCGCCAGCCTGACGCGCAGTTTGTCTCCGATGGCAATCCGCTGGGCCTTGCATGGCAATTGGGCGAGTTTGGCCTGACCATGGGCCAGATCCTGAGCCTGCCGATGATTGCCGTTGGCCTGTTCCTGATCCTTCGCGCCCGCCCATGAACCTCAAGGACCACATCATCGCCCGGATCACAGCCGAAGGCCCGATGCGACTGGACGATTACATGTCTACCTGCCTTCTGCATCCAACGCTTGGCTATTACACGAGCCAAACGCCGTTTGGACAGCAGGGCGATTTTGTCACCGCGCCAGACATCAGCCAGATGTTTGGCGAATTGATTGGCCTTGCACTGGCACAGGCGTGGTTGGATCAAGGGGCGCCAAAGCCATTCACTCTGGCCGAGCTTGGACCGGGGCGCGGCACATTGATGGCCGACCTGCTGCGGGCGGCAAATCAGGTGCCGGGTTTTCTGGATGCCGCAGAGATCATCTTGATCGAGGCCTCTCCCGCCCTGCGGGATGTGCAGCGCGAAACTCTGAGCCAGCATCCTGTACGCTGGCTGGACACGCCGTTTGATCTGCCGGATCAGCCCCTGTTCCTGATAGCAAACGAATTTTTTGACGCGCTGCCGATCCGGCAGTTCCAGCGGGCCGGGCCAAACTGGCGCGAGCGGAGCATCGGTGTAGAAGGTGCGGCACTAACCATGGGCCTGAGCCCGGCTCAATCGCGTCCGGAGCTGAACTTCCGGCTGGAAGACACCAAAGACGGTGATCTGATTGAGACCTGCACCTTGGCCAACACAACCACCGCGCAGATCGCCAAACGTATCGACGCATATGGCGGTGCCGCCATGATCGTCGACTATGGCGATTGGCGCAGCTTGGGCGATACGCTGCAAGCTGTGCAAGGCCACAAAACCACCGATCCATTGGCCGAACCGGGGCGGGCTGACCTGACCGCCCACGTCGATTTCGAAGCATTGGCCATGGCCGCGACCGATTGCGCCTATAGCCCCGTCACCGCCCAAGGGGTGTTTTTGGAACGTCTTGGCATCACCCAAAGGGCGCAGCAACTGGCCAGTGCGCTCAGCGGATCGGCACTCGAAAACCATATTGCCGCACATCGCCGGTTGACGCATCCTGCAGAAATGGGAAACCTGTTCAAAGTGATGGCGCTCTTTCCCAAGGGCGGCACGCCGCCTCCGGGATTGGATCCATGACACTAGAGATTCTGACAACTGACAGCCTTGCCCCCCTGCGCCACGGGTTCTTTACCCGCAAGGGCGGCGCGTCGTCGGGTGTGTTTGCCGGGCTGAACTGCGGCCATGGCAGTTCTGATCAATCCGAGATCGTGAAGATCAACCGCACCCGCGTCGCGGAAGCGATGGGCGTGGCACCGGACTGCCTGCTGGGGGTGCATCAGGTGCATTCTGCCGATGTTGTCACCGCCACCGGCGCAACCGAAGACAAGCCGCGGGCCGATGCCTTGGTCACCAATACGCCCGGCCTTGCGCTGTCGATCCTGACCGCCGATTGCCAGCCGGTTCTGTTTGCCGACCCGGATGCGGGGGTTATTGGCGCGGCGCATGCGGGCTGGCGCGGGGCGCTTGACGGCGTTTTGCAGGCGACCGTGGACGCGATGGTGAACTTGGGCGCCACAGCCGGCAACATCACAGCCGTCATCGGTCCCTCCATCAGCCAGCGTGCCTATGAGGTTGGTCCTGAATTCTTTGAGGATTTTCTGGCCGAAGATCCCGACTATGCCCGCTATTTCGCCCAAGGTGAGGCAGACCGGATGCAGTTTGATCTGCCCGGATTTGGCTTGAACCGCCTGCGGGCTGCGGGCGTCGGCCATGCCGAATGGACACGGCACTGTACTTATAGTGATCCTGACCGGTTTTATTCCTACCGGCGCACCACCCACGCAAAAGAAGCGGACTATGGGCGCCTGATTGCCTGCATCACCCTTTGATCTTGGCAGGATTGGGGCAAAACCTGCCCCAGACCTGCCCAAATGCGCGACCCCAAGCTGGAAACAATGCGCGATTTTCCATCTGATTGGTGACCGCAGGGCCGCCTAGCCCATAAAAACAAGGGCACCCGGCAATTGGGGCAAGCTGACCATAAAGCGACAGAAACTGCGCCCAAGTTTTCTCAACTTTTTCTCAAATTGCCAAAAACCGGCCCGATTGACCCGCCATATTCATCCTCAAGCAAGGGCAAACGCCCAGACCAGAATGCACAAGAGGACCAGAGCCATGAAAACCAACAAACGCTTCATCAAAGGTGTCGTCGAAGCCGCAGCCAAGAACGATACAGTGATGCCCTGGGCCCGTGGCGCACGCCGCGCTGCATTCATCGCCAAGCGCAACGCGGCAGAGCCGCAGCGCAAGAGCGCATAACCAAAGAAACCTCCCTCCCGGTTAACGGGATTTGAACGTTCCCTCGTTCAGAACGCCCCGCATGTGTTGATTCGCATGCGGGGCGTTTTTGTTTTCAAATGTGGCAAATCCATCCGCAATTAAGGAAACAGTAAGGCAAACCCCCTCAGAATTGGGAAAGAAAAAGGCGTCAATGTCCGCCGGTTTTTGACAGTCATGGGCTTGGGCTGCGATTTTCGCTGCAATGAAGACATGAAATGACACCTGTTATTTCCGTGGTTGTCGGTGGGGGCCGGCACGGATGTGACAAACCTGAGAAAGGTTATCGCATGACACTGAACGCATACCGCACCACTGGTGCGACATCCGCAGGACTGTCACAGCCGGGCTTTGCCCAATATCCACCGGCACAGCGTGGCGGGCGTGGCACATCGTCTGTGCCCATGCGCAGTTTTGAAATTGCTGCCCTGCGCAAGGACGGATCGCTGTTCATCGGACAAGACCGGGCACCTGCCCTGTCATTGTTCGAATCCGCGTTCTCCGCCTTTGCCCGCGGCACTGTTATCCAAACCGAAAGCGGCGGCATCGCAGTGGAAGATCTGCAACCGGGCGACATGGTCAAAACCTCGTCGGGCGAACCTGCAAAGGTGATCTGGATCGGTTCCAGCAGTTTTGTGCCTGCCGATGCCGGACGCCGGATGCCATTGCTGCGGATCATGGCAGATAGTTTTGGTCCGGCACGTCCCTCGTCATTCCTGACCGTTGGACCTGGCGCGCGTATCCTCAAGACCCCGCATCATCTGCGCGGTGAAGCTGGCGAAACCAAACTGCTGACCCCGGTGCGGGAATTTGTCGATGGTGTGAATGTGATCGAAGTGGTGCCGCCAACCCCGGTGCGCCTATTCCACATATGCCTGTCGCGCCATGCGGCGATCAATGCAGGCGGGCTGGAGATGGAGACATTTCACCCCGGCGCCCAAGCGATGCGGGCAACTTCATCTTCGTTGCGGGACCGGTTCTTGGAAATGTTCCCACAGATCGACACATTGTCGGATTTTGGACCATTGGCACATCCCCGCGCACCCGAAATCGGCGCCGAGGCCGAAACAATTTTTGCGCTTCAGGCCTGAGTTTCGAGCCGCTGTTCCAACACATCAAAGGGAACACCGGGTTCATCCTTGGCGCCACGGATCACCAGACTGGTTTTTACGCTGGCCACATTGGGCGTGGTCAGCAAATCACCAGTCAGAAAGCTTTGAAAGCTTGAGAGGTCCGGCGCGACGCATTTGAGGATAAAATCCACCTCACCGTTCAGCATGTGACACTCGCGCACCAGCGGCCATTCCCGGCATTTTGCTTCGAAGGCGCTCAAATCGACCTCGGCCTGACTGGCCAGCCCCACCATCGCAAACACCTGCACCTCAAAACCCAGCTCGCGGGCGTCGACCTCGGCATGGTATCCTTTGATATATCCCTGTTCCTCAAGGGTCCGCACCCGGCGCAGACAAGGCGGCGCGGAAATGCCAACCCGTTTGGCCAATTCAACGTTGGTCATACGACCGTCCGCCTGCAATTCAGCCAGAATTTTCCGATCAATCGGATCAAGCCGTGTGCCTGCCATGTTTGCCCCTTTCAAGATTGCGATTCTTATAGCAGCGCCAGTGGCGCACGCAATAATGTTTCGCATCCACGCAAGATTCTTTCTGCGATGTTCAATTGCCCCCAAAGCGCACCAAAGAACGGTCATTGACCTCAGGCGCTAACAGCTTGGGTTTGCGGCTGATAATCGGATTTCCAAACCAGGTAAAGCCGCCTTGCCCTCCCCTCCGGGTTTATCAGGGGTTTAAGCAGGCCGCCGCCATGGCTATATCGATCAAGCTACAATTGATCTTCGGGGGTGCCATATGGCCGAGACACGCAAAACAAAGGTTCTGATCATCGGCTCAGGTCCGGCGGGATATACCGCAGGCGTTTACGCCAGCCGCGCCATGCTGGAACCTATTTTGGTGCAGGGCATCGAGCCCGGCGGCCAGTTGACCACCACAACCGAGGTCGAAAACTGGCCCGGAGATTCCGAGGTGCAAGGCCCGGACCTGATGATCCGTATGCAAGAACATGCCAAAGCGATGGGCACCGAGATCATCGGCGACATCATCACCGATCTGGATCTGTCGAGCCGCCCTTTCCACGCCAAGGGCGACAGTGGCACCACCTATGTGGCCGACGCTGTGATCCTTGCCACTGGCGCCCGCGCCAAATGGCTGGGCCTTGAAACCGAAGAAAAGTTCAAGGGCTTCGGCGTTTCGGCCTGCGCCACTTGTGACGGTTTTTTCTATCGCGGTCAGGAAATCGTCGTCATTGGCGGCGGCAACACCGCCGTGGAAGAGGCATTGTTCCTCACCAACTTTGCCTCAAAGGTCACATTGATCCACCGCCGCGACGAGTTGCGGGCGGAGAAGATCCTGATCAACCGCTTGATGAAAAACCCCAAGATTGAGCCGCTTTGGTTCCACGAGCTGGAAGAGGTTTACGGCACCGACAATCCGCTAGGGGTTGAAGGGGTGAAGGTCAAACACACCAAAACCGGCGAGATCACGGACATTCCGGCCAAAGGCGTGTTTGTCGCCATCGGCCACGCACCTGCCAACGAATTGGTCAAAGACACGCTGGAGACCCATATGGGCGGCTATGTCGTGACCAAGCCTGACAGTACCGAAACCTCGATCCCCGGCGTATTTGCCGCGGGCGATCTGACGGACCACAAGTACCGCCAGGCGGTGACCAGCGCGGGCATGGGATGTATGGCCGCGCTTGAAGCAGAGCGCTTTCTGGCCGAGGTCGGTGATGACGAAGGCAAAGATACCTCCCTGCCGCTGGGCCACGGCGCAGAAGTAAAAGAGGGCGTTTAACTCTGATTTAGACGGTTTGGCGTGGTTTTTGCGCCAAACCGCGAACTTTTTCCTTTTTGAAAGCTGTTTTTTCGAGCTTTGCTAGACATTTGTCTTATTGAGGGGGCATACCGCGCGGGAAAGTCGCGCTGCGACCTGAGGCAAAACGAGAAAACCATGACAATGTTGAGCAATCTGGCCCCGATACCGGAGCTTTTTGTATCCTACGATTCCGCGCAAAAGATGAAACTTGAGGCGGCGGAACTGACCAGCCACGATCTGTCTCCGCGTCAGATCTGTGATCTGGAACTGTTGATGAACGGCGGGTTCAATCCGCTCAAGGGGTTCCTGTCCGAAGAAGACTACAACGGTGTTGTTGAGAACATGCGGCTGGCCGATGGCAGCCTCTGGCCGATGCCGATCACGCTGGATGTCTCTGAGGAATTCGCCGCCTCGATCGAAGTGGGGCAAGACATCGCGCTGCGCGACCAAGAGGGCGTAATCCTTGGCACGATGACAGTGACCGACCGCTGGACACCCGACAAATCGCGTGAGGCGGAAAAGGTATTCGGCGCGGATGACGACACCCATCCAGCCGTGAATTATCTTCATAATCAATCGGGTAGCGTATATCTTGGCGGTCCGGTTACGGGCATCCAACAACCTGTACACTATGATTTCCGCGCTCGCCGCGACACACCAAACGAATTGCGCGCCTATTTCCGCAAGCTGGGCTGGCGCAAGATTGTGGCCTTCCAAACCCGCAACCCCCTGCACCGTGCGCATCAGGAACTGACCTTCCGCGCCGCCCGCGAAGCACAGGCGAACCTGCTGATCCATCCAGTGGTGGGCATGACCAAACCCGGCGATGTGGATCACTTTACCCGCGTGCGCTGCTATGAGGCCGTGCTCGACAAATATCCCGCTGCCACCACCAACATGTCTTTGCTGAACCTCGCCATGCGCATGGCAGGCCCGCGCGAGGCCGTTTGGCATGGGTTGATCCGCAAAAACCACGGATGCACCCATTTCATCGTTGGCCGCGATCATGCGGGCCCCGGCAAGAACGCCCAAGGTGATGATTTTTATGGCCCCTATGATGCGCAGGATCTGTTCCGCGAACATCAAGAGGAAATGGGCATCGAAATGGTCGACTTCAAGCACATGGTCTATGTGCAGGAACGCGCCCAATATGAACCGGCCGATGAGATCCTCGACAAGGACAACGTTACGATCCTGAACATCTCGGGCACCGAATTGCGCCGCCGCTTGCAAGAGGGTCTTGAGATCCCAGAATGGTTCTCTTTCCCAGAGGTCGTCAAAGAGCTGCGCCGCACCCGCCCGCCGCGCAGCCAGCAAGGATTTACCGTGTTTTTCACCGGCTTCTCCGGCTCTGGAAAATCCACGGTTGCCAACGCCTTGATGGTCAAATTGATGGAAATGGGTGGCCGCCCTGTGACCCTGCTTGACGGTGACATCGTGCGCAAAAACCTCAGCTCTGAACTGGGCTTTAGCAAGGAACACCGCGATCTGAACATCCGCCGTATTGGTTATGTCGCCTCTGAGATTACCAAAAATGGCGGCATTGCCATCTGTGCGCCCATCGCGCCCTATGCCACCACACGCCGTGCCGTGCGCGAAGACGTCGAAAACTTTGGTGCCTTTGTCGAGGTCCATGTCGCGACGTCGATTGAGGAATGTGAACGCCGCGATCGCAAAGGCCTGTACAAGTTGGCCCGCGAAGGGAAGATCAAGGAATTCACAGGTATCTCAGACCCCTACGATGTTCCAACGAACCCCGAGTTGAGCCTTGAGACCGAAAATGTTGAGGTCGACAACTGCGCCCATCAGGTGCTGCTCAAGTTGGAAAGCATGGGTTTGATCAACGCAATGAGCCTTTGATCGCCACACAAGCTACAAAAAAGGCCGCAGTGGAAACTGCGGCCTTTTGCGTTTCTGAGGTCCGATCAATCGATCAGTGCACCATCACCGGCGCATAGTCGTGTTCGCGGGCCAGATGAAAGGCCAGCTTGCGATTGCCCACCAGCGCGAGCTGCTGCCCTTCGGCGTCATGCACCGCATAAAGCTGTTCGAGACCTTCGGCCTGTGCGCGGACCTCACGTGGTAGATCCGTCACCGCAATTGTTTTCACGTAAACGGTCCGGTCCTTGGATGTCTGGGCGTTGATATTTTCCACTTGGCTACCCTTTCTTAATCGCGATTGTCTGTACAACTGTCTCTGGTTTGGCGCGGGTCAAGTCCACATGCAGCAAACCGTTCTCCATCAGCGCCTCTCCAACCTCGACCCCGTCTGCCAGAACAAACGAGCGTTGGAACTGCCGCGCCGCAATACCGCGATGCAGGAACACACGCCCCGCGGAATCGTCGGTCTGGCGGCCACGGATCACCAACTGGCGGTCCTCAACGGTGATCGACAGATCTTCATCGGCAAACCCGGCCACGGCCAATGTAATGCGATAGCTAAAATCAGATGTCTGTTCGATGTTGAACGGGGGATACCCTTCGTTGCCACCTTTGGCCGTGCGTTCCAGCACCCGTTCCAGCTGTTCAAACCCCAACATATGGGGATAAGAGCCAAGCGTCATTTTTGTCATGCGACACGTCCTTACGATCTCAAGCGACAGTCAAATATCAGGCCCCTGATGCGGCAACCCGTTAAAAAGAATATGGGGGCGCATTTGGCGCGGTGCAAGGGCTATGCGCGATCATGGCTAACCCCTATATTCAACGGACCGATGCCAAACGGAATCACCTGCCCATGACCGACCCCCAAGATCTGTCGATGAAAAACGACGATGTGCTGCGTGTGGAACTGGAAGTGTTCCGCCGCGAGCACCGTGATCTGGACGAGGCCATTCATGCGCTTGTGGATCGAAAAACCGGCGATCAACTGACCCTTCAGCGGCTGAAAAAGCGCAAACTGCGGCTCAAGGATCTGATTGCCCAGATCGAAGACCGCCTGACCCCTGATATCATTGCCTAAAGCGCCGGTGTTGCATTGCCACGGCGGGCCGCTTGGCTATAGTGCCGCTTCTTCAAATTTCTAAGCAAAGGCCCTGTTTCATGACCACCCCCCCTGTTGGTATTATCATGGGATCTCAGTCGGACTGGGCCACCATGCGCGAGGCAGCAACGCTGCTGGATGAATTGGGCATTGCCTATGAGACACGGATCGTTTCTGCGCATCGCACACCTGACCGGCTTTGGGAGTATGGCAAAACGGCAGTGGACCGTGGTCTGCAAGTGATCATCGCGGGCGCTGGCGGCGCCGCGCATTTGCCGGGGATGATGGCCTCCAAAACCCGTGTGCCGGTGATTGGCGTGCCGGTGCAGACCAAGGCGCTTTCGGGTGTGGATTCCTTGTATTCTATTTTGCAGATGCCCAAAGGGTTTCCCGTGGCAACCATGGCCATCGGGGCGGCAGGTGCTGCCAATGCCGGATTGATGGCCGCAGGCATTCTGGCGTTGCAAGACGCAGGTGTAGCAAAGCGGCTCGATGAATGGCGCGATGCGCTGAGCGCGTCAATTCCGGAGGCCCCGGTAGATGAGTAACCCTCTCCCCCTCGGCAGCACCATTGGGATTTTGGGCGGCGGTCAACTGGGCCGGATGCTGTCGGTCGCGGCGGCGCGGCTTGGCTTCAAAACGCATATCTTTGAACCGGGCGCAAACCCGCCTGCGGGCCATGTCGCGGATGCAGTGACCACCGCAAGCTATGACGATCACGATGCACTTTTGCGTTTTGCAAAGTCCTGCGATGTGGTGACGTTCGAATTTGAAAACGTGCCAACCGCCGCCTTGGATGTGATTGAGGCGCAAGTGGCGATCCGGCCGGGTCGCGAGGCGCTGCGGATCTCTCAGGATCGCCTGACAGAGAAAGAATTCCTGCAAAGTTTGGGCCTCACAGTTGCGCCCTTCGCCGATGTGCCAGACGCCGCCGCGATGCAGATCGCCGTGGACACCATCGGCGCACCCGCGATCCTGAAAACCCGGCGGTTTGGTTATGACGGCAAAGGTCAGGCCCGGCTGCGCAGCGACAGCGACGCGGATCAGGCCATCGCTGACATGCAAGGCGCGCCTGCCGTTCTCGAAGGGTTTGTCGAATTCAGCCACGAAGTATCCGTGATCGCCGCCCGCAGCCCAGAGGGCGATGTGGCGTGCTTTGATCCGGGTGAAAACGTGCATCGTGATGGCATCCTGCACAGCACCACTGTGCCTGCCAAACTGAGCGCATCCCAGCGCATGGATGCCGTCCTGATGGCCGCCAACATCCTGAACGCATTGAATTATGTCGGCGTCCTGGGGGTCGAGCTATTTGTTACGGCGCAAGGGTTGGTGGTCAATGAGATTGCCCCGCGCGTGCATAATTCCGGCCATTGGACACAAAACGGCTGCACCGTGGATCAGTTTGAACAGCATATCCGCGCCATCACCGGCTGGCCGCTGGGCGATGGGTCGCGCCATGCGGATGTGGTGATGGAAAACCTGATTGGGGATGACATGGACCGCGTGCCCGAATTGATGAAAGAGCGTGATTGCGCCCTGCATCTCTATGGCAAGTCGGACACCAAACCGGGGCGCAAAATGGGGCATGTGAACCGCATTCAACGCGGATGATCAGCCGATAAACCGCTCGGCAATTTCTCCCGAGAGATAGGAAAACTGCCCACCCGCAAGGGTCGCCGCCATGCGGCGGCTGTCTTTGTGCAAAATCACCATATCCGCTCGCATCCCCGGCGCCAGCGTACCGCGATCAGCCAGCCCCAGCACCTTAGCCGGGCCTGCCGACACCAGATGCCATGCAGCGGCCAGATCGCATAGCCCCGTGTCCGCCAACATCAACGCCGCCCGGCGTGGCGATGGGTAGTGGTAATCGGAGGCAAGCGCGTCACACATGCTCATCGCAATCAGATCAACCGCCGACAGATTGCCATTGTGCGATCCGCCCCGCACGACGTTGGGCGCGCCCATAACCACCGCATCTCCGGCGGCATGGGCCGCTTCTGCGGCAGCTTGAGTTTCAGGAAATTCCGCCACCCGCACGCCCCGGCCCCGCCAGATCGCGCGGTCTTCGCTGGTTTGGTCGTCATGGCTGCCCATCTGAACACCGGCCTCAGCCAGAATTGCACAAAGCGCATCCAGCGCCGCGGGCACTTCGCCCCCGCGGGCGTGCATGTCTTGCATCATCGCCAAATGCACATCGGGATTGCGCCCCGCCTTAAGCGCCTGCCCCACCATCCGTTTCGGTGTTTTCCCAGCCGCCAGACGGTCATGCGGCAGATGATCGTTGAACACCACATAAGACAGCCCCCACTGGCGAATGCGGTCCGGCAGCTCTGCATAAAGATCAAGCATATGCGTTTCAAATCGCAATTGCGCCCGCAGGTCCGTCACCACATCCGGCGCAGTCGCACGGATCGCGCCGAACACCTGATCGGCAAAATCCAACCCGCGCAAGCCCCCTTCCCAGCTGACGAATTGCGCCAGAACGGCGGTGGTGATCCCGTTTGCGGCCAGCTCTGCCTCAGCGGCGATCAACCCTTCGTTCATCTGTTTCATCGCGCCTCGGCGCGGCGCAAGGTGGCGTTCAAACGCATCACCATGCAGGTCAATAATTCCGGGAAGCACCAGAAAACCGGTCAAGTCCACTGTACGGCCAACCTGCTCCGCCTGCATAACGCCCTGCGCGAACGAGACCGTCTGAACCCGCAGCCCACCCGGCAACAGCACCTCAGCACCGGTCAGATCAAGGTGTGTCATCGGGCAGGTCCACTCCGGGCAGGCACACCCCATCGGAGCAGCCGATTGAATCCAAAACACCGTCCAGCCATGTCATTGAACGGTCAAACGATCCGGTTTCAAGAAAACTCATGGTTTGTGCGATCACCCTTGGATTGTTCATCATAAAGGTATGGGTCACCGGCAAGACGATGTGATCCGTCATACCCTCCACCATCGTCGATGCAACCGAAACCTTGCCATCATCCGCGCCCGGCAACAGCGACGAAAAATAGGGATTCAACGATTGCGACCCGGCGATCACACCCACCGGATAGTCCACGGCAGGCAAACTGCGCGGCAGTGACGCCGCCCCCGTCCCCATCTGCGCCCCGGCCGGTCCATTGACCCAGCCGAACACATTGTAATCGTCCAATTCATCAACGACTTCACTGCCCTGATTGGGCGGGGCCAGCATCACAACGCGGCCAATCATATCTGCGCCCGCTTCTGCGGCCCATTGACGGACAAGGATGCCCCCCATGGAATGGGTCACAAAATCAACCTTCTCGGTCCCGCATTCGGCGATCGCATCCGGCAAAGTCGGCTTGATCAGGTCTTGGATAGACGCTTCTGTTGACGGATAGCCGGGGCGAACAATGCGGTATCCTTCCGCCTCCAACGCGGCTTCCATCAATGCAAAAGAGGTCTCACTGCGGGCCAGACCGTGCAGCAATATCGCACAGCTCTGCCCGGCCAGCGCCGGCAGTGCGGCCAGCCAGAAAATCACAAAAGAAATGACAAAGCGTGCGTTCATATCACTGAGATAGACTGAAAACCCGCCATGTGAAATGCTACCCTCAGTTAACCTGACGAAAAGATCCGCCATGTCTGAATACCCTCGCGTGGCCGTTCGTGCCATTCTGATCCACGAAAACAAATTGCTTTTGGTCAATGCCTACGCAAACGGGCAAAGCGCATTGATGTGCCCCCCCGGCGGCGGGGTGGAGGCGGGGTCATCCCTACCTGAAAACCTATGTCGTGAGGTGTTTGAGGAAACAGGGCTGCGTATCGAGGTTGGCGCACCCTGTTTGGTGAACGAATTTCACGATCCTGGAGGCAGCTTTCATCAGGTGGACATCTATTTTCGCTGTAGCGTCATCGGGTCAGCCGAGATCGATTCAAACTGGCAAGACATTGACAGGATCGTCACGGATCGGCGTTGGGTCACCGCCGAAGAACTGGCCAATGTGCATCACAAGCCAGACAGCCTTGGCGCTGTGGCTTTCGACCCTCAGAACGCAATCACCTATGATCCACTGGAACCTTTGGTGCGGTAACAGTCCATCCGATCCCACCAACAACCATTGCCGCGGCCACCATCAGCAAAACGCCAACGGTTTCATTTAGCAAAAGCGCACCGCCAAGGATCGCCAAAATCGGCACACTCAACTGGACAACCGCCGCGGTCGCGCCTTCAATTTGCGGCAGAACCCGATACCACAGCGCATAACCCAGGCCCGATGTCAGCCCACCGCAAAGGATCGCAAGCGCGGCCCCGGTGATCGTGAGGGAAAGTGCCGGGCCGACCAACAGAACGATCAATATCGGAAGACAAAGCAAGAAGTTCGCGGTTGTCGCCGCCAACGGATCCACTGCACCGCGCCCAATGATCGAATAGGCCGCCCAGCCGAGCCCTGCAACAACCATCAAAGCGGCACCAACCACATCCGTGTTCCCACCCGCACCCGGCCAAAGCGCAATAAGTAACCCGGCAAATGCCAGTCCTGCCCCACTGACCTGTCGCAAACTTGGACGCATGCCAGTGGTCGCCGCGTGAACAAACATCGCAATCTGGACCACACCAAACAAGATCAACGCCCCAAGCCCGGCGTCAAGTGTCAGATAAGCCAGCGAAAATCCCACCATGTAAGCGGCCAGACTAAACGCACCGGGAAGCCGTTTCTTGCGCAACAAACGCAAGGCCCCCCCCCGCAGTGTCATCAGCATTCCAAGCACCACCGCACCCGAAAGAACCCTGATCAGGGCAAAGCCGGACGGGTCCATATGTCCCCCCGCGATTGCCAGGCGCGTGAGAATGGAATTTGCTGCAAAGGCAACCATGGTCAAACTGATAAGCAGGAAAATCCGCATAACGTTGGCTTAGCGGTCGTTCTCTTCCCCGCCAAGCGGGAAAGCCAAATGATGCCGCGTTAGTGAAAAATAAAATCATCCTCCTCTGAAAAACCAGAGATCAATGCATCAATTTCTGCCGGGCTCAGATCGGTAAGACGCGCCTTTCGCAGGGCGGTCATACTGTCGAACTCTTGCTTGAACATTGTAACAACATTTTTGCGCAACTCTTGGTCGTTCATCGCATTTAACAGCGCGTCCTTGATCATGCCCTGCTGCTCTTGCAGATTTGCGGTCTGTGCGCGCCTCTCTCGCGCAACTGTCAAGGCATTGACGATTGCGCAATGCAACATTTCCTCATCCATATCATCTTTTCTGAGGTAGTCATGGCAGCCCCCTCGCATCGCCTGTACCGCTGTGTCGACCGCACCATTGCCGGTGATCATGATTTTTCCTGCATCACGGTTCTGGTCATTTTGTAAGATGTGATCCAGCGCGACCAACCCATCCCCAACTGGAAGCCGGTAGTCGATCAAAATCAGGTCATAGTTTTCGTTGATCACCGCCTGATCCATCGCATCAATGCTATCCACTTCATCAAATTGGATCGAAAGGCCCGTGCGCTGGCTAAGCCGCCGAATACGCGCACGATCAAAATTGCTGTCATCCAGCAGCAGCGCTCGAATATCACCGGGCATTGAAACATGCGGTGAAGGTTGCAGTTCTGTTGATCCGGACTGTAGCATTGGTCTCTCTTTCAAATGCGTTTGTGAGTGAAAGATTGGCGCGGCTATGTTTATCAAACCTTAATACCGCGTACAGTGGGCAGTCTTCTTCGTTCAAAGTTTATTCGGATTGTCAGGCTGTCACCGTCCTGTTGTCCGCACTTCAATGCAACATCCTTTGCCGAAAACCGACGGCACCACAGATGCGGTGCCACCGTAGAAGTTTGCGATTTTGCGAACGTTGGCCAACCCCATCCCGCTGCCCTCGACCTCATCGCGTGGGCGCAGGGTGATCATCGCGCCAAAGATCCGCTCCCGAAACTCTTCGGCGATCCCCGGACCATCATCAGAAACTGTCAGCACGACTTCAGTTCCATCCATCAGTGCGGCCACATGAATCTTGCCTGACGTTTTATCATGGTGCCTGACCGCATTGGAAATCAGCGCTGACAGCAATGTCAGAATATCTCGATTGCCGATCGTGATTTCTAGCCCTTTCAGATCGCGTGTCACGTCAAACGCGCCTGGAACGTCAAGCTCTTCCAATACCTGATCAAGCACCACATCCAAGGATAGGGTTTCAACCCTCTGCATTCGACCAATACGCGAGAACGTGAGCAGATCCACCAGCATGCGATCAAGTCTGCTGGTATGTCGGTTCATCAGATCAATCGAAGCCGCAACCTGTCCTTGCACAGGAAATCCGGCCTCTTCCAAATCTTCGGAGATCCAATTTGGCAGCTCAAGTAGGGCCCTGACAGAGCTTCGTACATCATGGCTGATAAGATAGATAAAATCCTCGATATCCTGCGAATTTCGTCCAGTGTCCCGAGATGCGGCAACACTCTCAGATTGGGCAGCCATCTGTTCGCTTTGCATAATGTCCTCAATAAATCAGTCAGATAGAGGACTACACAGACATCCTTTCTTTTTGCTTAACATCGCCGCCATGAGGAACTTATAAGTCCTTCAACGCCGCTTTCACATGCGCCGGATATTTGTCACGCAGGCTCCGCCATCGCAGAACCTGTTGTGCATGCCCCGCCTTGCCGGAAATCAATTCCCATTTTTGCGCAACTCCCCGCAACGCCTCTTCGGGCTGCACGTTTCCCATGACCGCTGCATCCAATCCCTTTGCCAAGGCCGCGAAATATTCAGAGTGACCCTTGAGATAGAGATCGGGAATGGCATTGCGCATCGCCTCTCGGTGGACTTTGAGGAAGGGCGCAGAATAGGCCTCGACGATCGTTTCATCCTGGTAATGCTCTGCCCGAAAGGGGTCGAAAAACCCGTCGGTTTGACCGACAGCCAACGTCGACATCCGTGGGCTAGCGGCGAAAAGTGAAAACAAATAAGCAAGCTCGGGTTGATCAGACGTGGCACTCACCACAAAATTCCAGCCCCAGTTGAAGTAGGGAACAGCCAGAGGCCCCTGCCCGATTTGTCCGCCGGGCGTAGGGCCAAATACCATGCGTCCCTGCATCGCTGATTTGGTTTGGTTGAGGTATTTTTGCGTCCCGCCCCAGCCGATATTCGCATAGATATCACCCTGGGCGTACCGCTCCCAATTCTCGAAAAGGCCAATGCTGGCGTGCCCCGGCGCGAGGCTTTCTGTGGCGCGGATCATCTCCTCAAGTGCTGTGACACCCGCCTCTCCGTGGATTTGGGGCGTGAGATCCGGCGCCATGGGCCAGATCCCCTTGGCATGGAATCGTCCCCACCATTCCCACGCGAGAAATTGTGGCACGCGAAACAACAAACCGCCAAAGACCCCATCATCAGGCGCATGAAAGAATGCCATTTGCCGGTCCAGCTCCTCCCATGTGCGAGGGATTTCAAGCCGTTGACCAAACCGATCGGAGAAGCGAGCCTGATGATCCGTGCTCGACATCATATCTGCGTGGTAAAACATCAGATAGGCATCGCCATCTGTCTGAAATCCATAGGTTTCACCGTCAAATGTATCGCCGGTCGGATAGAGGATGCCGTCACGAAATCCTTCCGGTTCATGGGCGGCAACGTAACCATCCAGCGGCAGTAAAGTGCCGGCGGCGACCAGATCCGGCAGAGAAAATGTTGCCGGCAATGCGACGTCGAACCGCCGCTGATCCAGAACATTGTCGAGGATAAGTGTGTTCACAACCTCATCCAGCGGCACCTCAATAGGTTCGACATTCACACCGGTTCGATCCGTGAATGCCGCAATGACTGGCCCGAGATTGGCCCCGGATCCATTTGGTAACAACAGACTAAGCGTTTGTGAGTGCCCTGAAAATCGATCCCGCAGAACATTCTCAACATAGACATCTACATCCATTGCAGAACCGGCCGTTAAGGATGGGGATGCGCACAAGGCTCCTGCCGCAGAGGCAAGTCCACCCGCGCAAAGCCCGAGGGCATATCTCCGGGTCAACGCAGCCGGCGGATCAGTTTTGCAGAGCATGGCACAGTCCGGTTCAGATCCATTTTGGATGTTCCAAGCCCTATCTTCTGGGCGTTAAGAACGTCTTAATGGGCTTGGCCTATGCAAGAGGGATGTTGTTTCTCAATTGGCTCCGGTTACCGGGGAGAGATTCTTTATCGCGGATCACTGTGCGGCTTCGTATTGCATTGTTGATCCTAGCAGCGGCGACCGCAGTTGTCTGGCTTGTCTCCATGCAACAGGCCCGCGCGATTATGCAATCGTATAACCAGCTTGATCAAACGGCCCTGCCGATCCTCGAACGCTCAGGAGGCATTCAGGTCGGGCTGGTCCAATTGGATGCTTTGATGAACCGAATTGATCGCATTCAGCCGGGCGACTCAACGGATCATATCCGGGACAACATCACCAAATCCGTGCAGGAGATGCATCGCAATTTGGAACGACTGATCACACTTGGCCAATCTCAAATCGCCATTGCTGAGTTAACGGAAAACCTTGACCTTGCCGAAGCCAGTTCGCTCGAGATGCTGGAGGACCGCATTTCCTTCCTTGGAGTCCAGCAAACCTTGGACGAACAATACGTCATTTTGAACGACCTGCACCGGCGATCCCAAGATCTTCTCGAAAAATTCGCCTTGAATTTATCGAGCAAAACCAACGGCTTTCTGCAATCAGCAGCAAACTCAGACAATGTCAACGCGGCAATGATCGGCGAAGCATTTGAGGGACTTTTCCTGCCATCGTTGACGGTCACCAGCCTGAGCTTCGAACTCGACAGGGTGGTCAGTCTGGCACATGTTTCGAACATCAACAGTGTAAAAGATGACCATGCGCGGGCCTTGGCGCAGGCGCAATTGGGATTACAAAGAGCCATCTTGCATCTCGCCGAATTGCCCGAGGGACCAGACCGGCTTGCCTTGTCCAAGCATGTCGCTGGCTTACGCGATGTGTTACGCGAACAGGACGGGATTTTCACTCAAAAGAGAACACTAGCGGCTTTGGTCGCGGCACAGGAGCGCCACCGCCTGACGCAGCAGGCCTTAACTGCAAGTGCGATGCAATTGACCTCGGATCTGGTTACCCGATCACGCGACATTGTTGAGGAGGCTTCACAGGCGCTACAGCAAGCGATTTCCAAGATTACCTGGACACTGATAGTAGCAGTTGCCGTCGGGTTGGCGGTCATTTTTTCGGCCAATTACAGCATTATCGAGCGGCAGTTCAATCGACGCATTCACGTTTTAAATCAGTCTGTTCTGGCCATTGCCGCGGGCGATTTGAAGCACCCTATCCCGGTCTCTGGGTCAGATGAGCTTGGCGAAATGGCCAACGCGCTTGTGACCTTCAAGAAGAACGCCGAAGACCTGCATCATTCAAATGAAGAATTGGAGACATTCGCCTATATCACCGCCCATGATCTGCGCACCCCGATCAGCGCCATTCAAAACTTATGCACCTGGGTCTCGGAAGACGAAGAGAACCGACTGTCGTCCGAGAGCCGCGCTTATTTGTCTTTGTTAGAGAAACGCACGCTCCGCTTGAATGGTCATCTCAATGATCTTTTGGCCTATGTTCAGGCCGAACATGTCTCTGATGCATTTGAACTTGTGGATCTGCACCGGACTGTGACAACCATTTTGAAAGATCTCGATCCAGACCAAAACTTTGAAGTGTCTTTTGGCAAAATGCCTATGCCCTTCGGGGCCAAAGGCGATGTTCTACGTAATATCTGCACCAACCTGCTCGCCAATGTGATCAAACACCACGATGCGCCCACTGGCCGGATCACCTTTCGCGCTGAGATCCTCGCGGATCAGTATCGGTTCGAAATCCAAGACGATGGACCCGGCATTTCCCCGCTTTACCACGATAAGATATTCGAATTGTTTCAGACTTTAAGACCACGCGATGAGGTCGAAGGCAGCGGACTTGGCCTCGCTGTGGTGCGCAAACTCATCAAACGTGAAAACGGCGCCATCACTGTTTCATCCAATCCCGACCTGAAACGAGGCACTAAGATCAGCGTAACACTGCCGCTCCACCCTCCTCCGGCACGCTGTACCCCAGCCCGATTGGGCAAAGCTGCCTAATCCTAGACAAAGGTGCGAACATGAGACCAAGGAAACTGCAAGAGGCGCGATTTTTAATCGTGGATGATGACGAAATCAGCGTGATGGCAATGCAACGCGCAATGCGAAAACTGAAGATTTCAAATGAAACCCATGTCTGTACGGATGGGCAACATGCCTTGGAGTTTTTGCAAAGCGAACAGCAAAAAAACACCGGACTGCCGCCGTATATTGTCACGCTGGATCTCAATATGCCGCGCATGGGCGGGCTTGAGCTTTTGGATGCGCTGCGGGCCGATCCAGAACTGTCACGCGTGGTGGTATTTGTATTTACCACCTCTGACACGCCACAAGATGTCAGATCAGCTTATGACCACAACGTGGCAGGCTATGTCGTGAAAGAAAACGCATCCGAAACATTGGCCAACGCATTGAATATGCTGGGAACCTACTCGCGGATCGTTGAATTGCCAGTCTGACGGCGGTCAGCCTATCCCCGGACCCAAAGAAAAGGGCGCGCCGTCACCGGCACGCCCAAAATTCTCAGCACGATTGGCTGGCTTACATCATGCCGCCCATGCCGCCCATGCCGCCCATGTCGGGCATGCCGCCGCCGGCTGCGCCGCCGTCTTTGGCCGGACGATCAGCAACCATCGCTTCGGTTGTGATCAACAGACCAGCAACAGAGGCCGCGTCTTGCAGTGCAGTACGCACAACTTTGGCCGGGTCAATGACGCCGAACTTGAACAGATCGCCGTATTCCTCGGTCTGAGCGTTGAAGCCGAATGTCAGGTCAGAGCTTTCACGGATCTTGCCCGCAACAACTGCACCGTCCACACCGGAGTTCTCAGCAATCTGACGCAGCGGCGCTTCGATGGCCTTGCGTACGATGTTGATACCAACGCTTTGGTCGTTGTTTGCGCCTTCAAGGCCGTCGAGCTTCTTGCCGGCCTGAACCAAAGCAACGCCACCACCAACAACGATACCTTCTTGAACAGCGGCGCGTGTCGCGTTCAGTGCATCATCAACGCGGTCTTTGCGCTCTTTCACTTCAACTTCGGTCATGCCGCCAACGCGGATCACGGCAACACCGCCTGCCAGTTTGGCAACGCGCTCTTGCAGCTTTTCACGGTCGTAGTCGGAAGACGTTTCTTCGATCTGGCCGCGGATCTGAGCAACACGTGCTTCGATCTCAGCTTTGTCGCCGGACCCGTCAACAACTGTTGTCTCGTCTTTGGTGATCGACACTTTCTTGGCGGAACCCAGCATGTCCATGGTCACGGACTCAAGCTTCATACCCAGATCTTCAGAGATCACCTGACCACCTGTGAGGATCGCAAGGTCTTGCAGCATCGCTTTGCGGCGATCGCCAAAACCAGGCGCTTTCACTGCTGCGATTTTCAGACCGCCGCGCAGTTTGTTCACAACCAGAGTCGCCAGCGCTTCGCCTTCAACATCTTCAGCGATGATCAGCAGAGGCTTCTGAGACTGGATGACCTGCTCCAGCAGAGGAACCATTGGCTGCAGGGAGGACAGTTTCTTTTCGTGCAGCAGGATGATCGCGTCTTCCAGCTCAACAGTCATCTTGTCAGCGTTGGTGACGAAGTATGGGGACAGGTAGCCGCGGTCGAACTGCATGCCTTCGACAACGTCTGTCTCTGTTTCCAGACCTTTGTTTTCTTCGACGGTGATCACACCCTCGTTGCCAACTTTCTGCATCGCGTCTGCGATCTGACGACCGATTTCCGCTTCGCCGTTGGCGGAGATGGTGCCGACCTGGGCGACTTCGTCGCTGTCAGATACAGGACGTGCCGCCGCTTTGATCGCTTCAACAACTTTGGAAGTTGCCAGATCAATGCCGCGCTTGAGGTCCATTGGGTTCATGCCAGCAGCAACAGATTTCATGCCTTCGCGCACGATCGCCTGAGCCAGAACAGTTGCGGTTGTTGTACCGTCACCCGCTTCGTCGTTGGTGCGAGAAGCAACTTCTTTCACCATCTGGGCGCCCATGTTCTCGAACTTGTCTTCCAGTTCGATCTCTTTCGCCACGGATACACCATCTTTGGTGATGCGCGGTGCGCCGAAAGATTTGTCCAGAACCACGTTGCGGCCTTTGGGGCCCAGCGTGACTTTCACCGCGTCAGCCAGGATGTTCACACCCCGGAGCATTTTGTTGCGGGCATCGGTGTCAAATTTGACGTCCTTAGCAGCCATTTGTCGTCTCCTAATATCTATCTTCCGTTTTGGCGGACAATCCTGTCCGGCCTACGGGTTTGATGTTGTGCAATCATGTGGGTCGAACGGATCGTCCGACACCGGGCCGGTCCGCTTAGGACAGGATCCCCATGATGTCGCTTTCTTTCATCATCAGCATTTCTTCACCGTCTACGGTGACTTCTGTACCGGACCATTTGCCGAACAGGATGCGATCGCCGGCTTTTACAGCCATCTCGATC
>Ga0316204_10002758_pt1 | contig 38216 bp, 40 predicted proteins | sample 6monrhotite_MG_2_FD_205661 | JGI IMG/M metagenome (GOLD analysis project Ga0316204, IMG submission 205661) | Microbial mat bacterial communities from mineral coupon in-situ incubated in ocean water Damariscotta River, Maine, United States -... | ecosystem: Environmental > Aquatic > Marine >... | reverse complement strand
ACGCCCATCCAGATCATTGCTTCGCGCACCGTCACCTGCCCAGAGGCCAGCGGGCGGTTGCGCGTGCGTTCAACCAAAGGGTCGATGTCTCGGTCAGAGATATCGTTCCAGGTGCACCCGGCGCCGCGCATCAAGAACGCCCCCAAGGCGCAGGCGATCATGATCCACAGCGTCGTCAGGCCGCGTTTATCGGGGTAGGCCAACGCCCCCAGCAACACCCCCCACCAACACGGTAGCAGCAACAGCCAGGTGCCAATCGGCCGATCAGCACGTGACAACCGCAGATAGGGGCGCAGATCTTCAGGCGCCTTGGTATCGACCCAACTGCCGGTTACGCGGTCGGCGATGCCATCGGCCCCTGCCCCCTTCACGTAATCTGGTGAAGCGTTCAACGCGTCCGGGTCAGGCGACTCGGTCCCAGAAACAGCAGATGCCCCGGCGCTTGGCGCGTCCTCCGCCGTGTTTTCGGCCTCTGGTCTTTGCCCTGTCCCGGTCATAAAGTCGCTTTCATGCCAACGATCCCCCCCCAGAAACCCGACCAGACCACTGACCGCCCGAAGGTGCGCCTCTATCTAGAGCAACCCTTGGCCCAAGGGCAACACATTGCCGTGTCGCAGGAGCATGCACATTATCTGGGCACCGTGTTGCGGATGCGGCCCGGGCAGATGATCGGCGCCTTCAATGGCACGCAGGGTGAATGGCGGGCCGAGATCGAAGACCTTGGCAAAAAGCGCGGCAGGTTACTGGTGCGCGACCAATCTTTGCCGCAACGCGATCCGCCGGATTTGTGGTTACTGTTCGCACCGATCAAGAAAGCCCGCACCGATTTCATCGTCGAAAAAGCGGTTGAGCTGGGCGTGCGGCGCATTCAACCCGTGCAAACCCAATTCACCAACTCAGAGCGTATCCGACGCGACCGGCTACAAGCCCATGCCATCGAGGCCGCCGAACAATGCGGCGGCACCCATGTGGCCGAAGTGGCCGAACTGGCACCGCTGGCACGTTTGCTGGCGGACTGGCCCGCTGGGCGCACCCTGTGGTGGGCCGATGAGGGGCTGGCAGCGGGTGCGCAGCCGGAACACGACGACACCGCGCGTCAGGCAACCGACAAGGCGGCCATTCTGATCGGCCCCGAAGGTGGGTTTTCCGCACCAGAGCGTGCACGCATTGCCGCGCTGCCCTTCGTTCGCGCGCTGCGGCTGGGGCCGCGGATCCTGCGCGCGGATACGGCTGCGGTGTCCGCGATCACCCTGTGGCAATCCCGCTTTGGCGATTGGCAGGAGTAACGCACTTGCCTGTCGCCGGGGCCATCGCTGCGGCCGGTTGCGGCGCCCTCTACCGCCGCCGCAACCGGCATCTGTGGCGTCCGCAGCGTGCGGCGCTAACACCGAATTCGCGCCACAAACAGGGCCATCGCCGCCCGTATTTCGTGCAAAGTGACCTTGATGACCACCTACCGCGCCGCCACCGAATCAGATCGCCCGGGTATTGAGCAATATCTGGAGGCCCGGCTGCATTTGGCGATGTTCCCGCGATCCAATCTGGCGCGCCACGGCATGACGGGTGATCACCCCCATGCCACGCGCTTCTGGGTTTCGCGGTTGGGGGCAGACGTGTGCGGCCTGGTGGCACGGGCCAACAACGGCATTGTCATGCCCGTGCAGGCCCCCGGTGATGATGCCGCCGCCGCAACTGCGTTGCGCCATTTACGCGTCACGGGTGTTGTTGGCCCCAAGTCACTGTCGCGGGGATTGATCGCAGCGTCTGGTATGTTGAACAGCTCCACGACCGTAGATCAGGACCTGCCCCATTACCATTTGCACCTAAGCGCGATCATAGTCCCCCCTGGCGTTGGCCAATTGGTGCCCGTCGCCACCGCCCCACGCGACACGGTTCGCGGCTGGTTCGTTGCGTTTCAGGCCGAAACGCTGGGTGACAATCCTGACACGGCGCGCGCGCGCGGGCATGACGCCTATGCCCTGTCTTGCGCGGACAAATCGGCGGTGGTGCTGATGGACGGTGACACCCCGCTGGCGATGACCGGGGTGAACGCCCAACTGCCCCAAATCGTGCAGGTCGGTGGTGTCTATTGCCCCCCCGGTCAGCGCAACCGGGGCCACGCAAGGCGTGCCCTGGCCCTGCATCTGGTCCGGTTGCGGGATCAGGGTGTTCAAGAAGCCGTCCTGTTTTCCGCCAATCCAGCCGCCAGTCGCGCGTATGAAAGTCTGGGGTTTCGGTGCATCGGTGACTGGACGGTGGTGATGTTCAAGGGCACAGTGACGATCAATGGCAAACTTGATCCGCCCCCAGGCCCGTGAGGCCCTGCACCGCTGGCGCGGCTCGCTGATTGCGGGCGCGGTGATGCTGTTGGGCATCTACTGGGCCGTTGCATCCATTGGGCTGCTGAAATGGCTGGGTTGGGTGCTGGTCGTGCTGGGCGCTTCCTTGCTGTGGACCGCCTTGCAGCGCGCACGGTTTCGCGCTGAGGGGGACGGGCCGGGCGTCGTGCAGGTGATCGAAGGGGAAATCCGCTATTTCGGCCCTCGCGGCGGCGGGTTTGCGGCGCGCGATACCATGGTCTCGCTGAGTTTGGGCGCAGGCGGCGACCATTGGTTGATAGAATCATTGGGCGGCGACGTGCTTGTTATCCCACGCGCGGCCAGCGGCGCGGAACTGTTGTTCGACGTCTTTGCCAGCTTGCCGGGACTGGAGGTCGAGGCTCTGCTGCGCAGTCTTGCACAAGATCCCGCACCTCGCGCGCAGAACATCTGGCGGCGAAACCTCGCCGCCCTCTTGACTTGACGTGCCGCGCGCTACAGGTCTGAACCTCGTGAACAACTGATCAGCCCGGAGCCTTTGACATGTCCATTCCCCAGTCCGGCGGCGGGCCAATCGAACACTATAGCCAACTGGCCGAATCGCTGGCCGAGGGCTGCAAGCCCGCCGAAGACTGGCGCATTGGCACCGAGCACGAGAAATTCGGCTACTGCAAGGACACGCTTCTGCCCCTGCCCTACGAAGGGCGGCGGTCAATTTTGGCGATGCTGGAAGGCTTGCGCGACCGCTACGGCTGGGAGCCAGTTCTGGAAGGCGACAAGTTGATCGGCCTGACGCTGAATGGCGCAAATATCAGCCTGGAACCGGGCGGTCAGCTGGAATTGTCGGGTGCGCCGCTGGAAACCATCCACCAGACTTGCGACGAAGTGAACGAACACCTGCGCGAGGTGAAATCGATCGCCGATGAAGTCGGTGTCGGATTCATCGGACTGGGGGCCGCCCCGGTCTGGACGCACGAGCAGATGCCGCTGATGCCCAAGGGGCGTTACGCGTTGATGAACGACTACATGCAGGAAGTTGGCACCCACGGCCGCCAGATGATGCGCCGCACTTGCACTGTGCAGGTGAACCTGGATTTCGGATCCGAACCCGACATGGTGAAGAAGCTGCGCGTGGCATTGGCGCTGCAACCCGTGGCTACGGCACTTTTTGCCAACTCTCCGTTCTTTGAGGGCAAGCCGAATGGCCATAAATCCTGGCGCTCACGCATTTGGCGTGACTTGGACGCTGACCGCACGGGCACCTTGCCGTTTGTCTTTGAAGACGGCTTCGGCTTTGAACGCTATGTGGATTACGCGTTGGATGTGCCGATGTATTTTGTCTACCGCGACGGAAAATACATCAATGCGCTGGGCCAATCTTTCCGCGACTTCCTGAAGGGCGAACTGCCCGCCCTGCCCGGTGAAAAACCGACGTTGAGCGACTGGGCCGACCATCTGACCACCATCTTCCCCGAAGCGCGGCTGAAGAAATTCATCGAAATGCGCGGCGCCGATGGCAACCAATGGCGCCGGTTGTGCGCCCTGCCGGGCCTGTGGGTTGGCCTGATGTATGACCAATCCGCACTGGATGCGGCCTGGGATCTGGCCAAAGGCTGGGATCTGGAAACGCGCACGCAAATGCGCATCGATGCCAGCGTCCATGGCCTGCAAGCCGAAACCAACGGCATCAAGATGCTGGATCTGGCGCGTCAGGTCTTGGACATCGCCGAGGCCGGGTTGAAGGCCCGCGCGCGGCCAGGATCGGGCGGTCTGGTGCCAGACGAAACGCATTTCCTGAACGCGCTGCGGGATAGCGTCGAAAGTGGTCAAACCCCGGCGGACGAATTGCTGGCGCGGTATCACGGCGACTGGAACGGCGATCTGAACCGGATCTACGCGGACTACGCCTACTAAGGAAATGACGTTCGCTTGTCAGAACAGGGCTTTGTTGGCAAATTGAGTGGGTCACATCTGTGACCGCTCAATTCCAAAGGAGTCCCCTCATGCGCGATATGTTCATTAACCTATTGGAAAAACTGATCAACATTATTGTTGTGATTGGTGCCATCGGCGTCGTCGTGGCCGCGGCGGCAATGTTGTTCATGCCCAACAATCAGTTTGGCCCGGCCGGTGGGGTGCTTGGCGCGCTCATGGTGCTGGTCTTTGGCGCGGTCTATCTGATCCTTGTTGCGGGCTTCATGTATCTGGGGTTGGGCATTTACCAGAACACCAAGCGCACCGCTGATTTGCTGGAACGCCGCTGAACCCTGTCAGCGATCCCGTCGCCGCTCTGCGTCAAGCCAAGCGGCCAAACGCCCGACATCACCGGTAAGCCGCGTGATGTCGGCTTCGTCCCAGCCGTCCAGCATCCGCGAAAAGGCCGGGCCGAAATCCTTCAGGATCGCGCCGACATGGGCCCGCCCTTCCCCGGTCACTCGGATCGGGCGGTTTCGCTGATCTGCTGAATCGCGCAGCACCTCGACCCATCCCATTTTCTGAAATTTCTGAACCGCCTTGGTGACCGCTGATTGGGTCAGATCAACGGCCGAGGACACGTCACTGATCCGGCAGGGCTCTGTCCGGCGGGTCAGGTGCATCAGCAAGGTGAATTGCGGATAGGTCAGGCCATGAGGGTCCAATAGCCGGGTCATGAACCCTGCATAAAGCTGGCTGAGAATTCCAAGCTGCACGCCCAACGCGGCGATTGGCAGCATGTCCGTGTCTGGTCGGGTCTGCATGGATTTTTCTTGATTTATATTCCATGGAATGTATATAGAAGTCCATGGAATATTTCAACATGAGGATCTTGCCGATGATCAGCGACACCTTGCGCGCCCCGCTTCGTCTGCCCCTTTGGGCACATGCAGGCGTCGCCCTTGTGGCTTTCGGGTTGTTTCAGGCCACCAAGGCCCTTTTGGATGCCAGCTACGCGGCGTCGATGCATCCTGTGGACTATGCCACGGGGCAGACGTCCTTCGACGCCGCGCAAATCGAGCGTTGGTACGCGTCAATGCAGGACCAGGGGACACTGGCAGTTTATGTCCAGACCCAGGTGATTGATTTCGGCTTTATCGCGTCTGTGATGCTGTTGGGGTTGATGCTGGGCACGCTGGCGGCACGGCTGGGGCGCGCGGGAAGCTGGGGGCGCATGATCGGTGTCGTGGCGGCCGGTCTTGCCATTGCCGGGGCTTGCATGGACGTGATCGAAAACCTGCTGTCTTTCCTCATGCTGGCAGATCCCCAGTCCATTCCGCAATTTCTGGCGGTGATTTACTCTGCCGCGGCGGCGGCCAAATTCGCGCTGTTGACGATGGCCATGGCGGGATTGCTTTTGTCACTGATCTTCGGCGCCGCCTCTCGGATCCGGGGCTGAACAGAAAAAGGGCGCCCAAGGGGCGCCCTGTGTTCGTCACATCGAAAGCCGCGCTTTGATCAACTGGCTTTGGCGCGGAACTCACGCAGCAGAAACTCTGGCACGTGATCGCCCATGCCAACCACCGGCTCATCACGGGTCCGATCCCGGCGTCCGCGGCCCTTGCGTTCATCGTTCCGCTTGTCGTCGCGGGACTCGGCCTGGCGCTCTGGATGGCGATCCGGACGACGCTCAGTTTGGCGACGAGACCGCCCCTCTGACCGTTGTTCGGGCTGCGCTTCGGGTGCCGTGACCTCAGGCGCTGCAACCTCGGCTACATCAGCGACCGCTTCGGCGACATCCTCAACCACCGGAGCCGGCACATCAGCCGCCGCCTTGCGGGTCCGACGCGGCTTTGGTGCCTCTTCGCCTTCTGCCTTGCGGCTTTCACGCCGGCGTGTGGGCTTGCCCTCGTCCTCGGATCCGACCGGCACCTCGGCGCGCGGCAATTCCTTTTGCAGAAGCGATTCAATAGCAGAAACGTATTTGTCGTCCGACGGGGTGGCAATGGTGAACGCCTTGCCCAATCGCCCGGCGCGGCCGGTGCGGCCAATGCGGTGCACATAATCCTCGGCGTGGCTTGGCACGTCGAAGTTGAACACATGGCTGACGGCCGGAATATCCAGCCCCCGTGCCGCCACATCCGATGCGATCAGCAAGCGGACAGAGCCATCACGAAACCCGTCCAATGTGCGTGTGCGTACAGACTGGTCCAGATCCCCGTGGATTGGGGACGCATTGAACCCATGCTTTTTCAGCGACTTGGCAACGGTATCCACGTCGATCTTGCGGTTGCAAAAGACGATGGCGTTGGTGCAGGCGTCACCTTCGGCACGGATCAGATTGCGCAGAGCCGTGCGCTTTTCGCTGAACGTGCGGTCGCGGCGGCTGGGTTTGATCTCGATCAGCGCCTGGGTAATGGTTTCTGCCGTCGTCGCCTGTCGCGCCACTTCAATGCGCGTCGGGTTCGACAGGAACATATTGGTAATGCGTTCAATCTCGGGCGCCATGGTGGCCGAAAAGAACAGCGTCTGGCGTGTGAACGGCGTCAATTGGAAGATGCGCTCAATATCGGGGATGAACCCCATGTCCAGCATCCGGTCGGCTTCATCAACGACCATCACCTCAACGCCGGTCAGCAACAGCTTGCCGCGCTCAAAATGGTCCAGCAACCGGCCTGGCGTGGCAATCAGCACATCGACACCACGGTCGATCAGCTTGTCCTGCTCGCCAAAGCTGACGCCACCAATCAGCAGCGCTTTGGTCAGTTTGGTGTATTTGGCATAGGTGTCGAAATTCTCAGCCACCTGCGCGGCCAATTCACGCGTTGGCGCCAGAACCAGGCTACGCGGCATCCGCGCACGGGCCCGGCCACGTGCCAGACGGGTGATCAGCGGCAGCGTGAAAGACGCCGTCTTGCCGGTCCCGGTTTGAGCAATCCCAAGCACATCATGGCCCGCCAGGGCCTCTGGGATGGCCTGTGCCTGAATCGGCGTCGGGGTTTCATAGCCGGCCTCGGCAACGGCTTTGAGGACCTTGGGGTCCAGGGATAGGTCGGAAAATTTGTTCATTTGCGTCCGTATGTTGCGGCATCGGGCCGCAATTTCATCATGGGACGTTCATATTCGCGCCCCGGCATCGGTCTAAAGATGTCAAAGGTCACTTCGGCACCAGTTTTGCGCCCTAACGCAATTCCCCCCTGAGGTCAATGAAAGGCTGAATTCCGGTGCCGAATGCGGCGGAATTGGGGCGATTCCCGGAACAGTGCCATGGTTAATCCAGAATTAACCCCAATTTCGCCCCAGCCCGTCCAAACGCCCGACGCATTCGCAGACCACAACAAGGTCATCACGCGAACCCCGCGAAGGACCTTTGAAATGAACATCCACGTCAACATCCCTGACCAAGACTTTGACGTCGTTCCTGCGGCCGAGGCCCTGACTATGTTGAGCACCCCAGTCCATGTTGCCCTGCCGACCCCGGCGCAATTTTCCGCCGTGACAGACCTGATCAAATCGGTCTTTCATGTTCCGGCCGTGTCGGTCGCCCTGCACGGCGCCCCGGCAAATGCCGAAGGCGGCGTCTACCGCTCGTTCCTGGAGATCCCGCTGATCAATGAAGACGAAGTGATCGGATCACTTCGGGTTCTGGACGATGTTGAGCGCGAATTCACTGATCGCGATTGCCAATTGCTGGAAGGCTTTGCCCGACTGGTCGTCGATCAGGTAGAATTGTGGGCCGAAGCCAGCCGCGACGTTCTGACCGGCGCCATGACCCGCCGCGCGTTCTCCGATACGCTGCGCAAGACCTTCGCTGCGCGCACCCGCGCACAGGGAAAGGCCTCTTTGGTGCTGTTCGACCTGGACCATTTCAAGAAGGTCAACGACACATGGGGCCATGCCGCTGGTGACGCTGTCTTGAAGGCCGTGTCGCGCACCGTCCTGCGCGAGTTGCGGGTCGAAGACAGTTTTGGCCGCGTTGGCGGTGAGGAATTTGCCATTCTGGTCGCGAACGCCGATGCCCGTGTGGCCACCGACGTCGCAGAGCGCGTGCGCCGGTCTGTCGAGGCTTTGGCAATTCCCGGATACGACCAGATCAAGGTCTCTGCCAGCTTCGGCGTGGTTGAAGCCACGAACGCGGTGCTGGATGTCGAAGATCTGACCGAGCGCGCAGACACGCAACTTTACGCGGCGAAAGAGGCGGGCCGGAACCGTGTGCATGTCGCCATGGATGAAAAGCCGCTGGCAGTTATGGTCAACTGACCCACCCAAACAAATTCCCCCAAGTTTACGGGTCGGCCTGACAGGGCCGGCCCGTTTCAATTTGACGGGCAGTCGGTGTTGGGTGCCACCGCAGGTTGGAAATTCCGATCCACCCCCCATATTTCTTTGAACCCTTTTGATCCACGCAACGACCTATGGGCGTAATTGATAGCAAGACTGCGAAAAGGACACTGCCATGCCCCGCGCCGCCCTCGCCGCCATTGCCACGCTGTTGCTGAACGGCTCCATGGCGATGGCCACCATGCCAGCCCCCGCCACATGCAGCGCAGAGCAGCGCGTTTGCGAAATCTCGCTGCGCATGATGACCCCGCCACCGCCGCGCCCCGCGGACTTGAGGGTGCAGGCCTCGGCTGACGCAAACTCTTTGCGCATCGCCGCCACCTTCTGACCTTTCCTGAATTCCCTTCCCTGTCGACTGAACCCGGTGCCCACAAAGCACCGGGCTTTTTTTCGCAGCGCGGAATTTCGTCGATCTGCGCGACCCAGCAGCGGCACGATGACCCGGCAAGCCCTGCAATGGACCTGACGGGCATGTACACCCTGCTTGATGGCGCATTCATGCGCTGTCGGGCGGCGGCGCTTCGTCGCCCTGACATCATGTTCCGTCTGGCGGGGCGCTCATGGCCGACGCTGCACGGCCCTTATTCAATCTTGCCGCCCCGGATGCCGAACCGCTGCACAACCGCATCCAGTGACTTTCGGCAATGCTGAATATCCGCACGCCCGGTCTTTCTGATCCGGTTAAGGGCCAACATGCGTCTTGGCAGTGGGTACCACAGATTGAAGTCCATTCCAAAATGCTTGCGCGACGATGCCGGCAGGTTTTTGATGCCCATCAGGAGGTTGTGATATGACTGCACCATTGTGGCGGCGCTAAACGCGTGCTTGTCCGTCTTGAGCAGCGCCGCGAGGTCCAGAAAATAAAGCCCCGACGTCCGCAATCTTCCGCTCAGAAACAGATGTGACAGGATGAAACTGGAATAGGTCGTGAGCACATGCATCGCGTCATGCGTATTGATGGACAAGATGACATCATGGGGTGACAAACAGGGCGCCGGGTTTTCGCATTTGTCACTTCGAAACAAACTGCCGGTGCAGTTCACGACGATACTGCCGACTTCAACGGGCATTTCCGTGCCACTTCGAAGGCGCATCACCGGGCCGGACGGGCCGTCCTCAACGTCGTCAAGATAGTCCCAAATCTTGTCCTGAAGTCCCGTTTCGATCTGCGCGTTTTCGGCTTCGGACATAATCCCGTAGATGAAGTTCGTGCTTCTGGGGTCGGGGTTGACGGCATAGGTAGCTATGAAATGCCCGCACACCTCGTCCGCATTCCGCCCGTCAAACCGCATCGCGCAATCACGGAAGATATCGGCCGCCAGAAGGCCTCCGATCCAGCGCCGAATGCCCGTGGGAAAGAACTTGGTTCTGTTCAGGAAGTAGGTGCCACGTCCGTTGATCACGGTGACGGCGCGTTTGGGGTCATCGGCCAACACAGCAAGGACGGTATCCATGCCGGTCTTTCCGCCGCCGGCAACATAGACCGGGGCGTGTGGGTTTTCGGCCAGCGTCTTTCTCAGACCAGCGGGCGGAATGGATAAAACGCCCGGTGCCGACAGCTCCAGCGCGACCGGGGCCTGATAGTCAAAGCCATCCGCGTGAATGACCCGGTCAGCCGTAACGGTTTGCAGCGTGTTTGGATCACCAACGGGGTGAACATCAACCTCGGCCATCCACGCGCCGGCTTGCTGCACTTCCCTCACACCGCATGCACGGTGACCAAACCGCGTCTGGGCATCGAGCTTGCCAAGCAGCGCATCCAGGCATCCCGCCAAATGCTGTTGCACTTCGTCGCGTGTGGCAAGGTAGCCTCGGGGTTTGTGCCAATTCCACGGCGTGCTTGCGACGGTGAATAGCGGGTGCGGCTGGTGCAGGCGCACGTAGTCATAGGCCATCGTCCACATGCCGCCCGGACGATCTTTCAGATCGATCAGCAGTATCCGCGCCGATGCAGGTAAAAACAGCGACGCCGCGTGCAGCGCATTGAGCCCCGCGATACCGGCCCCGATCACGACAAGATCAAAGTGCCCGGTCAGGGGCTTTTGCGGCGCGTTCGGTGCTTTCGGCGTGGGTTTGTCTGGCACGGCGCACCTTTTTTAATGTCCAAGCGGTTGACGCTATGCACCGCGCCAGCAAAGCGCAAACTTATTCTGCGCCGCGTCGCGCGCTCCGCCGGTTTGCCCGGCAAAAGCGCGGTTTGGTGGTCACCGCCCCCAAGGCGCCGCGCGTCAATCGGCGCAGCCCTTCGGAATGAGGCCATTTCGAACCAGACCTGTTTTTGGCGGCTTAGGGCACGCGCGGCGCCGTGCCGGTGCCCAGCGATCATATGGACAGGCCGCACGCTTTGGGCTAGAGGCGCGGCATGTTGGACAATCGCCCCACCCTGCCCCCCGAAATCGCCCGCCGCCGCACCTTTGCGATCATCTCGCACCCGGATGCCGGTAAAACGACGCTGACTGAAAAATTCCTGCTGTTCGGCGGCGCCATCCAGATGGCGGGTCAGGTGCGCGCCAAAGGCGAAGCGCGACGCACGCGCTCGGACTTCATGCAGATGGAAAAGGACCGGGGCATTTCCGTGTCGGCCTCGGCCATGTCGTTCGATTTCGACGGCCACCGCTTCAATCTGGTGGACACACCCGGCCACAGCGATTTTTCCGAGGATACCTATCGCACACTGACCGCCGTGGACGCCGCCATCATGGTGATCGACGGCGCGAAAGGCGTGGAAAGCCAGACGCAAAAACTGTTCGAGGTTTGCCGCCTGCGTGATCTGCCGATCCTGACGTTTTGCAACAAGATGGACCGCGAAGCGCGCGACACATTTGATATCGTTGACGAAATCCAGCAAAATCTGGCCATCGACGTAACCCCGGCAAGCTGGCCAATCGGCCAAGGCCGCGAATTTCTGGGCTGCTATGATCTGATCCACGACCGGCTGGAACTGATGGACCGGGCCGACCGCAATGTGGTCGGCGAAACGATCCGCATCAACGGACTTGAAGACCCGAAGCTGGCCGAGCACATTCCCGCGCATCTGCTGGATGCCTTTCTGGAAGAGATCGAGATGGCGCGCGAATTGTTGCCGCGATTCGATCAGGAGCAGGTGCTGAACGGCTCGATGACGCCGATCTGGTTCGGATCCGCGATCAACTCATTTGGGGTGCAGGAACTGATGCGCGGGATGGCGGACTATGGCCCCGAACCCCAACCCCTGCCGACGGACGTCCGCCAAATCTCTCCTGAGGAGAAAAAGGTCACCGGGTTCGTTTTCAAGGTGCAGGCCAACATGGACCCCAAACACCGCGACCGCGTGGCCTTTGTGCGGCTGGCGTCGGGGCATTTTCAGCGCGGCATGAAGATGCTGCATGTGCGCGCGGGCAAGCAAATGGCGATCACCAACCCGGTGCTGTTCCTGGCGTCCGACCGCGAACTGACCGAAGAGGCCTGGGCGGGCGACATCATCGGCATCCCCAACCACGGGCAATTGCGCATCGGTGACACGCTGACCGAAGGCGAAGTGGTGCGCTTCACCGGCATCCCGTCCTTTGCGCCAGAGCTGTTGCAGACCTGCCGCGCGGGCGATCCGATGAAGGCCAAGCACTTGGAAAAGGCGCTGACGCAATTTGCCGAGGAAGGGGCCGCGAAAGTGTTCAAGCCCAACATCGGCTCGGGCTTTATCGTCGGGGTTGTGGGGGCGCTGCAGTTCGAGGTGCTGGCGTCCCGGATCGAGATGGAATACGGCCTGCCGGTGCGGTTCGAGCCGTCTCAATTCACCTCGGCCCGGTGGATTTCAGGCGACAAGGCGGCGGTGGAGAAGGTGGTCAACACCAATAAGCAACACATCGCAACCGACACCGACGGCGACCTGGTCTTCCTGACCCGCCTTCAATGGGACATCGACCGGATTGAGCGCGACAATGCAGGCGTGAAGCTGACCGCGACGAAGGCGATGATGGTTTGAGGGGGGGTGGGGAGACCCCGCTCCACCTCCTCTCCCCCGGCGCGGCCAATGGCGCTGCCTGCGCAAAAATATAACCCGCCATCGCTCTTGTATCCGGCCTGGCAAAGGGCCAGCTTCATGGGGCAGGCTCCACCCCGGTTTGACCCCGGCGAGACGGGCTTGTTGCGTAAGCAAAGCCATCGCCCGGCGCTTAACTCCGGCCCCTGTCTTTTCCCAAGCATCGGATCGACGGGCATCAGCCCGTCGATGGCTCTTACGAGGACAAGATCATGGGCAAAGGCGACAACAAGCGCGGAAACAAGGAAACGAAAAAGCCGAAGAAGGAAATCAAGAAAGTCCCCGCGACGGCGAATTCCAACGCCGGCAAGGACCTGACGATTGGCGGCAAGAAGGTTAAATGACGGGCGGCGCGGCGCTCTACAGCGGTGCGCCCTGCCCATGGACGCACCGGGTCGCCCTACCGCGAACCCGGTGCCTGATTAAACACCCTTGATCGCCAAATAGAACAACATCTCAGTATCAAACCGTTCCAGCACTTGTTTCACTGCGTCAGAGATGATCAGCGTTCCTGTGCGACCGTCGCGCCAGATCTGGACGCCGGCGACGGCCTGGTCTTCCTGACCCGTTTGCAGTGGGACATTGACCGGATTGAGCGCGACAATGCAGGCGTGAAGCTGACGGCGACGAAGGCGATGATGGTTTGAGGGGGGACTTGGCCCTGTGCCGAGAAAAATGCAGTGTATCTATATCACCCGGCACTTTGTCCCTTTATTGATCGGAAGCAAGAAAAGACCATTCTGATTGCTCTCACGCTGCACTCGAATCTTTTCCCATTGCCAAATTATCGTTGCCGCTTGCTCAAGGACGCTCGACTTTTGAACGGCGGGAGCAAGATAAATCCCTAAGACGCCCGAACGAAGAATAGCCGCGCGCTCCGGCTTTCGACTTGCATTCTTCAAGTCTTTAGAAATTACTACCCAGTCTGCCTCTTTGCCGAGTTCAGTGAACAAATCAATATCGCTAACATTTACTTGAAAGCGGTCTCTCAATGCATGAGCCTCATGGCCATCCAATTTGATCAACTCGTTTAATGAGCGAGCAATAGATGGCGGCATGTTGTTATCAAAAAGAACTTTTACCATTCAATTGCTCGGGGACTCTAAACCCTTCTCATAGCGCACCGCATCGTTAACGTATTTCATTGGAATTTCATATATTTTTGAAAGATGGCGAGCATCGTATCCATCCACAAATTCTTTGTACAAAGTCCTCGTCGAAATTCCAAACTCATCCAAGATGGGCTCCCCGAAAGATCGTTTTGGGTCAATTACTACAAAGTTGGCTACTGAAGGCCGCCACCTTGCAACAAAGTCATCTTCGTATTCAAGATCGCTCAGTGACTGCTTAACGATCTCGGTAAAAACTTTTTGACCCGGGTTAGCCTTGGAAAGGCTGACCAATTCTCCATCATTTTCAAGGGCATCCATCAATATTTGCCGACCGCTCACACGGAAATTCTGTGTTGCGAGCGGGCGCTCAACACCGAACCGAGTTTCTGCAAGACCAATCGCAAACCTGATGGACTGCGTTGACACGCCTGCTCGCCTCAACGCTTTCACGACCCTCACTTCGATCAAATCCACGAAACTAAGTTCGGTAGTGTCTTCCATATATTGATAGTAGGCAGTCCATAAAGGTTTAGAAGGCCCGCTGCCACGCGTCCACCGAAGCACCTCTTGTGCAGTGCCACCCACGAGGCGTGCAGCCTCTCGTGGGGTGTAAATACCAAGACCAAAAATTTCCGCATGTTGCGGCATGATGGGTCGCTCCTACGAATACGCACATTTAGGTAGCACCATGTGTGTTTAGTCAACCGTTACGGCAGTCAAACCAACCTCGACACCTCCACCGCCGCCCTCACGAAATCCGCGAACAGCGGATGCGGGGCAAACGGCTTGGATTTCAGCTCGGGGTGGAACTGGACGCCGATGAACCACGGGTGGCCCTGGTGCTCGACGATCTCGGGCAGGCGGCCGTCGGGGGACATGCCAGAGAACACCAGCCCCGTCCCTTCCAGCTTCTCACGGTATTTCACGTCCACCTCATAGCGGTGGCGGTGGCGTTCTTCGATGTGGGTGGTGCCATAGATGCGTGCAACGTTCGAGCCGTCCTTCAGCGTCGCGTCATAGGCGCCCAGGCGCATCGTGCCGCCCTTGTCGTCGCCCACCTTGCGCTCAACCACATGGTTGCCCTGCACCCATTCCTTGAGGTGATATACCACCGGCGTGAAGCGTTTGCCGCCCGATTCATGGTCGAATTCCTCGGACCCTGCGTCGTCGATGCCCGCCAGGTTGCGCGCGGCCTCGATGACCGCCATCTGCATGCCTAGGCAAATCCCCAGATACGGTATCTGTTTCTCACGCGCCCATTGCGCGGCGCGGATCTTGCCCTCGGTCCCGCGTTCGCCAAAGCCGCCGGGGACCAGAATCGCGTGGATGCCGGTCAGCATGGGCGATGGGTCCTTGGTTTCGAAGATTTCCGCGTCGACCCATTCGATCTTGACCTTCACGCGGTTCGCCATGCCGCCATGGGTCAGCGCCTCGGCAATGGATTTATAGGCGTCTTCAAGCTGCGTGTACTTGCCGACGATGGCCACCCGCACCTGCCCCTCGGCGTGGGTCAGACGGTCCATCACATCCTCCCACCGCTCCATGTTCGGGCGCGGCGCGGGGTTGATGCCAAAGGCATCCAGTACGGCCTGATCCAGCCCGGCCGTGTGATACGCCAGCGGGGCTTCGTAGATCGAGGACAGGTCGTAGGCCGGGATCACCATTTCCTTATGCACGTTGCAAAAGAGAGCGATCTTCTCGCGTTCCTTTTGCGGGATCGGGTGTTCGGACCGACAGACCAGCACATCGGGGGCCAGGCCGATGCTCTGCAGCTCCTTGACAGAGTGTTGCGTGGGCTTGGTCTTCAACTCGCCTGAGGCCGCCAGATAGGGCAGCAGCGTCAGGTGCATCAGGATGCACTCCCCGCGCGGACGCTCGTGAATGAACTGGCGGATGGCTTCAAAGAACGGCAACCCTTCGATGTCGCCAACCGTGCCACCGATCTCGCACAGCATGAAATCAACCTCGTCATCGCCGATGCGCAGGAAATCCTTGATCTCATTGGTGACGTGCGGGATCACCTGGATCGTTTTGCCCAGGTAGTCGCCGCGCCGCTCTTTTTCCAGCACGTTGGTATAGATCCGGCCCGAGGAGATGGAATCAGTCTTGCGCGCCGGCACGCCTGTGAAGCGTTCATAATGTCCCAGGTCCAGATCGGTTTCGGCACCGTCGTCGGTGACGAACACTTCGCCGTGCTCAAAGGGTGACATCGTGCCGGGATCGACGTTCAGATAGGGGTCCAGCTTGCGCAGCCGGACGGTGAACCCGCGCGCTTGAAGCAAAGAGCCAAGCGCGGCAGATGCCAGCCCTTTGCCAAGGCTGGAAACCACACCACCGGTGATAAAAACGTAGCGCGCCATGCAGGAAACCCCCGTGTTTGTCGCTGACCAAATCAGCGGATCACGGGATTCGATCAATAACCTAATCCCGCGCGTTCCGCAATACGGACGCAACATTCTGTATCGTCAGGGCCAAGGCCCCAAAATCTTGTTGGATTAGTCCTGCCGCGGCGGCAGAAGTGGCGAGTCGCCGGTGGGCGGAAGTTGCACATCGGGCAATTGCACGTCTGGTGTAACCACACCGTCGGTGGCCGGTGCGCCAACCTGGTCCAGAACCGAACTGTTGCCGGTGTTCGAGGCACCAATCACGGTCAGCGCGACTGACGTACAGATGAACGCAATCGCAAAGCCCCATGTCAGCTTGGCCAAACCGGTCAGCGGTGGGCGGCCAGCTTGTGGGCCCATCGCGCCGCCGCCAATCCCCAGACCGCCACCTTCCGAGCGCTGCAACAGCACCACGCCAATCAGCGAGAGCGCCAAAAGAAGATGAACGACGAGGACAACATTCTGCATGGGACGGCCTTTGCAACGGTTCGCGCCTATCTATGCGCAGCAACACAGGGGTGCAAGCCCTTTGCGGCCCTGTTTCAGCCTGCCTGCTCAGCCCGGCGCCATGCACACAATCGACAGTTTGTTGCCATCCGGATCGCGCAGATAAGCGGCGTAAAAATTGTCGGCATAGGGGCGCAATCCCGGCGCGCCCTCGTCGGTGCCACCGTGTGCAAGCCCCTTGGCGTGGCACTGATCCACCACCGCACGGCTTTCTGCGCTAAGAGCTACCATCGAACCATTCCCCACAGTCGCAGGGCGATCATCGAACGGGCGCACCACCCAAAGCCGCATGTCTTCCGAGCGCGTGCCGTAGCACAACTCATTTTCGGCTTCGTAAAGCCGGCTATGGCCCATCTCACCCAGAACCACATCGTAAAACGCACCGGCGCGGGTCAGGTCATTGGTGCCAACCGTCAGATACAGGATCATGACTATTCCTCATCCACATCATCGATATCAACCTGACCGCTGATTCGCCGCCTGAAGATCGACCACGACAGCCCGATCCCCAGCACCAACGACGCCAGAATGATGCCCAGCCACTGGTTGATGACCGAATTGCCGGTCTCCAGCCATCCCCAGTCGATCAACACCCAGATCAGCGCCGCAAACACGGCGGCGACCAGCGCCATGCCGATCGGACCGATCGAACGCAAAGTTGCGCGCAGGTAGACGAGGTAGACCACCACCAACACCAACCCGCCAAGAACCGCCAGCGGAAGCTGGGTTTCCCAGTTCTGCAGGGCCCAGCGTGAAAAGTTCCATTCGGTGGGGTTCCAAGTGACGGCCAACAGGACAAATGCGGTCAGCCAGCGGATCAGGAAACTCATAACGGTGCCTCATGAATGAACGTTTGCCGCATGGTCTAGCGCATCAAGCCCGAGGGTCCAGCTTTTTTCAGATCCAGCACCATTTCCGCGCGCCGCAAGGTCTGCCCATCATATTCGACCGCCTCGTGCTGAACGACTTCAAAGCCCAGGGCGGAAAACGGCGCCTGTGCGGACAGGCTGGCGTGCGTGGTGATCTGGGTCAGGCCCATATCTTGGGCGCGGTTGCAGATCATGGTCATCAAGGCGCGCAGATGCCCGTGCCCCCGCGCCTCAGGCCGGATAAACGCCAAATCCAGATGCCCATCCGACCGCAAGGTCAGCATCCCGGCGGGCTGCCCGGTCTTCACAACGGCCCCGGTCTCCACAACGGCAACATGTTGCGATGCCAAACGCGCCTGCCAGCCCGGCCCGGATGGCGGCGTTGGGCACCACGCCAGACGCTGGGCCTTGGTGTATGGGCTGGGTTCGGCGTGGATCGCGGCATACATCACCGCACCCAGCGCCTCGAAATCCTGCGGGTCGGCCCAACGACATCTGACGTGATCTTGCATGAATGTGCTTTATCCCCACGCCCTGCGGCACTTTTGCGGTTTCCAGTTGTCACGCGCTTGGATATACCGGCGCCGGTTTGAAGACCATCACCGGAAGGGAATCCGACATGGCCAACGTTGTTGTCGTGGGCGCTCAATGGGGCGACGAAGGCAAAGGCAAGATCGTCGACTGGCTTTCCGAACGCGCCGATGTGATCGCGCGTTTTCAAGGCGGTCACAACGCCGGCCATACGCTGGTCATTGATGGCAAGGTGTATAAGCTGCACGCACTGCCATCAGGCGTGGTGCGCGGCGGCAAACTGTCGGTGATTGGCAACGGCGTGGTGCTGGATCCCTGGCATCTGGTCAAGGAAATCGAAACGGTTCGGGCGCAGGGCGTCGATATCAGCCCTGAAACCCTGATGATCGCCGAAAACACCCCGTTGATCCTGCCGATCCACGGGGAACTGGACCGCGCGCGCGAAGAAGCCGCGACCAAGGGCACCAAGATCGGCACCACCGGGCGCGGCATTGGCCCGTGCTATGAGGACAAGGTCGGCCGTCGTGCGATTCGCGTCGCAGATCTGGCAGATCCGGCAACGCTGGAGGCCCGCGTGGACCGCGCGCTTCAACACCACGATCCGTTGCGCAAAGGCCTGGGCATTGAGCCGGTGGACCGCGACGCGCTGATCGCACAGTTGATCGACATCGCAGGTCAGATCCTGCCCTACGCCGCCCCGGTGTGGAAGGTGCTCAACGAAAAGCGAAAAGCCGGGAAACGCATCCTGTTCGAAGGGGCGCAAGGCGCGCTTCTGGACATTGATTTTGGCACGTATCCCTATGTGACCTCGTCCAACGTCATCGCCGGGCAGGCCGCAACGGGCGTGGGCATTGGCCCCGGCAGCATCGACTTTGTTCTGGGCATCGTGAAAGCCTATACGACCCGCGTTGGCGAAGGCCCCTTTCCCACCGAGCTGCTGGACGACGACGGCCAACGGCTGGGCGAACGGGGGCATGAATTCGGCACCACCACCGGGCGCAAACGGCGCTGCGGCTGGTTCGACGCCGCGTTGGTGCGCCAGACCTGCGCCACATCCGGCGTGTCAGGGATCGCATTGACCAAGCTGGACGTTCTGGACGGGTTTGAGACGTTGAAAATCTGCACGGGCTATGACCTGGACGGCACGGTTCTGGACTACTTGCCCACCGCCGCCGACCAACAGGCGCGTTGCACCCCGATCTACGAGGACATGCCGGGCTGGTCCGAATCCACCGAAGGCGCGCGGTCGTGGAACGATCTGCCGGGGAATGCGGTGAAATACGTGCGCCGGATTGAAGAACTGATCCAATGCCCGGTCGCCTTGCTGTCCACCAGCCCGGAACGCGACGATACGATCCTTGTCACCGACCCATTTGCGGATTGATCCATGGCCCTGTCCTACAAAGCCCGCAAACGCCTGTCGCTGCTGGCGCTTTTGGTGGCGATGCCCGCCTATATCGTGGTTGCCGTGACGCTGGTGAGCCTGTTTGAGCGTCCGCATATCTTGCTGGAACTGGCGATTTATGTGGTGCTGGGGATCATCTGGATTGTTCCGCTGAAGCCGCTCTTTCGCGGGGTCGGCCAACCGGATCCGGATGCAGACGACGACACCGCAGACAGGTAAGTCATTTCCCACAGACAAACAAAAAGGAGCGCCGATCAACCTGATCAGCGCTCCTTTTTTCTGGTCGGCAGGTGATCAGGCGCGATCGACGAACTCGCGTGCGTCAGCCACGAATTCCGACATAGGAGAGACCAAAAACTGGCCGCGGCGCGCGCGCTGCAACGTGCCGTCGCGCATCAGTTGGCCGAACGTGCGCAGCATGTTTTCGCGGCTGCGTGTCATCGGCAGGCCGGTCGAGGCCACGTGGCGCATCACCTGCGGGCGGGTGAATTCGGTCACACCCTCTACGTATGCGACATAGGCGGCGGCGGCTTCGGTCAATTCGGACAACGTGGTCAGGTTCATCGGCGTGACAAAATCGGTGAACGCGCGGCCTTCATCCGCTTCGGGCGCGGGCGCGTCCTCGTCATACAGTTCTTCCATGGCCAGTGCCCCGGCGTTGATCCGGCGCGGCTGAATAACCTCGGTTTCGGTTGGTCGGTCAATACGCTGTTCCGACACCAACACCAGCGGCGGCTGTGCGTTGCTGGGGCGTTCCGTGCGGTGCGCGGTCGGGCGGGCCGGACGATGCGGCGTACCGTCATCTTCGGCACGCGGCTCTGACCGGCGCACACTGCGCTCCAGATCGGCGCGGTAGCGCGCGATTTCACGCTGCTCTTCTTCCTCGGGGCGCCGCGGGCCACTGGCCTCTTCTTCGGCACGGGTCGCCAGCACGGCGGCCTTCATGTGCGAAATGGTCGATTGACGGCGCTGCGCCTCTACATCCGAAAACTGCGTATCGGCGGCGCTGTTGAGCCGGTCAACCGAGGCATCGGAATCACCGTCCTGCAAGATCGCGCGGCGCTGGCGTTCCGCATGGCGCAGCGTTTCCGCGTCCCGCTCCACTGCTGCCAGTTCGGCCAACAATTCGGCTTCATCCTCGGCCGGAAGGCCGGTTTCACCCAAAGCCGAGGCCACGCGCGCGCGCAATTCCTCTTCGCTGGGCGGTGTGTCGTCGTCTTCGGCGGTGACGCCCGCAGTGTCTTCGACCGCCTCATCATGCGCCGCAATCGGGTGGCGTTCGGTCAGGGCTTCATCATCGCCCAAAGGGGTTTCGTCCGCAGCTTCGTCCATCAGATCAGCGGCTTGCCCTGACGTCTCATCCGACACGGGCGCGTCTTCATCCGCCAGATCGCTGTCACCGAATGCGGCCATCGCGGCGCGCACCGAATCGGCGGCACCGACGGTGGCATCGGCGGCGGCATCGGCGGTGGCCTCAGGCCGGGCTTCCGCCAGGGCCTCTGGGGGCAGCGGCGGCGGCACATCGGTGGCCCGGGCGGCGGCAACAGCGGCCATGACGGCATCATCATCGCTGGCCGGCACGCTGCTCGCCGGACGCGGCGCCGGGCGCACCACGACAACGCGGCGGTTCTGGCGCTCTGGGGCCGGGGTTGGCGTTACGGGATCGGCGGGCGTGTTTTGGGCTGCAGCGGCGGCTGCGGTTTCTGCGGCTGTTTCTGCGGCTGTTTCTGCGGCCAGTCGCGCGGCGCCAACTTGCAGGGCCTGCGTGGCGGCCAATTGCTGAATATCAACGTCGGGCGTGTCTGGCGCGTCTTCATCGCCCAAAAGCATCGCCGCATCGACATCGTCGTCCTGCGTGGCGTGTTGATCTGCCGGTTGTTCGGCGCCTTGATTTGCGTGCTCGGCGGCAAGGCGTTCTTCCTCGGCGCGTTCTTCTTCGGCGCGCTCTGCATTCTGGCGCTCATCGGCGATGCGGCGGGCGGCAGCCGCTCGGGCCGCCTCGGCCTGAGAGGCCATCCGCTGTTGTTCCGCGCGCAGGGCCTCCCGGCGTGCTGCAGCGGCTTGCGCAGCCTCGAGTCTCTCTGCTTCGATCCGGGCGGCTTCGGCTTGTTCAGCCGCTGCGCGCTCTGCCTCCAATCGGGCGGCCTCAATTTCCGCAAGGCGCACGGCTTCGGCTTCAGCTTCGGCTTCGGCTTCGGCTTCGGCTTCGGCTTCGGCTTCGGCTTCGGAACCCGTGTCGGGCAAATCTTCGTCAGGCAAATCTTCGTCGGGCAAGTCCGCGTCGGGCAAGTCTGCGTTCATCACGCCCGCGGCCTCTTCAACGGCATCGTCCGTCATGAAGGGTGCGACCAGCCCGGCAACGCCGTCTTCGCTGGTCGGGGCATCGTCTTCGTCATCGGCCTGATCGAACGCACGGACCTGCGCTACGGCGGCGCGAATACGTTGCAGCTTGGCCGAGATCCCGGACATTGCCGCGTCGTCTTCGGTGCCGCCAGCCAGGGCACTGCCCGCCAACGCAGCCGCAGGGGCGGCCACGATTGCGGCTTGAACGGCAGTGCCAATGGCGCTTGCCTCGGCGGATTGGGTATCCGCCACCTGCTCTGCCTCGGCCTGTGACGCAACCGGGCCGGGCACCGTAACTTCGCCGTCTGCATCCGCGACCGGCATGTCGGTGGGCGTTTCGGCGGGCGTGTCGGTGGATACAGCGGCGGGCGCGGTGTGATCCTCGGCCTCAGGCGGCTGCGCACTGTCGTCGCCAGATGCCTGCTCAGCCTCGATCTGAGGGCGCAGGATCACGCCATTGCCCTGGATCTTCGCCTCTACCCGGCGCTTGATCTCACGCTCAGCGATTCGGTGCAGCATTTCGGCATCGGGCGTCGGCGGTTCCGCCCCGAAGTACCTGTCTTCGGCAGCCAGATCGCGGAAATACTCCGCAATCGCCTTCATCGTATTGAAGGGCTCGTCGAACCCCTCCAACGTGCATGAGAAGGTGCCATAGGACACCGTGAGAATTTTGCTTGGACCGACCATACGCTTACGTCCCTTATCAATACTTATGCTCGACAATGACTGCCTCAGGGAGCGTCAGTATGAAGCCTGCAAGGTTATTTTTTGCCCAGAATGTGGCCGTCCTTGCGTTTGCCTGCCGCAATTGACAAAGAAATCACATGTCAGCGCGATACGCAAAACATCAGGGGATCACACTTGCCGGAGGGGGCGAGTTGCGCGGCGATACGCTGATCCGCGCACTGCAGCATGCCCCCAATCTGGTTGCCGCCGATGGGGGGGCGGACCGGGTTGTCGGGCTGGGGCATCGGCCGGATCTGGTGATCGGCGACATGGATTCGCTGTCTGATACCCTGCGTGACAGCCTGTCGCCCGCGCAGCTGCGCACGGTCACCACGCAGGACACCACCGATTTCGACAAGGCGCTGGCACTGATTGAAGCCCCCTTCATCCTGGCCGTGGGGTTTTCGGGCGCGCGGCTGGATCACACCTTGGCGGCAATGACCACGCTGATCCGCCATGCCGACCGCAAGATCGTGCTCGATACCGGCCATGACCTGTGTTGCGTCCTGCCGCCTGAATTGACGCTGTCGTTGCCCGTGGGCACCCGCGTTTCGCTGTTTCCCATGGGGCGCGTGGCCTGCACATCCTCGGGGCTTCGCTGGCCCGTTGAGGGGTTGGCGTTCGATCCCGCCGGGCAGATCGGCACCTCCAACAGCACGGTGGGCGGGCCGCTTCACCTGACGGCCGATGCGCCCCGTATGTTATTGCTGCTGCCCGACGGACTTATGGACGCGGTGCTGCCCGCGCTCCGGTCCGCGCCGTCCTGGCCACCGCCCGTTCCCGCGCGATGATATAAAGGCCCGAGGATGCGATGATGGCGATCCCGGCCCAGGACAGCGTATTCGGCCAATCGCCGAAGAACATGAACCCAAAGAATACAGCGCCGACAATTTCCAGGTAATGCAGCGGTGCCAGCGTGGCCGATGGCGCATAACGCAGCGCGTAGGTGATCAGCAGATGCGATGTGGTCGCGGCCAGCCCAACGCAGAACAGTTGCACCCAGACCACCCCTGAGGGGTTGGTCAGCTGCAGTTCTGGCACCTCCCACCACCAACCCAGCGCGACCACCGGCACCATGACCACCACACCCAACGCGGCGGTGGTGAACTGCATGACCTCGGGCGGGGTATCGCGCGACACGCGGCGCGTCACCAGCATGTAAAACGCAAAGAACAGCGCCGTTGCCAACGGATACAGAGCCGCTTGCCCGAATTGCGCGAAATTGGGCTGGATCACCAGCAACGCCCCGGCAAAGCCGATAAGCGACGCGATGATGCGGCGCGGACCGACCTGATCCCCGAACCACAGCGCCCCCATCGCCAACAGGATGAACGGCTCGACAAACACAATCGCCAGCGCATCGGCAATCGGCATGACCCGCACAGCGCCGACAAAGGCAGCAGTAGAGCCGATCAGCATCAGCGCCCGGATGCTCAACCACCCCCATTGGGTGCGCGACAGCCGCAACCCCTGCCCCATCATCCAGACAACTGGCGCCATCAACACCGTCTGGACCACCAGCCGTGACACCGTCACTTGTGCAATGCTGACATGCTGAGAGGCCATTTTGGCCGCGACATCAATCAGCGGCGCCAACGCGCAAAACCCCAGCATCATCGCCACGGCCAGCGGAACGCTGTCCGACAGCCCGCTGGTTTGCGGCACGGTGTTGGGGGTGGGATGATCTGTCATGGCGGCAAGGGTTAACCGCCAACGCCGCCCGGCGCCCATCCATTTCCGACATCCCACGCCTTGTTTGCAAAGAAAATCTGGACCAGGCCAGATGGATCGCCACCGACAGATGCCGGGTCGTATCTTGCCATACCATCAACTTGCAGGTGCCCGCCCACCGTGGCCTGCACCGGCCCGGGTTGCACAAAGGCAACCTGAACCTGGCTAAAACCGACCCGCCGAAGATTGGGTGCCGCCGAAATACCGTTGAGCCCTCAGCAGTTCGGCACGTTCACGGCCAGCCCGCCCAGCGCGGTTTCCTTGTATTTCTCGCTCATATCCGCGCCGGTCTGGCGCATGGCCTCAATGCAATTGTCCAGCGGCATGAAATGTGTGCCATCACCGCGCAACGCCAGCGACGCGGCGCTGACCGCCTTGATGGCGCCCAAACCGTTGCGCTCAATACAGGGCACCTGCACCAGCCCCTTCACCGGATCGCAGGTCATGCCCAGGTGATGCTCCAACGCGATTTCGGCGGCGTTTTCGATCTGCTCGGGCGTGCCGCCCATCACCGCGCATAAGCCGGCGGCGGCCATCGCGGCGGCGCTGCCAACCTCGGCCTGGCATCCGCATTCCGCCCCTGAGATGCTGGCGTTATGCTTGATCAACCCGCCAATCGCCGATGCGGTCAGCAGGAAATCCTCCACCCTCTCGGCGCTGGCGCCCGGCACATGGTCCAGCCAATAGCGGATCACCGCCGGCATTACCCCCGCCGCGCCATTGGTGGGCGCTGTCACCACCTGACCGCCCGCCGCGTTTTCCTCGTTCACGGCCATCGCGTAGGTGGACATCCAGTCATTGATCACATGCGGCGCGGTCAGGTTCAGGCCCCGTTCCGCCAACAGCGCCTGATGGATCGCTTTGGCCCGGCGGCGCACCTTCAGCCCGCCCGGCAAGGTGCCGTCTTCACTTAGCCCGCGTTCAATGCAGGCGTTCATCACCGACCAGATCCGCGCCGTGCCGGATTTCAGCGCCACGCCATCGCGCAAGACCAATTCGTTGGCGCGCTTCATCCCCGCAATCGTCAGGCCTGACTCGCGCGCCATGTCCAACATCTGCCGCGCGGACTGAAAGGGATAGGGGATCGGCGGCGGTTTGACACCGGCCTCACCCGCCTCATGCTCGGCTTTGGTGACCACAAAGCCCCCGCCGATCGAGAAAAACGTCTCTTGCAAGATCACATCACCCTGGGCGTCGGTCGCCATCAAGATCATGCCATTTGCGTGCCCGTCCAACGCGGGACCGTAATCGAAGATCAGGTCATTAGCGGGTGCGAATAACAACTCCGGCAGGCCCGGCGGCGTCATAACCCCTTGCGAACGGATCTCCGCCAGAACCGCCTCGGCGCGGGCCGCGTCATAGCTTTCGGGCAAGAACCCGGCCAGCCCCAGAATGACCGCCCGGTCGGTGGCATGGCCAACCCCGGTGAAGGCCAACGAGCCATGCAAGGACGCCCGCAGCCCGTGCGCCTGAAACGGCGAGGCGCGCAGCAAGTCCAGAAACCGCGCCGCCGCCACCATCGGCCCCATCGTATGGCTGGAGGACGGGCCAATGCCGATCTTGAACATGTCGAAAACAGAGAGAAACATGACTGCCTACCCAAATATTTTTCGCCACCCTATAGCCCACCACTCTCCACTCCTGCCCGCCACCGACACCCCAGCCCTCATTTCAGACCTTCGCTTGTCTTCGCAGCCCCCCAATGATCAAAGCCCTCGCATTCCGGGCCCGTCATCTCAGGGGCGCTTTCTCAGCCCCCTTCATCTTTCCAAATCTACTCTGGTGGGAGGCGCGCAGCGCCGTGGGAGGTGAAACCTCCCGGCACGCCGCAGGCGTGCAGAGCCGCGGTCATCCCAACGCGCTGCCCTCAGGGGGGGAACACGGCCCCGGCTCGGTAAACGGCGCGGCACCCAGACCTTCTGCGCGGGACGCGCGCGCCACGCTGGGGCGCCCCTCCAACCCGCGCGCCATGGCCCGCAGTGCCGCGAACGCGCTGAGGTCGAACCATCCCTGCGCCACCCCGCCATAGATCTGCGCCCAGCGCAGCAAGGGGGCCACGTAGAAATCCAATACCGACGGCTCGGCGGCGCCCAGCCAGGGCACACCGGCCTGGGCGACATCCTCCACTATCCCAAAATGGCGGTGCACGCGGGCCGTTACTGTCGCGTGCAACAGGTGCTGCGCCCTGGTGTCCGCGCCGACATACTGTGCCGGGTAAAAGACCTGGCGCAGATCGGAATGCAGGGTGTTCGACACGAAGAACAACGTCTTCAGGAACGCCCCGCGCTGTGCGTCGCCGGGCTGCGGTGCCAGGCTCCCCTCATGCTCGGACAGCCACAAAAGGATGGCGGCGGTTTCCGACAGCGGGCCACCGGGCGTTTCCAGCACCGGGATCAACCCGGCAGGGTTCAGAGCCCGGTAGGCGGCACTGTCCTGCTGGCGGGTGCTTCGGTCCACAAGACGGGTGTCAAACGGCACGCCCAGTTCGTCCAGCACCATGCGAACAATCAAAGAGGCATTGTCGGGCGCGTAGTGTAGCGTGAACATCGGCAAGGTCCGCAGTCAGCATCAATTGCACCAGATGATAGCCGGCATCACCACCATGGCCCGCGCCGCAACGACACTTCCCGCCCCGGACAAGACACGTTTTGCCCCCTGTCCGCCCGCGCCGATTTTGCTATAACATTCTGGCACATCCAACCCGGAGCCACGGCCATGAACCTGACCCCCATCGACCGCGCCAAATTTGCCGCCGCGCGGCGGGCCGTTGATTTGGTCGAAGACGGTATGAAGTTGGGCCTCGGCTCCGGTTCTACCGCCGCCTGGATGGTGCGCGCGCTGGCGCAGCGTGTGGACGAGGAAGGGTTGCGGCTGACCTGCGTTCCCACCTCGACCCGGACCTCGGAACTGGGGCGTGAGTTGGGGCTGAAGATCACCGGGCTGGACGAGGCCGGTTGGCTGGACATGACCATTGACGGCACCGACGAATTCGACACCGATCTGACCTTGATCAAGGGCGGCGGCGGATCGCTTTTGATGGAGAAGATCGTCGCCACGGCCAGTGACAAGATGGTGGTGATTACCGACGCGTCGAAAGAGGTGCGCACGTTGGGCGCATTCCCCTTGCCGGTTGAGGTGATCCCCTTTGGGTGGCAGGCCAGCCGTATGCTGATCGAGGAATTGCTGAGCGCGATGGACGTGATGGGCACGCAGGCGACCCTTCGCATGAACGGATCGCGGCCTTACATGACGGATGAGGGCAACCATATTCTGGACTTGTCGCTCGGCCGGATCGGCAACCCACGGCAAGTGTCTCTGGCGCTCAATCAGGTGCCGGGGGTGGTGGAAAACGGGTTGTTCATCGACATCTGCGACGCTGTGGTGATCGGCTATCCCGATGGCCGGGTGGAAATGCGTGACATCGGCACTGGCGAGGTCGAGCATGAGCGCATCGTATTCGAAGAACCCGACAACATCTTCAGCGACGTGTAACGCCGGACGCGCCGTAGGGTGCGTGCTCGCACGCACCGTTTGTGCCCCATGGCCTAGTCGCAGGCCAGGTCCAGCAGATGCTCCACATGCAGATCCAGCGCATCCAGGACCGGATACCCCGGATCCACACCATCGAACGCCAGCCCCAGATCGGTTCCCGCCAACACCACTGCGTCCGCGCCCCGGTCGATCAGCCGTTGCCCTTCGCCGATCAGGACGTCCCGCGCATTGGCCGGGCATGCGCCTGAAATGGCAATCTTGATGTAGGTGTCGTGCACCAGATCCAGATCCACAGGGGCCAAGGCGCGGGTCTGATGCAACTGGCCATACAGCGCTGATCCCGCAACCTGACGGGTGCCCAGCAATCCGACGGTTTTCAATCCGCGCGCCGCAAACCCCGCGTCCATGGGCGCGATGGCGCTGATCAACGTCAGCGGCGATACGGCCTCGGTTTGCGCAAAACAGAAATGCCCACCCAACGAGGTGATCGAGGCGAACTCAGCCCCCGCGCCCTTCAATTCAGCCAGATGCACGCCGTAAGCCGTGGCCTGCGCCCGGCTATTGCCGTCTTCAGCATTGCGGGCCAACACCTGCACATCCGCATTGGCGATCGTCAGACGAAGACTGCGGCCTCGTGCCGCCGCGCCTGCAACCAAACGTTGGTAATACACCACCGTCGCCGCCGGCCCGATACCGCCGATCAAGCCGATATGTCGTGTGGGGTGCTGCATGGGTCTGGTCCTGTCGTTGGTCATCGGCCGCGATTGGCGCAGGTCCAACAAGACCCGTCAATCCGAGTCTGCGTCAAGCCCATTCACAGACCGATGCCGGGCCCAAATTCGGTCCCAAACCCGACCCAATCCAAGGTCAGCGATGCTGGTCAATCAACACCGGATTGCCGTCTGGGTCTGTCAGGGTGATGAACCCCGGTCCCGCGCCCTCAGGGTCGGTGGTTGTGTCCAGCGTCACGCCTGCCGCTTGCAGCATCGCCTGAATGGCGCGCACATCGTCGAACGGGTCCACGGGTTGCGCGTTCGAATCCCAACCGGGATTGAAGGTCAGCGAGGTCTTTTCAATCATCCCCTGAAACAACCCGATCACGGCGGTCGGCCCTTTCAGGATCAGCCACCCCTGATCCGGATCACCCCCCAGCGCCTGAAACCCAAGGTTTTCGTAAAACGCTTTCGACGCCGCCAGATCCTTGACGGCCAAACTGATGGAAAAGGCTCCTGGGTTCATTGGTGTTGCTCCGGTCTGTGTCACTGCGCCCAGCATAGCACATGAAACGCCCTGCGCGTTCTGAACGTATGGAACCCCGCGCCCATCCATGGAATAAGCCGGGCAAGGAGACACCACATGACCAGTTTCGACTACGACCTCTTTGTCATCGGCGGCGGCTCAGGCGGGGTACGCGCGGCGCGGATTGCCAGCAGCGACCACGGCGCCAAGGTCGCCATGGCCGAAGAATTCCGCATGGGCGGAACCTGTGTGATACGGGGCTGCGTGCCCAAAAAGCTGATGGTTTTTGCGGCCGGCCACGGCACCGCGATCGATGAGGCCGCGGCCTATGGCTGGCAGGTCGAAAAGGGGCGGTTTGACTGGACGGCGTTCCGCCACCGGCTGGACGCCGAATTGAACCGTTTGGAAAGCATCTACACCCGCAATGCCGAAACGGCGGGGGTGACGATCTATCATCAGCGCGCCACGGTGGCCGATCCGCATACGGTGCGGCTGGCCGACGGGCGCAGCGTCACCGCGCGGCATATCCTGATCGCCACCGGCGGCACGCCCTTTGTGCCAGAGCCCTATGCCGGGCTGGGCGCGATGACCTCGAACGAGATTTTTCTGATGGACCAGTTGCCACGGACAATGCTGGTGCTGGGCGGCGGGTTCATCGCCTGCGAGATGGCCGGCATCCTGCAAGGGTTGGGCGTGCAGGTGACGCAAATGTATCGCGGCCGCCAGATCTTGCGCGGCTTCGACGATGACCTGCAAGAGCATGTCGCGGCGGCGCTGACCCAGCAGGGCGTGAACCTTGAGGTCAATACCGACCTCACGCAACTGGACCGGCTGGACGATGGCCGCTTTCGCGCCACCTGCACCCAAGGCCGCGTGCGGGAATATGACACCGTTCTGTTCGCCACCGGGCGGCGCCCGAATGTGGACGGGCTGGGGCTGGCCGAAGCGGGCGTCAAGCTGGCCGACACTGGCGCGGTCGCCGTTGACGACTATTCGCAGACCAACATTCCGTCGATCTTTGCCGTGGGGGATGTCACCGACCGCATTCAGCTGACGCCCGTGGCGATCCGCGAAGGACACGCCTTTGCCGACACCGTCTTTGGCGGCACGCCCACCAAGGTAGACCACACCATGGTCGCCAGCGCCGTCTTTACCCGGCCTGAGGCCGGAACAGTTGGATTGACCGAAGAACAGGCGAAGGCCGAAGGCCCCGTGCAGATCTACATGGCCAGCTTCCGGCCGATGCAAACCAGCTTCATTGACGCCGAAACCAAGGCGCTGATGAAACTGGTGGTCTGCGCCAACACGCGGCGTGTGTTAGGGTGCCATTTCGTCGCGCCGGGCGCAGGTGAATTGATCCAGATCGCCGCCGTCGCGCTGAAAATGGGCGCGACCAAGGACGATTTCGACCGGACCATGGCCGTTCACCCAACCATGAGCGAAGAGCTGGTATTGCTGCGTCACCCGACGCGAACCAGCTAATTTCGATGAACTGACGGTAAGTTGGGCCGATTTGGCTTGAAACCTTGGGTTTTGTGCCCAATTCAGGCACAAGACCATTTGCAAGTGACAGACCCGAACCAAGGAGTGGCCATGTCAGGTAATTCAGGAGGCCCGTGGGGCGGCGGCGGTGGAAACCGTGGCGGCTCTGACGGTGATGGCAATCGCCCCAACGGCAGCGGTGGAAACCGCCCGACCGGTGGCGGCAACGGCCCGCAAATCCCCGAAATCGACGATTTGGTCAGGAAGGGCCAGCAGCAGCTGAAAGTCCTGATGGGCGGACGCGGTGGTCAGGGTGGTGGCGGCAATAAAGGGTCTGGCGGCGGGGGCGGCATCAGTGGCCGCGGCGTCGTGTTGGGGCTTTTGGGCGTTGTCGCGCTCTGGGGCTATGTTTCGGCCTACTCGGTCCGACCCGAAGAGCAATCCGTCGAGCTTTTGTTCGGTCAGGAATATGCCATCGGCCAACCAGGTTTGAACTTCGCGCCCTGGCCCGTCGTGTCGGCCGAGATCGTTCAGGTCACCACCGAACGCGTGACCGAAGTGGGCACCTCGCGCTCTGGGCTGGACAGCGGATTGATGCTGACCCGCGATGAGGCCGTCGTGGACATCCAATTCCAGGTCGTCTGGAACATCACGGCACCCACGGACTATCTGTTCAATCTGGCTGATCCGGCGAACACGGTGCGCGCTGTGGCTGAATCAGCGATGCGCGACATTATTGCGCGCTCGGAATTGTCGCCCATTCTGAACCGGGATCGCGGCGCCATTGCCGCCGAGCTGAGCAACGCCATTCAAGAAACCCTGAACAGCTATGCGGCAGGGATCAACATCATCCGCGTGAACTTTGACCGCGCCGATCCCCCCAGCGAAGTCATCGACAGCTTCCGCGAAGTGCAGGCCGCGCGTCAGGAACGTGACCGTCTGGAACGTCAGGCCGATGCCTATGCCAACCGTATTCTGGCTGGGGCACGCGGTGAATCCGCCCAGATCCAGGAACAGGCCGAAGGCTACCGTGCCCAGGTGGTGAACCTGGCCGAAGGTGAAGCCAGCCGCTTCCTGGCCGTTTGGCGGGAATACCGCAACGCGCCTGAAGTGACGCGTCAGCGGATGTATCTGGAAACCATGGAACGCGTTCTGGGCAGCATGGATCTGACGATCCTTGACAATGTCTCAGGCGAAGGCGGCTCAGGCGTCGTGCCTTACCTGCCGCTGGACGCCGTGCGCAACCGCAGCACGCAGGGGAGCAACTGATGAACCGTACAACGCTTCTTATCCCCATCGTCGTGATCGCAGCCGCGATCGGCCTGTCGTCGATGTTCGTCGTTGACGAACGTGAAAACGCGCTGGTCCTTCAGTTTGGTCAGGTCAAGCAAGTGCGGACCGAGCCGGGGCTGTATTTCCGCATTCCGTTCCTGCAGGAAGTCGTGCGCTATGATGCGCGGATCCTGGGCTTGCAAACGCAACCGTTGGAAGTCACCCCCGCCGATGACCGCCGTCTGGTGGTCGACGCATTCGCCCGTTGGCGGATCTCGGATGTGCGCCAGTTCCGCCGTGCTGTTGGCGTGGTTGGTATTCAAGCCGCGCAAGTGCGGATCGAAAGCATCCTGAACGCGGCTATTCGACAAGTCATGGGCTCTGTTCCCTCAGGCGCTGTGCTGTCCGAAGACCGGACCGGCCTGATGAACCAGACCCGCGATGTCGCCCGGCGTGAAGCACAGGCGCTTGGTGTCGATGTGATCGACGTGCGGCTGACACGCACCGACCTGCCTGAGCAGAACCTGGCCGCGACCTATGCCAGAATGCGGGCAGAACGTGAACGCGAGGCTGCCGACGAAATCGCACGCGGTAACGAAGCCGCGCTGCGGGTTCGCGCGCTGGCAGACCGGACGCAGGTTGAACTTGTGTCCTCGGCCAATCGTGACAGCGAGATCATTCGCGGTGAAGCCGACGCCGAGCGGAACCGGATCTACGCCGAAGCCTTTGGACAGGATCCAGAGTTCTTTGCCTTCTCGCGGTCATTGACGTCCTATGAGCGGGCGCTGACCGGGGACAACGCGTCCATGGTGCTGAGCCCGGACAGCGACTTCTTCCGCTTCCTGCGCAGTGTCGATCCGACGGGTGCGGGTGTCAGTGCAGCGAGCGATTTCGCCGCACGACCGGTTGAGGCCGCGGCAACAGATGCCCCTGCCGATGCGCCGGTTGACGCACCAGCCGATGCACCTGCGGACGGCACCAACAACTGACCCAAACGCGCCCCCACCCCCGGGGGCGCGTTTCTTTCTGACCCCAAACCCATATCCCGGACACCCCATGTCACCAACGCCCGTGCTGCTGGCCGACGGCGAAACCCGCCTGGCTGAATTTCGTCCGGACAAAGGGCGCTACTGGCGCGACCATGGGATCATGGCGGTTGCGCTTATGGCCGTTGCGGGCGGTGCGCTGTGGGTGATGGATGTGCCCTACCCCGCCATTGGCTCGTTGGGTGCGGTTCTGGCGGTGGGCGTGCGAGCCGCCTATCTGGCCAGTGAAACGCTGTCCCTTGTCTGGACGCTGACCGACCGGCGCCTGCATTTGCCCGGACCCAATCGGACGATCAATCTGCTGGACATCAAAACCGTGCGCCCCTTCCTGGGCGACGTGCAGATCATCACCACAAGCGGCGACAAACATCTGCTGAAACACATGGCAGACGCGCGATCGGTGATCACCCAGATCACACAGGCGCGCGACAAGCGGGCCCGGCGGCGCAACTGACGCTCGCACATCGGGTGCGCTGGATCATTTGGTGCGCTTGGCTGCGTGGCAAGACCGCCCATTTGCGCCCTGCCGCCCGTTTCTGCGCCGTGACCATGGGTCAAGACTGTGGCATCCCAGGGAAGGCTTGGCTATAAGCCTGCCAGCCTGTTCCCGGCTGACCAGAAGGCGCGCGCATGACCCTGTTTTTCACCAATGCCCGGCTCATCGACCCCGAGGCCGGAACCGACACCAAAGGCACCTTGAGCGTGCAGGACGGCGTGATCAGCGGTGTCAATGACGGCCCGCCGCCGGCCGATGCGCGTATCATCGACTGTGCCGGGAAGTGTCTGGCGCCGGGGCTGGTGGATTGGGGCGTGCACGTCGGCGAACCCGGCGCACGACACATGGAAAGTTTTCGCAGCGCCGGACTGTCGGCTGCGGCCGGCGGCGTCACCACCTTTGTCACCCGGCCGGACACAACCCCGGCGGTGGACACCCCGGAAACACTGGATTTCCTGCGCCGCCGCGCCAGCACCGAATCCCCCGTCAACGTGCACCACATGGCGGCCCTGACCCGGGGACGTGACGGGCGTGAGATGGCCGAGATCGGGTTTTTGCTGGATGCCGGTGCCGTTGCATTCACCGATGCAGAGCGGGTCGTCACCGACACCCGCATCCTGGGGCGCTGCCTGACCTATGCGCGCAGCCTCGGCGCGTTGGTCGTCGGCCACCCACAGGACCCCGGTTTAAGCCTGGGCACGTCGGTGACCTCGGGCAAGTTTGCCAGTTTGCGGGGCCTGTCGGGCGTGTCACCGATGGCCGAACGGATGGGCTTTGACCGCGACATGGCGTTGATCGAAATGACCGGCGCGCGCTACCACGCCGACCAGATCACCTGCGCCCGCACGCTGCCCGCATTGGAACGCGCCCGGCGCAATGGGTTGGATGTGACAGCTGGGATTTCCATCCACCATCTGACGCTGAACGAATATGACGTGGGCGACTACCGCACCTTCTTCAAGGTGTCCCCGCCCCTGCGCCGCGAGGAAGATCGGCTTGCGATGGTGCAGGCCGTCGCGGATGGGGTGATCGATGTGATCGGCAGTTTCCACACGCCGCAGGACGAAGAAAGCAAACGCCTGCCATTTGAGGAAGCCGCGCCCGGTGCCGTGGGACTGGAGACACTGCTGCCCGCCGCCATGCGCCTGTATCACGCCGGGCACCTGACCTTGCCGCAACTGTGGCGCGCGATGGCGCTGAACCCCGCCCGCAGGCTGGGGTTGGCGTGCGGGCGTCTGGCCGCGCAGGCCCCCGCCGATCTTGTGCTGTTCGACCCCGATGCGCCCTTTGTGCTGGACCGCTTCAGCCTGAAATCGAAGTCCAAGAATACGCCCTTTGACGGCACCCGGATGGAGGGTAAGGTTCTGGCAACCTATGTCGCCGGAGAGCCGGTTTTTCAGCGAGAGACCGCATGACCCTTCTGCCCGCGTTTGACACCGCCCCCCTGCTGCTGGCCGTGATCGGACTGGGTGCCTACCTTTTGGGTTCTGTTCCGTTTGGGTTGGTGATCACCCGCATGCTGGGGTTGGGGGATGTGCGCCAGATCGGATCCGGCAACATCGGCGCCACCAATGTTTTGCGCACGGGCAACAAGCCCGCCGCGCTGGCCACGCTGCTGCTGGACGCGGGCAAGGGGGCCATCGCGGTGTTGATCGCCCGGTCCATCGCTGGCGAAGACGCCGCGCAACTGGCCGGGCTTGCATCCTTTCTGGGCCACCTGTTCCCGGTCTGGCTGGGCTTCAAGGGCGGCAAGGGCGTGGCGACCTTCCTGGGCACGATGCTGGCGCTGGCCTGGCCCGTCGGGCTGGCGTGCTGCGCCACTTGGCTGGTGACGGTGAAACTGACAAAGATTTCGTCGGCGTCGGCGCTGGCCGCGTCCGCCTCGGCGGCGCTGTGGTGCCTGGTGTTCGGCCCGGTGTCCATGATTGCGCTGGCCGTGGCACTGGCTGCATTGGTCTGGCTGCGGCACGCGCCGAATATCCGGCGGCTGTTGGCAGGGTCCGAACCGAAAGTCGGCAAATAGACCCTTAGCTGCAAATCCCGTTGATCTGCGCATCGCGCCACGGGATCCGCACTGGCCAGTCAGGCAAAGCGCCCGGCTCCATCACCTGCGACAGCAAGCCATGCAGCCGCTGTGTGCGCGCGCCATCCGGGTCCAGCGCCGCGCAGCAGACGTATTCTTCGACCAAAGACGCCTGCTGTTCGTAACCATATTCAATGAACCTTGGGTTGCTGCGAGTGTCGAACAGATACGGGTCGGCGTTGGATGCATGCTCCAACCCCACGCGCAATGGCGAATAGCCAGTGAGGTCCCGGTTTTGCCATTGCCAGACATGCGTCATCTCATGGGCAAAAAACATCGCCACGCCCAGCGGCAAGGTGCCATCCGGCAGGCGCGCGAAGTCGTCGCGGATCAGGTCATCGCGCACGGTCACATGGTTCCACAGCGTAACCCCCGCCGTGCGCCCGGTCTGCCATTCACCGTCTGGCGGCGGCACAATGCGTTCGCGGCAGGTGGTTTGCGGACGGGCGCGGAAATGATGCTGGCGCAGGCCGATTACGCCCGATGACCCCAGCCGCGCCCGCGAGGCATCGAACCCGCCGCCAAACAAGCGGCTCGCCAGTTCGGTTTCATTGGCCGTCAGTGCGCGCCCGCAGCCCGACAGGATCAGCGACACGGACAAAAGCGGCAGGACAATCAAGGCAATACGCATAGGGGCATCCCAAGCGGCTTTGCCCTCTGCGTCAAGAAGATTCGCCCGCGATCGACTTCAACATCTGGCGTTCATACAGGCTTGGCGCCAACCGGTTCACCCACCAGGCCAGCCCCGCCACGCGCCCGACGGGGATGAAATCCCGGCCCTTGCGCACTCCGGTCAGGATGATCTGGGCTGCCTGTTCAGGCGTCATCTGGTCAATCCCGTCCGTCGCCGCGCCCGGCCGCCCCATGCCCTGCGCATCAAACGCCGCACCGGGGTTGGTGTTCACAAACGACGGCGCAGCAAGCACCGTGCGCACACCGTGGTCCGCTTCTTCACCGCGCAGCGACGCAAAGAAGCCGGTCATTGCGTGCTTGGACGCGGCATAGGCTGAGCGGTGCTTCAACGGCGCAAACCCGGCGACCGAGGTGATTGCCAGATGCGTGCCTCGCGCCGCGCGCACATCTGGCAAAAGGGCGGCCACCAGGATCACCGCACCCCAATAATTGATGTCAAAGACCCGCCTGTGGGCATTCGCATCCGTGTCCGCAAAGGGGGCGATCAGCGTGACACCGGCGTTATAGATCACCAGATCAACGGACGGCCGCGTGGCGCGGATATCATCGCAGACATGTCCAACCTGCGCAGCGTCCGTCACATCGCAGGCGTGCAGGCTTTGGCTGTCGCTGTTCGTCAGATCGCCAAAACCGCCCGGCAAATCCAGCAATGCGCAAAACCAGCCCTGCGCCTGAAGTTGCGCCGCCAGCGCCCGGCCCAGCCCCCCACCGCCGCCGCTGATCACAGCCGTCTTCACAACCCCGCCCATGCCTGCCACCGCGCGAACACCTGCGCCGACGTCAGCGCGGGCGTATAGCCGAACCGCTCCTTCAACGCGGTGTTGTCCAGCACCGGGCGGTATTGCAAAAAGCGCACCTGCTCGGGCCCATAGCGGCTGATCCCCAACGGGCGCGCCACCGCCAACGCGGCCCGCAGCAGCGCCGGCGGCAGGGTCAGAACCGGCTTGTGCAAGGCGCGCGCAAGGTCATGTACCGTCATCGCCCCATCTCCGGCCACGTTGAATATCCCGGCCGGTCCATTGGTTGCCGCGCGGATCAGGATCGCCGCCAGATCATCGGTGTGAATGAACACGAACGGGCTGTCCGCGCCCGCCACCGCCAGCAACCGCTTGCGCCGAAACAAGGCCGTGATCTGGTTCTCCACCCCGTCCCCCAGAACGGTGCCGACGCGCAGCACAACTTGCTCCAACACAGGATGCTCCATGCGGGCCTGCGCCAGCATTTCCTCTACCTGCCGCTTGTGATCGGCATAGGGAAATTCCGGGTTTCCGCGCACCGGATCGGTTTCCCGCAACGGCACCGGGTTGTCCGCGTGATAGCCATATGCCGCGCCCGACGATGTCACCACCAGCCGCCGCACGCCGTGGCGCAGGCAGGCGTCCAACACGTTCCGGCTGCCCTGCACGTCCACGCGCCATTCGAAATCGCGGGTGGAGCCTTTGGGCGGCGTCACGATAGAGGCCAGATGCACCACCACATCAGGCCGGAAATCGCCAATCACCCGGTCCGGATCTGTGCCCGTCACATCCAGCCGTGCAAACTGCACATCGGGGATCGGGGCCAGATCGGTGGCCAGCACCTCCTGCCCCTGCAGGCCCGCCAACAACGCACGCCCCACGTTGCCGCCGGCACCGGTGATCAGGATCCGGCTCATGCTGGGTGGCGGCCCCACCAGACCGCCAGCGCAAGGCCAGTAATGGCGTGCCACATCCCCCAGAACGCGGCGACAACCGCCATGCCGCCCAGCCCGTTGAAAAAGGCGAAGATCAAGATCAGCCCAAGCCCGGAATTCTGGATCCCGGTTTCGATGGTGACGGACCGGCGGTCCCGCGCGTTGAGCCCGGCCAAGGTGGCGATGACAAACCCCAAGCCCAGCGCCAGCGCGTTGTGCGCCACCACCAGCCCTGCCACGACCCCGGCAAGATCCAGGAAATACGTCCAGTTCGCCGCCAGCGCGGCCACGATGAAGCCCACGAAAATGACCATCGACAAGACCTGCAGCGGACGCCGGATGCGCCCCGCCATCGCAGGCCGCAGCGTGTTCAGCGCCATGCCCAGCGCCAGCGGCAGGATCAGCAGGAATACCACCGTCGTCGCCACCTGCACCGGATCAATCGCCGTTTCGACCAGAATGGCGCGGGTGGGGGCATACAGCCCGCCCCACAGCGCAATGTTCAGCGGTGTCAGCACAACCGCGCCCAGTGTCGCCAACCC